>JACCDQ010501318.1_pt1 | contig 17645 bp, 10 predicted proteins | sample 7446031 | NCBI WGS metagenome assembly JACCDQ01 (sample SAMN15323442, study PRJNA562643) | freshwater metagenome | isolation source: river surface water | place: USA:Blue River Watershed | collected 2017-08-17
CTACCCATTCATGATAATATTTGGTGTTCTGACCATGATTGGCCAAGGAAGTAATTTTCTTCGCCAAATCCTTATTCCGGGTAAAAACCGCACCGCCATCGCCATAACATCCCAAGTTCTTGCTGGGAAAAAACGACGTTGTACCAACATCTCCAATCGTGCCCGCAAATCCGCTAACCATTTCACCGCTATAATAGCTGCCAATGGCCTGGGCCGCATCTTCCACCACAAACAAATTGTGTTTTTTCGCCAATCCAATTACTGCATCCATATTGGCCATTTGTCCAAATAAATGCACTACTGCAATAACCTTGGTATTCGCCGTAATTGCAGATTCAATTGATTCAATATCAATCAAATAAGTATTAATGTCTACGTCAACAAAAACAATTTTTAAACCCAACAATAACACCACCTCGGCCAAGGCCGCATAGGTGAATGCTGGCAATATTACTTCCGCATTTTTGGGCAAATCCAACGCCATAAAAGCCAACTGCAAGGCATCCGTACCATTGCCGCAGCCTATTACTTCCGCCGCATTTTCCATGTAAGCAGCCAATTCCTGCTCAAACAATCGCACTTCCTTGCCCTGAATAAAATTGCCTTGATGCAAAACTTGCTTCATGGCAGCGTCCATCTCCGATTCCAATCGTTGATACTGCTTCACCAAATCTACCATCATGATCAATTGCTTTTCATCCATAACTCAAAAGTTTATTTTTTCGGGCGATAGTGGAAATGCTACAACGCGAAAACCTAACAATTATTTGCCTTTCAAACGACTACGCAACACCTCGTAGGTAACCAAACCTGCGGCAACAGAAACGTTCAAACTGCCAACTCCTTTGGTACTCATCGGAATTTTCACCACTTCATCGCATTGCTTCCAAGTGTCTGTACTCAATCCCGTATCTTCCGATCCCATCACAATGGCAATCGGTCCGCTTAAATCAGAATCGTACAATCCTTGAGGCGTTTTTTCAGACGCACCCACAATGCGCAAACCACTATTCTTAAGCTGTTTGATGGCGTGGTACAAAGATTGGGTTCTACATACCGGCAACTTCATCAAAGCACCCGCAGACGTTCTAACGGCATCAGAACTCAATGGCGCTGAACCTTTTTCAGGAACCAATATGGCATGAACACCAGCACAAGCCGCTGTTCTAGCAATCGCCCCGAAATTCCTTACGTCGGTAACACCATCCAATATCAAAATAAAGGGATCTTCACCCTTCTCGTATGCATCGGCAACAACCACATCCAATTGCGCAAATTCAACCGCGCTCATGGAGATGATTACCCCCTGATGATTTCCTTTTACCATTCGATTCAGCCTCTCAGGGGGTACTGATTTCCAAATGATGTTTCGAGCGCGGAACAATTTCATTACCTCTAACAATTGCCCCTGTAAATGTCCCTCCAACAACCAAGCCTTATCAATGGTCTTGCCTGCCTCCAAAGCCTCCATCACCGGATGAATGCCGAAAATAAATGTGTCTTTTTGTGATTTCTCCATGTGCGAAAAAGGTAGGCACTGGGCCTACCTTTTTATTAAATTGTTCAAATTCAGTTTATTGCATGATAGCCGCAGCCTTGTTCCTAATTTCCTTAGCCCAATCTGCATGACCGTTCTGCTCGCAACGCTGGATAGCACTCTTCACAATCTCTTGCGAAATTTCTACCTCACGCATGCCAAACATCTGATCACTCCATCTTTCGAAATAGGTACCATATTGCACACAATCATTGATGCAATCATCCAATATCTTTTTCGCTTCTTTGTCCGCTCCCAAATCCATAAACGCATAAGCATACTCAGCCTTCATGTCTCTTCTCAATGGCATTACGTCATTGGGGATCTCAGTCAAAATTTTATTCAATACCTCAATACCACGCTTGCGATACTCCTCCAATTTGCCCGCTTCGCCAGCCAAATAATCAGCAACCGTAGCAAATCCACCAATGTTTGCACCCATCTTCGCAACTTCTGCACGGGTAGCGGTTGCCTTGATTTCACCCTTGTTCACCGCCTCTTGTATGCGCTTGAACTGATCAACATGGCCCTGTGCTGTCTTAGCATAATACAAGCCCCACTTTGCATAATCCGTTGGAACATAGGAAGCCTTCTCATCCAAATAGAAGTTCTTCTTCTCCTTCATTCCATAGTACTTGTAATTCTTTACCAAGTTATTGTACAACTGCTCTTCGTTGATGCGATTCGGTTCTCTAGACATCTGTCCACCATTGATTGGAACAAACTTGTAAACCAAACCTTCCAACTGCAAGTAGCTATTCAACTCATAGAAATCCAATCCGCTCACACTGGTGAAATACACCGGACGCTTCCAACCCGTTTTTGCATTGTGTGAAATCAAATCCAACACCAACAAATCGCCCTTGGAAATATATCTTCCGCCAACATTAATGTTGATGGTATCTTCTATCAAATTCGCGTCCTTTTGAGATACCAATCCAGAAGCCAAAACTGCATTCTTCTCTACAGGGATAAATACATTATCACCATGCAAATACTGACGGTCTCTGTTGCCACTAGCTCTTCTCTCTTTGCGAATTTGTGCAATTACATCAGCCAAATTCCTACGGGTTTTAAAACACTCATCCACACGCAATTCACCCCAATAATTCTGGAACTCCTCATTGTTATTCGTGTACTCATCGTGTACCACAATGCCGTTCTCAAAACTACCGGTTTGCAAATCTTCTTGATCCAATGTCAATGGCAATGGCATTGACTTATACACTTGATGCAACAATACGCTGCTATACCAATCCGTTGGCAACAAACTTTGGTTGATAATTCTAACGTCAGTTCTGATACCTTCTACGTTTTGGGCATACCACAATGGATACGTATCGTTATCGCCATTACAGAACAAAATGGCATTGGAATCCAATTGATTCAAGAAGTTCTTCGCCATATCAATACCGATATATCTTCCACTTCTATCATGATCATCCCAGTTTTGGTATGCCATGTTTACAGGCACCAACAAAACAGACGACATAGTAGCCACCATCGCTGATTTTGCACCCAATCGCTTGGTTAAAATATCCGCTAACGCAAGTACGCCCAAACCTACCCAAATACAGAATGTTTGGAAAGAACCTACCAATGCATAGTCACGCTCTCTAGGCTCATAAGGCGGCTGGTTCATGTACACGTTAATCAAAATACCCGTAAACAAGAACAATGTCATTACCAACCAGAAATCCAATTTGCGCTTCTTCAACTGACCCATCAATCCCAAAATACCTAGGAACAAAGGCAAGAAGAAATAAGCATTCTTGGCTTTTTGATTCTTATAATAATCAGGCATGCCGCTGTTAGGGCCTACCACAAAATTGTCTACAAATGGCAATCCACTATACCAGTTTCCATCAAAGCGCTCATTGCCCATGTTGGCCTGCTGGTCATTGAATCTACCCACGAAATTCCACATGAAATAACGCAAATACATATAGCGAATTTGATAGTTCAAGAAATAGCTAAGGTTATTGCCAAAACTAGGTTTCTCATACTTCAAATATTGCAATTCTTCTTGTTCCTCTGGCGTCAATTTCTTTTGCTGAGCCATGCTCTGCAATTCATCAATGCGGTTCTGAACATCCGCCATTCCGCCAAATTCCCTGAATCCCCTATCGTCGTTAGGTTTGTTACTCTTACCCATACGCGGGAACAACGTCATATACTCTTCAGGATAGGTGTATTCAAAGTTCTCACCACCATCTTCATATTTATCTTTACCCTTAAAGTAACGCTTACCTTTGGTTTTTGAACCTGTTTCAGGAGCGTTAAAGTAAGGACCATAAGCCAACGGTCTATCGCCATATTGCTCACGCGTGATATAACCATAGAACTTGTAAGGATCTTCCGGATTGTTCATGTCGATGGCAGGATTTGCCAAAGAACGAATAATTACCATTGCATAAGAAGAATATCCCAACACCACGAAAGTGGCAGCCAAAACCATGGTATTCAAGAACTGCTTGCCTCTTTTGTTGGTATACCACAACAAGTAAGCAGCCAATGCAAATACAAAGATTACGGCGAAATAGGTACCTGAATAGAAGCCCATTCCAAAATCATTCACAAACAAACGATCCATTCTAGCCAACAACCATGGAATTCCAGGATAAATCACTTTCATAACAAATCCTAGGGCGATGGCAGAAGCTCCCAATGCAAAAATTACCCCTTTACGGGTAACGCTATATTTACGGAAATAGTAAGCCAAACAAACAGCTGGAATAACCAACAAATTCAACATGTGCGTACCCAATGCCAATCCAATCAAGAATCCAATGAATACCAACCAACGATCCGCTCCTGCTTCATCAGCACCCTTCCACCATTTCAATATGGCCCAGAAAGAGATCGCAGTAAAGAATGAACTCATTGCGTATACTTCAGATTCAACAGCACTGAACCAGAAACTATCAATAAAAGTATTGGTTAAAGCAGCAACTGCACCAGCACCAATCACCAAAAGGGTTTTGTTGCTGTTGCTTTCGTCTACCATTCTTTCAGCAAAATAAGTGGTAATCCAGAATGTGAACATTACACATCCAGCACTGGAAACAGCACTCAACATGTTAATCCAAAATCCCACAGAAGTAGGGTCTGGTGCAAACAATGAAAACAATCTACCTACCATCAAAAACAAAGGCGCCCCTGGAGGGTGAACCACTTGAAGTCTGTAAGCAGCACTTGCAAATTCTCCGCAATCCCATAAGCTTACACTCGGTTCTAGGGTTAGCGTGTAAACCACAAGAGCGATGACAAACATCACCCAACCCATAATTACGTTTATTCTTTTAAAATCCTTCATTATCAAATTTTTTACAACGAAAAGTTAATTGGCGAATTTAAAGATTAGTTTAGGCTTTTGGAAATGAAATTTTTGTTGTGGCCAATTCAATGCGCGGTACAATGAAATCTCTGCCAATTAAACTCATCATTTCCCAAATAGGTGCACCTACTCCTTCGCCACTCACAGCCAACCGCAAAGGTTGTAACAATTCGCCCGATTTTACCCCGGCATTCTCACAATAATCCTTGAAAACTTGCTCATATTCAGCAGCTTGCGCGTTTTCTGCCAAACCGGCAAAACCCTGTGCAATGGCCAATAAATGTGCGTTGGTTTCCTCTTTCCACTTCTTCTTAATCACCTCATCATCATACTTTTCAGGGGTCTCAAAGAAATATGTACCCTGCTCCACAATTTCTTTCGCAAATCGTACTTTTTCCCTCATCAAAACCACCACCTGTTCCACATATTCTCTGCAAGTATCCCATCCCTTGGCTTCAACCAAAGGCTGAATCATATCATAAACTTCCGCTGGCGATTTTTGCATCAAGTACTGTTGGTTAAACCAAAATGCCTTGTTTAAATCAAATTTCGCCCCAGCTTTGCTCACGCGCTCCAAGCTAAATTGATCAATCAACTCCTGCATGCTAAACATCTCCTGGTTGCCACTTGGATGCCATCCCAACAACGCCAACATGTTTGTTACCGCCTCTGGAAAATAACCACTTTCTCTATAACCACTGCTAATTTCTCCCGTTCCCGGATCTTTCCATTCCAACGCAAATACTGGAAATCCCAAACGATCGCCATCCCGCTTACTCAACTTTCCATTACCCTCTGGCTTCAACAACAAAGGCAAATGCGCAAATTGTGGCATCACCTCTTCCCAACCCAAATAACGGTACAACATCACGTGCAATGGCGCACTCGGCAACCATTCCTCACCGCGAATTACATGGGTAATTTGCATCAAATAATCGTCAACAACGTTCGCTAAGTGATAGGTTGGCATTCCATCGCCCTTCAACAATACCTTATCATCCATCGTGGATGTGTTTACAACCACCCAACCGCGAATGATATCGTGGAACCTTACTTCCTCTTTTCTCGGTAATTTAATACGAATTACATATGGATCGCCATTCTCTATCTTCGCCTTTACCTCATCGGCTGGCAAGGTTAAGGAATTTTTCATGCTCATCCTGCTCACAGCATCGTACGCCGGCTGCATTTTGCTCGCCTCCAAACGCTTGCGCATCTGCTCCAAATCTTCCTCCGTATCAAATGCATAATACGCCAATCCCTTCTCTACCAAATCAAATGCATATTGCGCATACATCGGTTTTCTTTCACTCTGGCGATAGGGTGCGTGCGGCCCGCCCTGTTCAGGTCCTTCATCAATCTCAATGCCCACCCATTTCAAACTCTGCTTGATATATTCCTCCGCACCAGGTACGAAACGATTCTGGTCGGTATCCTCAATCCTTAGAATCATGGTGCCACCCTGCTGTTTAGCCAAAAGGTAGTTATACAACGCTGTACGCACACCTCCAATGTGAAGGGGGCCTGTAGGACTTGGTGCAAATCGCACTCTTACGGGTCTATTGTTGCTCATAATTTCACTGCAAAGTTAATATCTTTGCACTATGTCTTTGATTGAAAAGGTAAACAGTGGCATCATTGAAGCAATGAAAGCCAAAAATCAGGATCGTTTGAGAGCCTTAAGAGGCATGAAAAGCGCGTTTTTACTGCTGCAAACCGCAGAAGGAGCCGGTGAAATTACCGATGAACTTTGTATTAAATCTTTGCAAAAATTAGCCAAACAAAGAAAAGATAGCTTGGAAATTTATTTGCAACAGGGCCGACAAGACCTTGCCGATGTTGAACAAAGTGAGCTAACTGTGATCGAAGAATTTCTTCCCGCACAAATGAGCGAAGCCGAAATCGAAGCCAAAGTAAAAGCCATTATTGAAGAAACAGGCGCCGCCGGTATGGCATCTTTAGGAAAAGTTATGCCCTTGGCAATGAAAGCCTTAGGCACTCAGGCCGACGGAAAATTGATTTCCGAAACTGTTAAGAGATTACTCGCTTAATTTTCCGTTAAAATTCACTCAAAAGGCAAAGTGCATCTTGTGCTTTGCCTTCTGCTATCCATTGTTTGGCAAGCATTTCTACTGCCTGTCTGTCAGAAAAATCTACCACCGTTTGCTGCTGAATCGCTGCAACTTCCTCCGTGGTTGGCATCGCCATTAAACATGCCAACGCACCCAAATCATTGGCCGATAACACATCGCTGTGCTTCACAGAACTCGGTAACGATTCATATCCAATGGTTACAGACATCGGCTGCGACAACTGAAACATGTTATCCTCACCCGTTCTACAATACCAAGCGCCACCCATTCTTCCAACCAACTTGATTTTGAAGGGGTCAATCTTGCCTTCGGCATCCAAAATCTCTTCCTTAATATGCAACTTCACCACTTGAGCCATGATCAATTTGCCCGAGCCGCCACCATCGCCAAATTCCTTAATATCAATTACTTTACATTCCATTTGAACCGGCGATTCAGCCACCCTAAATGGCTTTACCAAATCACTCGCCAACGATGTAAATCCCGCTTTTTCAAACTCACTCACCCCATGTTCCCATGGCGCTGCAGCCACATTCATCTGCTGCACAATATCTTCAGAAACCACGTTAATCACCACTTCGCCCGTTTCCTTGGCGTTCAAGTACGTTTGCTTCGGCGTTCCATCCCTTCCCGAATTGTTTGGCGCAAAAACCACTATCGGCGGGTTGGCACTCACCACATTGAAAAAACTAAATGGCGCCAAATTCGCCCTGCCTTGCGCGTCCATGGTGCTCGCAAAACAAATAGGACGGGGTGAAATGCTGCCCAACAAATACTGGTGTAATTGCGGAATCGGCAGCTCAGTTGGAATCACTTCTTTATACATGGTTCTGCTTACAATAAAATGAATTGGTGAATAATTTCTATCGTACAATTAGGGGTTTTCCGATAACGTATGACCCATTTTTGTGCGCTTCGTATCCAAATACTTGGCATTATGCGGATTGGGCTGCACTTGCAACGCTACATTGTCAACAATCTCCAATCCATAGCCTATCAATCCCGTGCGCTTTTTGGGATTATTGCTCATCAAACGAATTTTTCTCACTCCCAAATCGCGGATAATTTGCGCTCCTACACCGTAATCGCGCTCATCCATCTGGAAGCCTAATTGCAAGTTCGCCTCTACCGTATCCAAGCCCTGCTCTTGCAACTTATAAGCCTTCAATTTATTCAATAATCCAATGCCTCTTCCTTCTTGGTTCATATAAACAATCACGCCTTTCCCCTCTTTCTCAATTGTCTCCATCGCCTTTTGTAATTGTTCGCCGCAATCGCATCTGCAACTGCCAAAAATATCGCCCGTCATGCAACTGCTATGTACCCTCACCAACACCGGCTCATCTTCCGTCCAACTGCCTTTCACCAACGCCAAATGCTCCTGCGCCGTATCCTTTTGCTTAAATGCCACCAAATCAAAATCGCCATGCGCCGTAGGCATTTGCACCGAAATCTCACGCTGAATCAATGATTCATGCTCCAATCGGTATTTGATCAAATCTTCAATTGAAATGATCTTCAAATTATGTTTCTGGGCGATTTCCATAAGCTGCGGCAAGCGAGCCATTTCACCGTCTTCTTTCAAAATTTCTACAATACATCCCACAGGCTCAAAACCCGCCATCACCGCCAAATCTACCGCCGCTTCTGTATGACCTGCCCTGCGCAAAACACCACCGCTTTTTGCTACCAAAGGGAAAATATGACCGGGTTTCCCCAATTCCTCAGCCTTGGTTTGTGGATTGATAATCGCTTGAATGGTCTTGCTGCGATCACTGGCGCTAATACCCGTTGTACAACCATATCCCAACAAATCCACCGATACCGTAAATGCCGTTGCATGCGTTGCAGTATTGTTGTTCACCATCATCTCAATACCCAATTCCCGACAACGATCTTCCGTTAATGGCACACATATCAAACCCCGTCCTTCCTTGGCCATAAAATTCACCAACTCCGGCGTCATGTTGCGCGCAGCTGTAAGAAAATCACCCTCGTTTTCGCGATTTTCATCATCTACCACAATCACAACCCTACCCGCCTGGATCTCAGCAATGGCTTCTTCAATGGTGTTTAACTGGAATTCCTTGTTTGAATTTTGGGCCATATTTCGTTCCTTAATTTTCTACAAAAGTACTGCAGTTTCTTGATGAATGTCATATTTCTTCTATCAAAGTTTAACTACCTTCGACACCCATAAGACAGACAAATTATTCATTCATATTAAAAATATTTTTATGCCAGCTACAGAAAAAATCAGCTTAAAACACCATTGCTTAAACATTTTAGAAAAACAAATTCACGACATGGAATCAACCATGGACGATATTTATGTTGCACTAGAGGAGGAAACGAAGAGTTCTGCGGGCGATAAGTACGAAACCAATCGCGCTCAATTACAGATTGAACAAGACAGACTTGATAAACAGTTAGAACACCTTAAACACCAATATCATGCGCTTTACAAAGCTACCCATGATCCACAATCTTCCATCGAAGATGGTTGCACCGTGGAGTTGGAAGTAGATGGCAAACCACTTTCTGTATATATCTCAATTGCCTTGGGTGCTGTTGAATTCAATGGCAAAAAATGGCAGGTAATCTCAGAAATTTCGCCTTTGGCTCAATGGCTAAAAGACAAGAAAACTGGCGATTCATTTAGTGCCAACGGAAAGAAATACAGTGTAAAATCTGTAATCTAATCATAAAAAAATAGCATACGCTGAAACGGGTATTGAAAACCCATAAAACAATTTCAGCAAAATGATTATTCGTTCAGTAGTGCTTCCAAGGCAACCGATACCTTTTCCGCATTTGGGAGCATTACTGATTCCATTCCTGCGTTCAACGGAACTGCTGGAACATCCTCGCTTCCCATGGTTTTGATGGGCGAATCCAAATATTGGAAACAAGCTTGGGTAATTCTTCCCGCTAATGCCTCCGCAAAACTATTGCGCAAGGTTTCCTCTGTAAGAATCAAAACTTTCCCGTGCTTCTTGGTTAATGAAACAATGGCTTCTTCATCGTATGGCGCCAATGTTCTCAAATCCAACACTTCTACCTGGCCCGGGAAATTTTTGGCAGCATTCATCGCCCAATAAACTCCCATTCCATAAGTTACCACGCCAACAGATTCTCCTCTATCTACGCTTGTAGCAGACGCCTCCAAGGCCACCCTCGCCTTACCAAATGGCACAACATAATCCTCATCTGGCTCGGGCGTTTTAGCCATGTCCGTGCCCGGTACCTTGCTCCAATACAACCCCTTATGCTCAAACATTACCACCGGATTGGGATCGTAATATGCCGATTTCATCAAACCCTTCATGTCGGCCGCGTTACTCGGATACGCAATCTTTATCCCCTTAATCGGCAACAATGAACTCTCAACCGTGCCGCTGTGATAAGGTCCTCCGCCGCCATATGCACCCGTTGGTACCCGTATCACCGACGCAACCGGGAATTTGCCCATACTTAAATATGTACTCTTGCTCAATTCTGTAACCAACTGATTTACACCTGGCCATATATAATCTGCAAACTGTATCTCAACAATGGGCTTACAGCCTACCGCACTCATACCCGCCGTGGATCCCACAATATATGCCTCCTGAATGGGCGTGTTAAAGACACGGTCTTTGCCATATTTCTCAGCCAAAGTAGCCGCCTCCCTAAATACACCCCCCAATCGCAATCCCACGTCCTGACCGTATAACAACGCCTCAGGATGCTTCTTTAATATCTCATCAACCGCATGCAACGCCGCATCCACCATCATCACCGTTTCTGCCCCAGCAGGTGAACGTTCGCCCTTCTCCTCCACAATCGGCGTCTCCGCCTCCACATGCATTTTTAATGTACCAAATTCAGGATCCGGAGCCGCCTTCGCACGCTCAAAATCTGCCTTCACCAACGCCTCTGTCTCCCCAGTAATCGCATCCAAATCCTTTTCAGATTCGCCCAATGTCAACAACAATTCGCGCAACCTTGGCAACGGATCCAATCGCATGTGCTTCTCGTAATCATCCCTGTACCACTCACTTCTCACGCCACTGGTATGATGCCCCAACAATGGAACCTTTACGTGCATCAACATCGGCGCACGCTCCGTTCTTACATAATCTAATGCATTTTCCATCTCAGAATAACACTGCACAAAATCGCTACCATTTACTCGCACACGCTTCAAACCCTTAAAGCCCAACGCATAATCAAAAGCATCCATCGCACGCATTTCATCGCCACTGGCCGAAATGCCCCAATCGTTATCCTGAATCAAATATAAAATCGGCAACTTGTGCAAAACCGCCATCTGCAAAGCTTCAGCAACTTCGCCCTCAGTTACACTGCCATCGCCCAAAGAACACAACACAATGCCTTTTTCAGCACCGGTTAACATGCCCTGAGATTCTAAATATTTTAAACCATGTGCCGCTCCCGTTGCAGGAATCGTTTGCATGCCCGTAGCCGAACTCTGATGCGGCATCACTGGCATTCCCTCCCTGCGCAAGGATGGATGCGCATAGTACGTTCTGCCGCCACTAAACGGATCTTCCGCCTTGGCCAACAACTGCAACATCAACTCGTATGGCTGCATGCCCATCGAAAGCAAAATGCTCTCGTCGCGGTAATACGGATAGGCATAATCAACTGGCTTTAACAACAAACCAGCCGCTATTTGTATTGCTTCATGACCCTTGGATGTACTGTGAACATATTTGGTAATGGGTCTGTTCTCTTCGTAAATTGCTGCCATCGCACGGGCCGTTGTCATCAACCGCCAAGCTCCGAGCAATATGTCTTTGCCTACCATAATTAGGACTGCAAGTTTACGCAAATTTCACCGCATCCCCAACCCATTATTGACACAGATTATTGTGTAACAATTCACTACCAAACGGAAACTTTAACTTTTGATATTCATTAGTTCAATCAATTCTATTTATATTGCAAACCAAACTATTACAATTCGCCTATGCGTTTTAAGTTACCACTGCTAATTATTATTTCTACACTCCTTTCCGGCAACGCCTTCGCCCAAAACGACGCGGCGCCACCGGATTCCATCGATAAAATGGAAACTGTAGTAATCAAGCAAAATAGATTAAAGGAAAAACTCAAAGAATCTGCACTTACCGTAGAATCCATGAGTTCTCAAAGCATTAAAGAAACCCCTGCGTCTGATTTTTATGAAGCTTTGGGTCACCTCAAAGGCGTGGATATCACCGCCGCTTCCCTCGGATTTCGTATCGTAAATACCCGTGGATTTAACTCCACATCCCCCGTGCGTACCCTCCAAATTATCGATGGAGTTGATAACCAATCGCCCGGATTAAACTTCTCACTCGGTAACTTCCTCGGTGCCTCCGAATTGGATATCGCCAACCAAGAAATTGTGGTAGGTGCCAGTTCTTCATTCTACGGTCCCGGTGCTTTTAACGGTGTTATCTCATTAACTACCAAAGACATGTGGAAAACGCCCGGATTTTCTTACAAAATCAAATTCGGCGAAAGAAACCTCATCGAAAATGCCGCTCGCTACGCCAAAGTGTTCAAAATCAACAACCGTGAAGCAGTGGCCATCAAAGCCAACTTCTATTATATGCGCGCCTACGATTGGGTAGCCGATAACGCAAACGCTACCACCGATTCCAAAATGGGCGTGAACAATCCCGGTGGTTATGATGCGGTAAACCGCTATGGCGATGAAATTCTGCGCCTCGGATTCTTCGATAACACTTCCAACAACGGCATCATCCGCTACCCCGGTTTGGGTATGTACTACCGCCGCGGATATTGGGAAAAAGATATCGTTGATTACAATACCTATAACCTAAAATCCAGCTTTACCGCCGGATGGAAACCCAAAAAGAATTCCAGTTCCGAAATTCAATACCAAGTCAATTTTGGTATGGGAACAACCGTGTATCAGGGCGATAACCGCTACAGCCTCAACGATATCAAATTCCTTCAAAATCGCATCGAATACAAACACAAAAAAGGCTTCATTCGCGTGTATTCCACCCACGAAGATGCCGGTAAAACCTATGATGCCGTGTTTACCGCTATGTTGATGCAGCAGTACGCAAAGCCCGATGACAAATACGGCATTGAATACGAAGCATACTGGTTTGATTCATTTGCACCCAAGGTGAAAAAACTACCTGGATTTCCGCAAGGTTTCCCATTCCAATACAAGGATTCTGCAGTGAGTTATTATGAGCGTGTAAACCAAGTCTTATCCAAATACCCTGATCTTTTAGCTCAATACCATACCCGTTGTAGAGAACTCACCAACCAATGGCATGATTTCCAAAATCGCCCGCATAACGTGCCTACAAACGATTTCTACGAACCCGGAACCGAGAGATTTGATTCCATGAAACGCGTCATCACCACCAAGAAAAGCTTTGGTGAAGGCGGCAGCGGATTCTACGACAAAAGCGCTTTGTATCATTTCCAAGCAGAACGCAGATTTAACATCAATCCTACCAATACGTTAACCGTAGGAAGCAGCGGAAGATTGTATCGCCCTAACAGCGCCGGTACCATTTTCAGCGATACCAACGGCAGAAAAATCACCAACTACGAAGGCGGCTTATACTCCGGATGGGAAAAACGTGCGATGAAAAACAAACTGAAAATCAACATCACCGCCAGGGTAGATAAAAATGTGAATTTCAATTACATCTTCTCCCCAGCCGCATCATTCGTGTACACCCCTAATAAAATCAACTATTACCGTATTTCCTTAACCAGCGGCGTGCGCAATCCCACACTAGCAGATCAATACCTCTACTACAATGTGGGTAGGGCGATATTGCTCGGAAACATCAAAGGCTACGATTCTTTGGTTACCATCCCTTCTGTTTTGGACGTTTACCAAGGTACTTTGCCCGATTTGAATAAATTGAAATGGTTTAGTGTGGCTCCGGTAAAACCAGAAAAAGTAAAAAGCATTGAATTTGGCTACAAATCATTTGTGTTGAAGAACAAACTGAATTTGGATGCTTCGGTGTATTATAGTTATTACAAAGACTTTATCGGTTACAAAATCGGATTCGATCCTGTAATCTTAACCGTACCTCCAACAGTTACTGGAGGACAGGTTTACCGCGTGGCCACCAATGCTACATCCACCGTTACCACCATGGGTGCTTCTGTGGGATTGAATTATTTCATTGGAAGAAACTACACCGTGGGCGGAAACTATTCTTGGAACAAATTGAGGAAAAAAGATACCACTGATCCCATTATTCCTGCTTTTAATACGCCACAACACAAATTCAATATCAACGTTGGCGGAACTGCCCTCAGTTTTCAACCCAAATTCTTAAAACATTTAAACAAAAATTGGGGTAACAAAAAAATTGACGGGCTAGCATTTAATTGCAATTTCCGATGGGTTCAAGGCTACAATTTCGAAGGTTCGCCCCAGTTTAGCGGCTATGTTCCTACCTATTGGACTCTAGACGTAATGGGTTCAAAGGAAATTCCCAAATGGCATGGTTCTCTGAAAATTGGCGCTTCTAACCTCACCAACAACATGAATATGCAAGTGTATGGCGGACCTAGAATCGGCAGAATGGCCTACATTTCCTACGTATTAGACCTCAATAAACTGAAATAACAATTATCAACAATTGATTTACTTAAAGGATTATTCTTGCTGAATTTCAATTTGTTTCTATATCTTCGAATTAAACTAAAACAAAAAATATGAAAAAACACTTACTGTTTACCATGGTTTTTCTGGCTGCTACCTCAGTATTCGGACAAATCAGATTTGTAGACAACGTGCTTCCTGCTAACCAAGTTAGTAGAACAAACGACGTTGTTTACGGAAAAAATTACACGGTTCTTTATGGCGATATCGACCCTAACACCGCTGGCAACCAATTCAAATTAGAAGATTTGAAAATGGACATTTACACTCCAAATGATGGGTCTACAAAACGTCCTTTAATCATCCTTCTTCACTCTGGTTCTTTCTTACCAAGATACCTTAACGTTTCTCCTACAGGTGCGAAAAACGATAGTCATATCGTAGAAATGGCTACCCAATGGGCGCGTAGAGGTTATGTTGTAGCGTCTATGACATACAGAATGGGTTGGAACCCACAATCTTTGGATGAAACGGTTAGAAGATCAACCATCATCAACGCAGCTTACAAAGGTTGCCAAGATTTGAGTGCTTGTATCCGTTTCTTCAGAGAAAATGCTGCCGCATTTGGTAATACTTATGATATCGATACCAACTTGATCGCTGTAGGTGGTGTAGGTACAGGTTCTTATATCACCAGTGCTTTCGCGAGCTTGGATCGCCAAGATGAAATCAAAATCAACAAATTCCGTGATCCTTCAACAGGTGCAGTATTCGTAAACGACACGATCTGGGGTAACAGAAACGGTTTTGGTGGTATCACCATGGCAATCCCTGGCGTAGGTGGTCCTTTCAACAACGTGAACACTCCTGGTTACAGCTCTAAAGCCAACGTAGCATTCCAAGTAGGTGGTGCATTGGGCGATAGCAGCTGGCTAGAAGCTGGTCAAATTCCTTTGATCTGGGCACACTCAGTAAGTGATCCTTTCGCACCTTATACTACCGGTATGGTTAACGTACCAGGTACTCCTTTGAAGGTTGTTGAAGTTTCTGGCGGTCACGACGTAATGGCGCGCGCTACACGTTTGAACAATACGGCTCCTTATGTAGGAAAAGTAATGGACGATTACACCAGAGCGGCTAACGTATTCAATGAAAAAATTGATGGTTTGTTGCCAATCGTAGGTATGGTTAACTCTTCAGGTCCATATGAATGGTGGGATACTACAGCTATTAAGCAATTGCCAAATCCTCCATACAACGTACCAGGTATTTTGTCTGGCGCGAAAGCAACCAACCCATTGATGAGCAGAGAGCGTGCTCTTACCTTTGTTGATACCATCATGGGTTACATCACTCCACGTATGGCTGTTACATTGGGATTGGTTAATTCTGTAGGTATTGAGAAAGTAGATTTGGCTTCAAATGTAACCATTTATCCAAACCCTGCTCAAAACCGTGTGATTATCCATAACAACTGGACAAACAGAACCCTTGAAACAGTTTTGATCCGCGATATTAATGGAAAATTAATCAGAACGATGGCAGTTCATAACAACCATTTGGTTGAAAACTTGAACGTCGCTTCTGGTATGTACATTGTTGAAATGCAATTTACAGACGGCATCGGAAGCACCCGTTTGATTGTACAATAATTAATAACATCAAATAGTTTGAAAAGGCCACCCAAAAGGTGGCCTTTTCTTTTCTTATAAAAATGTTTAATTTTAAGGCTTCAAATTTGGGAATTGATTTGTCTAAAATTCAAATACAATAGGCGTTTTAAAGATTAATCATACCAAGGAAAAAACCAACAATGAAAAGGGTAATACAATTAATTCTGATTATTTATTGCTCAGTTTTTCAGGTTTCAGCGCAGTATTCTAATAATTTTTGGTATTACGATTACAAGAAAATCGAGTTTACTCACGACGGATTGTATTTCAAAAAAACTAATATTAAAACCTCAAATTCAGGCCAATTTGTACTCACTGATTGCAATGGAAATTTGATTTTACTAGCATTAACAAATGAAGGCTGTTACAATTCCTTAGAAAAAGAAATAAAAGGCAACATCCCTTGGAGAAACAACAATGAATCATTTATTGACGGTTTCTTTTATCCAAAAAGCAACGATTCCGTAGTGATTTTTCATGACTATTTCAACAACCGAAAACCAGAATTTGGATACACTATAATTGATTTAAATAAAGATTCTGGACGAGGTGAAATTTTAATCAACAATAAAAAAATCTTATCACAAAGAAACCCTAATCTTACAATTATAAAACACAAAAACTCAATTGACTTTTGGATACTTGCAACTATTGACAGCAATACTGTTAACGCTTATAAATTCACAGAAAAAGGTTTAGATACCATCCCAGTTGTTAGCAAAGGATACTTCAATAATTACATTAAATCAAATGTACAAAACTCCAATTTTTGGTGCCCATTCACACCCACATGGGATTCTAAGCAAATCATTGTAACTGGCATCACAAAATATTTGCATCCCACAGCCATGGCTTTGTTGTATGACTTCGACAATAGTACTGGAAAAATATCCAATCCCCAAGAGCTATTTAAACATACCGATATCCTCTACCCCAACTATTGCACCCAAAATGCCGCGATTTCTTTAAACGATTCATTTATATATTTCGGTGTCATAAAAACAAGTTCAAATTCCGTAGGTGACAAAGGATACTTCTATCAAGTCAATAGATTTTCGAAAAAGAAAAAAATAATTAAAACTCAAATTGTAACATTATTCTCTTCGCCAGATCTCGGATTCTATTCTACAACACTCGCTCCAGATGGCAATATTTACACTTATAGTAACTACACAAGTAAATTAAACAATAATCAACCACTAGCAATGATTGATGCACCTAATATAGAAGGTATTGCATGCAATTTTAAGTATATAGTTACAGACAGTAACCTCAATTGGACATTTTCAAAACCTCATCTGCTCAACTACAAGGCACCCACCTATTTTGATGTAAACAATCAAATCAACCCCTGTGCAGATACCACCGTTATTCGGCTAGGCGGAGATACCGCCATCAA
>JACCDQ012153024.1_pt1 | contig 17641 bp, 9 predicted proteins | sample 7446031 | NCBI WGS metagenome assembly JACCDQ01 (sample SAMN15323442, study PRJNA562643) | freshwater metagenome | isolation source: river surface water | place: USA:Blue River Watershed | collected 2017-08-17
CGAGCAAGTTTTTATTACCGCTCAATGAGGCAAATCGTGTCTTGCAGGAAGCCAAGAAAGTTGAGGTTCTGAAAAAAAATCAGGTGTTTGCTCTGCCGAATTCTAAAATCTTTTTTACCTGTGCCAAATCTTAGTGATTGCCAGGGTTCAGATGACTGGAGACGGCTTAAAATCGCTGTTCAAATTCCACTACGCCCCGGCTATCTTCCGCAAAATTGCTAGAGCCTCGGACTCGCCAGCTTTCGTTAAAGCGATAGTTTAATCCCCATTGGGGCGGGCGATCGGCATTAAAAATTTTCTGGACGGAAAGGGTTAAGTCATGGGTTAAATCAATACCGGCTTCGGCGGCAACGCCCATTTGTGAACTTTGGATCCGTTCTTCGGGATTAATCAAGGGAGTTGAAAAAATCCGGAATTGACTGAGGCCCAGGGTATCCCCCAGGCGATTTTGGACGGTTCCTAACACGGCGGCACTGGCTAGGTTGGCCAGTCCTAAAGTGGCTTCTCCCTGGGCAAAGGTATCTATAAAACTGCCCCCTAGCAGAGAGATAATTTCCCGTTGACTGCGGCGGGGGACACTCGTAAGTTGAATGGCGCGATTGGTCAGGTCTGGGGTGGTCAGATCGCTACCGTGGCCGCGAATATTGGCGGTGATCCGCACAGTTTGTAGGCTTTCCCGGTTGGCGGTGAAGGGGTCGGCAATTTCGGAGGGGGAGGTGGGACTGGCCATCAAACGGCGATCGCTTTCGGTGGCGGTGCTAACCAGTTGGAGTTGCAGGAAGGGATCGAGGCCCCTAGCCGGGGTAAACAGAGCGCGGTTTTCGTCTCCCCCAGCGAGTCGGAGTTGACTGGCAAAGAGGTTGATTTGCCCGGCTTTGAGGTAGATGATGCCATCGGGTTGGGGATTGCCGAGATTTCCGTTTAACACCAGACTCCCCTGGGCCAAAAAGTCGAGGATCGGCGATCGCGTGATGCGAATTTCGGGGCCGAGACCGAGCCGGAATTGTTGAAATTCGATCTGCCCGGTGGCGGTTTGGGGATTACCAAGACTGGGAAGACCTTCGCCAAGCAAAATTTCCCCCTGGGAGAGGTTGAGATTCCCCCTCAGAATCGGTGCCGTTAGCGTTCCCCCCAGTTGTATGTCTCCCTGTAAATTGCCTTCGTAGAGGTTGGGCAGTTTAATCCGCAGGTTATTTAAACTTAACCGTAACGGTTGTTCCGCCCGGAAGCGATTATCCCCAAAGGGTAAATCCCCGGCGATCGCCAAATCCCCCCCACTAAACCGGCCCGTCAAGGATTGGATACTCAGATGGTTGAGATCTAGGGTCATGGTTCCATTCACCTCCGTTAGGGGTTCCTTGGGCAAGACCTGGGCGGCGATCGTGGCATCTTTAATGGTGACAAATCCCTCAGTTTTCAGGGTTTTGATCTGGAGGGTACGGGGATCGAGTTGGCCGGTCATTTGGGCTTGAATCTGGCCCTGGCCCCCTTGCCAGTTGAGTTGTTGGTTACTCAGGAGATTCAGAATTTTGAGATTATCGTTCTTGATCTGGAGAGAAACTTGGAAATCGGGGCTGTCGGGTAGAACAGTGGCTAACGGTAGGACGTAGGGCAAAGACCCCTTTAAGGTCAACGGATCGGTTTTGGCCTGCAAAATGCTTTCGAGGGCAAAGTTTAGGCGACCCTGTTGATAATCAAAGTTCCCCGTTACTGCCGTCAGGGGCAGACGATTTAAAAGGGCCTGTTCAATCCAGAGTTTGCCCTTGGCCCTAGGGTTACCTCGACTCCCACTCAGGGCGATCGCCCCATTTAACTGACCCCCAGGGGTTAACCAATCCTGGGTTTGTACCAGTTGAGGCAGGAGAGCCAAGGGCAGATTTTGGAGGGTTAATTCCGCCTCCTGGCCCGTTGGACTCAAAACCCCCGACAAGGCAATTAATCCCTGTTTGCCCTCCAGCCGTAGTGGATTAAGGGTAAGGGTCTCTTTCTGCCACTGGCCCCGCACCGTCAATCGTTCCCAGGCTAACGGCCCCCACTGCCAATCCTTACCCAACAGATCAAACCCGAATCCCCAGTCTCCTCCTAGGCTCCCCTTGACCGTCAATTTCCCCCCTAATTCCCCCGTCAGGTCAGCTAATTCCGGTAACATCTTCTGCCGTTGGATCTGTTGTTGACCTTGGCGATCGCGGATCGCTAATCCTTCCCCAATTTGCACATTGGTCGGACGATCCAAAGACCCCACCGAAGTTAAGGGCTGGGAGGGAGATTGATCTGCAGAATAAAGATCCGCCGCCTTGGCATACACCGGTAATTGTCGTTTCAAGGTGCGATCCAGGTCATCAAAGCGGAAAATATGCAGAAGGGTCAATAGCTCCTGAACCGGGGTCTGGGGTAAGACCAATTCCCCCTCTAACTGGGGTTGAGCCGCATCGAGGAGGGCCTGACCCTGGAAAGGATAGCGATTTTTACCCTTATGCAGTTGGCCTTGGACACGCAGGAAAGGAGGGGTTGCACTGCCCCTGTTGTCGGCAAACGTTAATTGCGTGGTGATGCGATCTAAAGCCAGGGTCTGAAAACTCGGACGCTCTAGGGTCAATTGTCCCCGGCCTGTTCCGTGACCGAAATGCCAACCCAGTTGACCGGAGACCCTACCCGTTAAGGGATATTGACTCGCTTGAATCAGTTGGGGTTGATCGAAGTATTGTCCCCCCAGGTTGGCAACGGATTGCAAGAAATCCAGGGGAATCCCTTGCCCCATCAGCCAAAATTCTTGACCTTCCCTGGTGCCACTGATTCGGGACTGGGGTTGTTGCCAAAGGATATTCAGGGGTTGATTTTGGGGGTCTAGGGTAATCTGAAACAGGGTATCTAATCCCTGAAGTTGTAAGAGTAACCCCTGGGCATTTTTACGCACAGAACCAGTCAACCGAGGAGCAATTTCCTGACCTCCTAAAGCCAGATGTTGTAATCCCAACTTGCCGATAACTTGGGGGTTTTGCAGGTTGCCGCGCAGTTGACCGGTAAAGTCTAGCCGGCCGGTGAGGGGGGGACGAGAGACGGGGGGAGCAGGAGAAAGGGGAAGCAGATCGGCGAGGGGGAGGTTTTGGGCTTGTAGGTTAAGCTGAATGGCTTCTATTTTCTGGGTCAGGTTTTGGGCTAGAGTTTGCGGGGTTTGGAGAGAACGCAGGGGAATTTGTAGGAATCCGTTGGCTTGCAGATTGGGGGTCTGTAATGTTTTCAGCCAGAATTGATTGCCTTGCCAGTGAAAGTCCGTCTTCATCGCCTGGCGCAAGTAACCTAAGCCTTCGCTAAATCTCAACTGACCGGCAATCTTCTGAAGTGAAAGCGTTTGTAAGCCTTGACCTTGGATCTGGAGTTGACCCTGAAGTTTACCCCGTAATTGCGGATAGAAAGGGTTGAGGGCCAGTCGTTGCGGGATTAATTGGGCTGTCCACTGGCGATCTTGAACCCGCAGTTGAGAGACTTGGATTTGTCCCTGGGGAAGGTTAAGGGTTGCTGTCCCGTTAATTTGTAAAGATTGCTGAAAATTGCGTAAATTTCCTTGAACTGCCAAACGACTGGTTAATTGCACTGGGGTGGGTAAAGTGGCCAGCCAGGGTTTTAAGGGTAGGTTTTGGGTCTGTAGGTTGGCCCGCCATTTTTGCTGATCCAGAACCACTTTTTGAGCGGTAATTTGCCCGGTCTGGGTTTGCCAACGCAAATTGCCCTGGGCCTGTAACTGATCTAGATCTGTTTGATACCCCTGAAGCGATAAATCTCCCTGAAGTTGACCCCGTTTTAACCGATAATCCACCCCGGCGAACAAGGGCACTTGCTCCATCAGTTGATTCATCTTTAACCCTTGCAGATGGGCCTTACCCTGCCAAAAACCGTCTTGATAGCTAAAGTCCCGGAGCCGGATTTGCCCACCGGCAGTGTGTATTTCCCCTTGGCCGGTTTGTAGGCGGAAATGCAGAGCTTTTTGGGGATTTGACCAGTTTGCCAGGAGTTGAGTCTGGCCAGAGATTGAGGTAGAGCCGAAGGGGAAAGAAACGGGATAGTATCGAGCTAATTGCTGGAGATCGAAACCCTGACCCCGGAGCGTTCCCGTAAAGCCGATTAATGATAAGGTTTGCTGTTTTTTCTGGCCGAGGAGAGTCCCGATCGCCTCTAAGTGACCCCCATCAACGAGGTCTGCTTGCAGTTGTTGGATGCGAATATTTTGATGATCGAGAGCCAAAGCGGCGGTTAAACGGGAGAGGCGAAACCGTTCAATCTGAAGCGGGCTGTGGTTCTGGAGGGTCGCGGTAATTTGGGGATGGGTGAGGGAACCTTTAACCCGTAGTTGACCGGTAACTTCCCCCTGTAACGGGAAGGGAGCAAGGGGAGTGGGTAGGGTTTTGCTGATGTCCGTCAGGGCCAAGCGGGGCGCGTTAAGGGTTAAGTCGTAACCCTTTTGCCAGTCAAATTGACCGATCGCCTGGGCAGAGAGGGGGCCTAACTTGCCGGTCACTTGTTCTAAAAAAATAGTCGTTCCCCGAAAGCGCAGGGGGCCTTGGATCTGGGTTAACGGTTTCGGCAATACTGCCAGATGGGTCTTCACCCCTTGAACCTGGGCGACTCCCTGGACGGCGGTTAAACGTTGTTGGCGAATAGTCACCTCTAAATTGGCCGAGAGGGTTCCCTGGGTTAACGGTAGCGGTAACGGTAATAACTGGGTGACGGCGATCGCCGCTAGATCATGACCCCGGAGGGCCAGGGTAAAGTTTTGAGGATGGGGTTCCCAGACCCCTTTGAGTACCAATTCCCCTTGACGCGCCAACTGACCTTTAAGGGCAAAGGGCAAACGCTGCCGGGTGGATAGCTCTCGAAAATCCAGGAAACCTTGTTCTAGAAACACGGGAACGGCCGGTTGGAGTTTTCCCTGGACATTGCGGGTGACGAGGGTAATCTCCGCCTGCTTGAGGGTTAAGGTCTGGAGATGAATGGGGAAATCCGGGTGAATCGGAGCCACAGGGGTTCTCAGCCATTCTCCCTTTTGACCCTGCTCTACATAGGCTTGGGGTTGAATCGCTGTTGCCTGAAGAAATAATTGGCGTTGGCTCAGATAATCCCAGGGATTAAAGGTAATTTCTAACCCGGCCATCGTTACGCGATCGGGATCCTGCGGTGTTGCGCCTAATGCACTGGGGCCAAAACGAATGGAAGACCAGGAGACGGATTGAACCGGGCCAATCTGCACGGGACGATTGAGAAAATGCCCTAACCCCTGGCTGACGAGGGGCGCGATCTGGGTTTGCACAAAATATTGTCCGTAATAATAACCACTACCGACGAGGGCTACCGTTGCCCCCGTTAGTCCTCCCAACAGATACCAGCGTTTTTTGCGTCGTGGTGGTGTCTGACCTTGACGGAGACTAGGACAAAGCCCTTCTGGAGACTGTCCCCCAGAATTCTCGGTCTTAGCTTGTGGATCGGTCATCATTCGGTGATCATTACGGTCATCATACAAAGGCAGACGGGAATGCCATAATAACAAAGGTTTCCCTAAATCAGGGGCTTTATGGCTCTGGACGCAGAACGCGCCGTTAGGGGTTCCAATTTTTCCTTTGCAGACGGAACTATGACCAATTATTCCCTCGAAAACCGCCAATGGTGGGTAGAACGCTGGCTGGAACTCTTAGATTCCTATCGGTTTAAAAAACGGTTAGAACGGGCAAGAAATTACGCCAGGGAAGGTCATATTCTGCGGATGGAGTTTGAGCAATCCCGCGTCACTGCTAAGGTACAGGGCAGTGAAGTAGAACCCTATGAAGTGTCTTTATATTTAGAGGCCTTTAGTGAGGAAGATTGGCGGTATGTGGTCGAAACCCTGGCCGAAAAGGCGATTTATTCGGCCCAACTGTTAGCGGGCCAAATGCCCTCAGCTATTGAACAGGTTTTTATTAAAAATGGACTGAATCTTTTTCCTTACAATCTGACGGAAATTCGTTCCCATTGTACTTGTCCCGACAAAGCCAATCCCTGTAAACATATCGCCGCCGTTTATTACCAAATTGGCGATCGCCTGAGTAGTGATCCCTTTGTGATGTTGCAACTCCGGGGCCGTAGTAAACCGCAATTATTGGCTGAACTCCGAGCGCAACGAAATCGCCAAACCCAGGCGAATTCTCTCCTATCTCCAACAGCAACCCCGGCAACCCAATTTTTAACCTCTCAGGAACCAGGGTTAAAAACTCCCGATTCTGCACCGGACTTTGACACCTTTTGGCAATACGATGAACCCTTAGATCCCCAATTGGTCTTAATCGTTCCGCCCACCGAAGGCCAAGCCTGTTTAGAGCATTTAGGCTTATTACCCTTACCCCTGGAGGAAGCCCTAGAAGTGAAACAACTTCTTCAACCCATTTATCAAACCGTCAGTCAACAGGCCTTATTAAGGGCCATGAGCGTCGGTACATCTTGTTAATTGATTGTTCCTGATTCCACAAGAGTTTGCATCTGAGGTAAAATCAGGGAAAAGAAAAAAAGTCCACCCAGTCTGCTTTTTCCTCAATCCCTTGTCGCTAAACTTGATCATTCTTCAAGCTCTGATAGGTTTACTTTGACAACATAATCATTACTTTATCTGGTATCAATAAATTTCGCACTCTCTAAAAAAGATATTAATCAATTTTTTGTATGATTTTCTTAAACATTAAAACGGTTATCCCTAGAATAATTAATAAACCTAGAGGAATTAACACGCCACTAATCAGGAAATGATTACAAAAATCAGGATAACTTTGTGAATCCGAAGCTGATTTTGTTGATGTTAAATTCTTTTGCTCCGTCTTGTTTCCTTTGAAGATTGCCTGACATTTTTCTCCTTTAAAATCAATATAAGTTGCGATCGCTGTTCCCGAACCAACAATGGTTATGATATTTTGAAAATTACGATCTCGACTAGATTTTTCAAGTTCAATTTGACTCCTCAATGCGCTGATATTACTTTGCAAAAGCTGTAAACCCAGTTGCATATTATTGTTATCTCTAACAATTTGAGGAATATATTTTTTTTCGGTCAGATCACTAAATCTGTCAAAAAAAGCGAGATTGTTTTCTTCACCCGTTGTTTGTTGAATTTGTTGAATTTTTTGTTTGATCAACTCTAAACGAGTTTGGTAATTAACGAGATTAATTTCAATAGTTTCTTTTTGAAAAGAAAGTTCGAGTAAGTTAGCAGTATATTGATTAAGAACTGTTTGGATTTCATTAAAATTTTGTTGTAAATTTTTGAAATCAATTTTGAGATTCTGACTTTTTTTGATTATTTTTGCGTTATTTTCAACCTTTTTATAATGATTAACTAATGATTCTTTAATTAAGCGACTATTCTTGTACGCCCAAGTAATTTTATGACGATAGCAGAAAAGCCCCATCCAGTCCGAATAAAACTTCTCTGCCTCTTTTTCAGTAGCTTCATCTTTAAAAAGAAGAATAACAATATGATCATTCGGATAAGAGGGAGATTTCCACAATTCCCAAATCCAAATAGTCTCCTGTAAAAAGTTACCTTTACCGTATAAATCCTTAGCCCATTGATTTTTGGGAAATAAGATTTGATAACATTCTTTTGCAATACTTTCAGGATCTGAAGTATCTTCTGTTAAGCATCCTGAAATAAGCCAGGTCTGTCCAATGGTTAAAGAAGTGAGATTAGAATCAGGCTGAATTTCCGTTTGAATTTGACGAAAAAAATCAATCGCTTGAGGTTCAGTTTTATTCTTAACTGAGCAACTTACTATTAGCCCATAAGTGTCATTGAGACGAGCGGGGAAGAATTTTACTTTCCCTAAACTAGCGTTAACGGCCTCTCGTTTAAGGATTAATGGTTTTGCCAATTCTAGGTATTCCGTTTCAGTCTCACTATCGTCGTGAATTGACCCTTGACAGTTTTGGGGGAATCTTTGCTTAAATAATTGAAGATTACGCTTAGTTTCTGCTGAGTCATTTAGAGGACTTCTTAGGTCATAAATAAATAGATCAATCGTTGGATAGAATAGCTCAGTCATAGGAAAAAAAGGGACTATGTGTTGATAATGGCAAAGTGAGTCTATCCCATCTCACGACTTAACCGACGACCTTAATTCAGCAATTGTTTCACTTTGTCCAGAAAGCCAAGCTGCTTAACGGCTTCCTCTGGTTTTTCGTTTTGGTTAACAGCGATGACAACATTATTGATTTGTTCCTCGTATCCCGATGGCGATAGAGCGTCTAGATTGTCGTCCTCCGGAAGTCCCTTATGAACGACAGTCGCTTCATCCTTTGTGAGTTGATTAATTTCATCTCGTGTTGGTAATAAGTCATCGGGAATTTCACCGAGATTATCAAGGGCATTTTTGTACTGTTGATAAAATTGATTTAATAGAGAATTACCCTGAATAATCTGGATGAGATCTGGTTCGATATAATCGTCCCACGCTTTTGGCTGAATTTTGTATTGCTTCCATACCTTCTTCAACTTTGACCGTTCTGTTTCGTCCAGAGGATTGGGAAAATCCTTTAAAGCCAACAGATAAGCCAGAATTGTATGATTGAAGCTTGTGGCCATTTTTTTATCTCCTATGTGGTCTCAAAAGTTGTCTAAAATCACCAATTTAGTCTAGCATTAGGCAAGATCTTAAATCAAATGTGTGCAATATGACTTCAGAATGGGAAGCTTTGGTCGTTGGCATCAATGAGTACGTTTTTGATGATAAGCATGGCTTACCACGGCTAACGGCCGCCGCAGACGATGCAAACGAGATCGCCACGCAACTTAAGGAGTACGGATATCAGTCTTTTCAGATACAACGACTACCTGATCAAACCAACCACAAGGGAGAATCAAAAGTCAGTTCTGATGGGGAAGTGACAGTTACAGACTTGAAAAACTCCCTGGAAAATTTGTTAAAGCCTCCTAAAAATGACCGAGAAACAGCTTTATTCTTTTTTTCAGGACATGGTTGGCGTAAACCATCTAAACCATCCGACAAGGGTAAGAAGGAGTTGTTTTTGGCAACCAGTGATGTCTTCGAGGCTAAGACAGATCCCAGCCAAAGTGTACATGGTTTTGCGGTTAGTTCGTTAGTTAAGTTAATCAAAGATAGTACAGCAAGGAGAGTTATTATTTGGTTAGATTGCTGTTATAGCGGTGAACTAATTAACCATTTATATTTACATAGCAACAATGATTTACTCAAAGACAAGGATTATTGTATTTTCACGGCAACTCGCTCCTATGAACAAGGCATCGAAGTGAAAGAAGACAAACAATCTCTATTTACCAAGTTTTTACTAAAAGGACTAGATCCTAATACTAACAATTATCCCGATGGCATAGTAGATAGTCATAGATTGGCGAAGTATATCGAGGAAAATATGCCCAAGGAAGGGCAAAAACCGAAGTTTTTTAACTCGAAATATCCTATTCCTTTAACTCATAAAGGCGGCCCCAAAGCTCCTATTGATAAATGTCCCTATCTTGCTTTAAATTATTTTTCGGAACAAGAAGCTGAATTTTTTTATGGACGAACAAAGCTAACTAACACTTTAGTCGAACATATCAAAAATCAAGATCACTTTATTACTATTTTTGGTGCATCAGGTAGTGGAAAATCCTCTCTGATTCGGGCAGGTTTATTGTATCAACTGAAATTAGGAAAAGCTATTTCAGGAAGCAATAATTGGATTTATCTTGAACCCTTCGCACCGACTAATGATCCTTTGGAGAGATTATCTGAGGTTATTAAAAAATCTCAAGAAACTACAAAATTAAAAGAGATTGAAGAATTAGAAAAATTTATCACTAGTAGTCAAGAATTACGCACCTCTCCTGAAAAGTCTAGTGGAGAAAAAACTCCAATTGTTCTGGTTATCGATCAATTTGAAGAATGTTTTACGATGGGCAATCAGGAGACAACAAAAAAATTCATTGACCTTTTAACAAAATTAATCAAAGAGCTACCTAATTTATATTTAATCGTCGGCATGAGAAACGATTTTCGGGGGAGATTACGAGAATTCCCAGATTTTTCTGATGCAATCAAAGCCAAAGTTAATGTGGGGCCTCTCAATCGAGAAGAAATCGAAGAGGCGATCATGAAACCTGCTCAAGCGGTAAGGTTAGAGGTTGATAAAGATCTTAAAGAGCAATTAATTGCAGATGTGGAAGATTATCCAGGTAGTTTGCCCTTGTTGGAATATACCTTAACTGAGTTGTGGAATGAGTCTCGCAAGAAAAATTCCTTTCGGTTGCAATTAGAAAACTATGAGGCGTTAGGGGGCATTGAGGGAACATTGGACAAGCGGGCTACTGAAGTCTATGAAAGTTTATCGCACAAAGGACAAACGGTAGCCAAACGAATTTTTCTGGAACTGACCCAGATAGGTGAGCATTTAGATGCACGGCGACGAATCAGTTTAGGGGATTTGGTTAATTCTCATCATTCGTTAGAGATTTTAGAGCAAGTTACCCACGAGTTAGCGAATGATAAAAATCGTCTGATTACTCGTACGCAAGCACAAAAAGCAAATGTACCAGTCAATACTCTTTGCCTGCTCCAGAAAAATTGTCTAGTTGGTATATTATTTCTACAAAATTTTCATATCAATGAATCTAAAATCCAAATTGATGTGGTGCATGAGGAGTTAATTCGTCATTGGAAGATGTTAAGGGATTGGCAACGGAAATATCAAAGTGGGATGGTAATTGAGCGAAGAATTGAAGCATTAGCTCAAGAGTGGGAAAAAGGTGGCAGAAAAAAACAAGACTTATACCCCGCTTCAAAGTTGGGAATCGCAGAGGGGTATTTAAAAGATTTTGGGGACTTGGGAATGCTCGACGGGATAGCAGAAGAGTTTATAAAAGAAAGTCGTAAGCACAAACAAAGAACGCGCTTTTACTGGATAAGTGGGGGAATTGCGATTGGTGCAATTCTGATGATTGCTTTTGCCATTTCAATATGTCAAGCAGGAATCGCTAGAGATCAAGCAAAAATCGCTAGGCAAGAGAAAGAAAGGGCAGACAAAAAAGCCACAGAAGCCCAAGATCAAGCAAAAATCGCTGGGCAAGAGAAAGAGAAGGCAAACGAGAAAGCCAAAGAAGCTGAAATAGCCCAGAAAAAGGCTGAGAGTTCAGCAAAAGAGGCTAGAACACAAAAAAAAGAGGCTGATAAAGCGAAGAAAACTGCTGACGATCAACGTAAAACAGCACAACATAATTTTGAGTTAGCCAAAGCAAATGAACAAAAAGCCAAAGATAGTGCTGATAAAGCCCAAAAAAGTGAACAAGAAGCGAAAGATAGTGCTAATAAAGCCAAAGCAAATGCTATTGAAGCTCAAAAACAAGCTACTAAAGCCCAAAAGCAAACTAAAATAGCTAATGATAGCTTGCAAGTAAATATTTTTAGTTTGACAAATAACTCCCAAGAATTATTCGAGTCGAATAAAAAATTTGAGGCACTGCTAACGAGTCTAAATGCCGTAAAGTCATTAAATTCATTAAAAAAATCATTAAAACAACTAGGATCTGCAATAAATACTGATACTGAGTGGGCGGTTAAAGATGCGTTACGAAATGCAGTTTTCTGGGTGAAGGAGCAAAACCGATTAGAAGGGCATAAAGGAGCAGTTAATAAAATTAGTTTCAGTCCAGATGGCCGATTCCTTGCGTCCGACAGCACAGATAGCACTATCAAAATTTGGGATGTCTCGACAGGCAAAGTCATCAACACGCTTGACAAAAATAAATTGAAAATCAATAGCTTCAGTTTTATCAAGGATGGACTGTTAGCGTATGACAGTGCAGATGGTACGGTTAAAGTCTGGAATGTTACGACAGGCAAAGTCATCAAAACCTTCAATAAAAATGCGCTTGGAATTAAAAGCGTTACTTTTAGCCCTAATGGATGGGTTGCTTCTCCCGTAACAGATAATTCCCTGAAAATCTGGGATATCACAACAGGCAACACCATCAACACTCTCCAGACTGATAGGATTGGGGTCAATAAGGTTATTTTTAGTCCCGATGGACAACGGCTGGCTTCTCAGTCTGAACAGGGAGATCAAATAATTTGGAAAATTTGGAATGTAACGACTAGCAAGCCCATCAGCACTTGTCAGCGTCAAGCAGGGGGATTCGTTGATAGCGTCAGTTTCAGCCCCAATGGCCAACTACTCGCTTCTGCTGGTGAAGACAAGCTCATCCATCTTTGTAATGTCGCGACTGGACAAGAGATCAAAACCCTCAAAGGCCATACATGGCGAATTGGGAGTGTTAGCTTTAGTCCCAATGGAAAAATGCTTGTTGCTGGGGATTGGAACAAAATTATCAAGCTTTGGGATGTCGCCACTGGACAGGAAATTAAAACCTTCACAGGCCATAAAGGTAAGCTCTTGAGCGTTAGTTTTAGTCCCAAGGGAAATCTATTTGCTTCTGCTAGTGATGACGGTGCTATCAAGCTATGGAATTTGTCTGAGGGTAAAGACATTATTGCCCTCAATAATGATGATTATCCCGTTGGTGAAGGTCTCAGTTTTAGCCCAGATAAAAAACTGCTGGCCTCAACGATAAGATCCATTTATAAGGGCCAAGAAAATACGATTAAACTTTGGGATGTGACTACCCATAAAAAAATCGCCACCCTCACGGGTCACGGACATTGGATCTATGGCGTTGGTTTTAGCCCCGATGGAAAATGGCTGGCCTCTGCGGCTTGGGACGGTACAATCGGACTCTGGGATGTTCGTGCCTGCATCAAAGCTACTACCTGCAAAGCAAGCGAAATCCTCGGAGGTCACGCTAATTTCCATAGTGTCAGTTTTAGCCCCGATGGAAAACTGTTAGCTTCCGCTGGTAATGATTACTTTCCGACTGATGGGGTTAAGCCGAGTAATGGGCCTAATAATATCCAAATTTGGGACGTTGCCACTCGCCCCATCAAATCTAAACCCATCGAAGAGCTACCAGGACATACAGGATTTATCTATCAGGTTAGTTTTAGCCCCGATGGAAAACGACTCGCTTCGGGGAGTGAAGATAAAACCATCAAAATCTGGGATGTTACGACTCGCAAAGCTATCAAAACCCTCACGGGCCATAGCGATGGAGTTAATGGACTAAGTTTCAGCCCCGATGGAAAACTGTTAGCCTCTGCCAGCAGTGACCATAGCATCAAAATCTGGGATGTTGCCACTGGCAAAAATATCAAAACCCTTACTGGTCACAGCAGTGCAGTCAAGGCGGTTATCTTTAGTCCCGATGGAAAGTGGCTGGTTTCTGGGAGTGAGGATCAAACCATTAAGCGGTGGGATGTTGCTACTGGCAAAGCCATCAATACTTTTAGCGGACATCGGAATATCATCACAAGCTTGAGTTTAAGCAATGATGGTCAACTAATCGCTTCAGCCGCTAGACAGGTTATCCCAGAGCGTAAAGGAGAAGTAATTTTGTGGGATCTCAAAACTTTGTCGAATTTAACTCTTGATGAACTGATTACCAGAGGATGTAATTGGGTACGCGGTTATCTGGAAAATAATCCTAATGTTACAGCCAGCGATAGACATCTCTGTGATGGGAAATCCCAAAAGCCAAAGGCCAAAAATGGATAGAAGCTCTTAAAAAAGGAGAAATTAAAAAACGAGTGATCTAAAGCGATCGCCTTCTTCTGCTTGGAAAAAAAGTCATCAAAAACGCTGTCAAGCTTATCCGATCTTTATGCCTAAGTTCTCTTTACCCGATACGATTACCCTTGCCCAGGGCAGTGGCGGGACAGCCATGCAAGCCCTCATTGAGCAATTATTTCAGGCGACTTTTGACAATGCGTTACTGTCTGCGGGGGAAGACCAGGCGCGTATTTCCCTAGAAACGTTGACACCATTGGGCGATCGCCTGGCCTTGACAACGGATTCCTATGTGGTGACACCGCTCTTTTTTCCGGGGGGGGATATTGGCACGTTGGCGGTCAATGGGACGGTGAATGATTTGGCGGTGGGTGGGGCAATTCCCCTCTACCTAACCTGCGGTCTGATTCTGGAAGAAGGTTTACCTTTAGCTACCCTAAAACGGGTGATTGAGAATATGCAAAAAGCGGCGATCGCGGCGGGGGTCAAGATCGTCACCGGAGATACCAAAGTCGTACCGAGGGGGTCAGCCGATCAATTATTTATTAATACGGCGGGGGTCGGAGTTATCCCGGTGGGAGTGAATCCCTCTGCCCATCAATTACAGCCGGGGGATTGTGTCTTAATTAACGGGGCGATCGGCAACCATGGGGCGGCCATTTTAGTCGCACGGGAAGATTTAGCCCTAACGGCTCCCATTGCCAGTGATTGCCAACCCTTAAATCATTTAGTAGCGGCGATCGGGTTGGTGTGTCCCCAGGTCAGGGCTATGCGAGATGCCACCAGGGGAGGATTAGCCACCGTTTTAACGGAATTTGCCCAGGCCAGCCAGGTGGCCATTCGCTTACAGGAAACCGCTTTACCCCTTGATCCCCCTGTAGAAGGTCTGTGTGAATTATTGGGGTTAGACCCCCTTTACCTCGCCAATGAGGGCAAATTAGTGGTGATTGTGCCGCGATCGCAGGTGGAGACGGTACTAGCGGTGATGCAAGCCCATCCCCAGGGCCAGGGCAGTTGTTGCATTGGGGAAGTATTAGCGGAACCGTCGGGCTTAGTCACCTTACAAACCCCCTTGGGAACGGAGCGCATTTTAGATCCCCTGGTGGGCGATCAATTACCCCGCATTTGTTAAAGAGAGCAAATAGCTTTCAATAAAACGCCCTAGGTCGCCGTCCATCACCCCGGTCACATCGGTGGTTTCCACATTGGTGCGTAAATCCTTCACTAATTGGTAGGGATGAAAAACATAGTTGCGAATTTGATTGCCCCAGGCGGCCTCGACCATATCCCCGCGAATTTCGGCGATCGCCTGGGCCCGTTGTTCTTCCAAGACAATCAATAATTTGGCTTTGAGAATGGCCAGGGCTTTTTCCTTATTTTGCAGTTGCGATCGCTCCTGGGTACACCGGACAGCAATGCCAGTGGGTAAATGGACAATCCGCACCGCCGTTTCCACCTTGTTCACATTTTGGCCGCCTTTGCCCCCGGAACGAGAAGTGGTAATTTCCAAGTCTTTATCGGGAATATCCAAATTAATTTCGTTATCCGTGAGCATGGGCATCACTTCTACCCCGGCAAAACTGGTTTGACGTTTACCGTTGGCATTAAAGGGGGAAATTCTGACCAGGCGATGGGTTCCCTTTTCGCCCTTGAGATAACCGTAGGCATAGCGTCCGGTAAATTCCAGGGTTACGGATTTAATACCCGCTTCATCCCCTTCCGAAATTTCCGCCAAATGCACTTGATAGCCTTGTTTTTCGCCCCACCGGGTGTACATTCGCAGTAACATTTCCGCCCAATCCTGGGCATCGGTTCCCCCCGCTCCGGCATTGATCGTCAAAATGGCGTTATGGGTATCGTAGGGGCCCGCTAATAACTGTTGTAATTCCCAGCGATCCAGTTCCTTTTGCAGGGTTTGCAGGGTGGTTTGGGCTTCCTGAAACAGAGCCTCATCCGGTTCAAGCATTAATAATTCAGTAATCGCATGACTATCTGCCCACTGATTCTGCCAGGTTTCGTACTGTTTGAGTTGGGATTGACAATCATTGAGCCGTTGGAGAGTTCGCTGGGCTAGAGTTCCATCCTCCCAAAAGTCCGGTTGAGCGGCGGTTTGTTCTAAATCCTGGATTTGGGCTTGTAGGGCAGGCAGGTCAAAGATAGTCCTGGGCTTTCCCCAGGCGCGTGGCGATCGCTTCTATTTCCCGTCTGAGTTCACTAATTTCCATTGTCACCTGAAAGCTTGACTAAAGTTTATTTATTATAATGCCCCCCTCCTCGGTTTGTTAGCCAACCTTTAGCGACGAAATACCGCCGTAATAATCGTGGTAATCGTAGCCGTCGCCAGTAAGCCAAAGGCTAAATTCACCACCCACTGAGAAGCTTGTTGATAGGCCGCAAAACGAATACTCTGCTCTTTGGTCTCTTCCCGTAGGGCATGAATCGCCTCCGTATTTTCTTTAGCCGCTTGAGCTAGGTTATCCAGCATCTCATCATTCCAGCGTTCGGTGGCCATGGTTGATCCCCCTGAGTCGTTAAGTTAGTAAGTTAAAAGCGTCTAGTGCTACCTTTATATTACGATAAAAATCGGCTGACTTTCTTCTTGGGGACTTGGCATGGAAATTTTATGGATGAGTAATGGCCATGGCGAAGACCTGAATGCGAGTTTAATTCTTCAGGCGTTGCGGCAAAATGCACCAGAGATTCAATGTAGTGCCATGCCCTTAGTGGGACTAGGGAATGCTTACCAAAAGTTGCAAGTGAAGATTATTTGTCCGACCCAAACATTACCTTCTGGGGGAATTATCTACACCAATCCTTTCAATTGGCTCAAGGATATTTATCGGGGGTTAATTGGGTTAATTATTCAACAAATTAAAAGTCTGTTAGCCTATCGCCATCAAGTCAATTTTATCGTGGCGGTGGGGGATATTGTGCCGATCGCCTTTGCCTATATTACGGGTAAACCCTTTGCGGCCTTTATTGTTTCCACCTCTGCCTATTATGAAGGGCGTTTAAAATTACCCTGGCTAACGGAATTTTTTCTGCGATCGCCCCGGTGTCGGGCCATTTTTACCCGCGATCGCTACACAGAACAGGATTTACATCAGAGGGGCATTGCTAAAGCCATCTTTGCCGGTTATCCGATTATGGATACCTTAAATCCGACGGGTCAAACCTTAGCCTGGGAACAACATTCTCCCAAAATTGCCCTATTACCGGGCAGTCGTGTGCCAGAAGCCCTTGAAAATTTAAAATTGCAATTAAAACTCTGTGAAGTTCTCAGTCAATCCCAATCCTTCATTTTTTGTGTGGCTTTAGTGCCGAGTATTCAAACTGAAGATTTGCAACAATTAGCCCATCAGGAAAATTGGAGATTTTTACCCCCCAACCAATTACATAAAAATCATTGTCGAGTTTATGGCTATTGGGACGCTTTTGCCGATATTTTACAGCAGTGTGATGGGGCGATCGGGATGGCGGGAACGGCGGTGGAACAGGCTGTCGGTTTGGGTAAACCTGTCCTACAAATTCCCGGTAATGGCCCACAATTTACCTATGCCTTTGCTGAAGCCCAAATGCGTTTATTAGGCCCTTCTGTAATAACAATGAGTCCCCAGTCCAAGGAAGAGCAATTATTGGCCCAGGCGGCGACTACCCTAAAGCGAGTTTTACAAGATCAAACCTTTTTAGAAAACTGTCAAAAAAACGGTTTAGAAAGAGTAGGAAAAGCCGGGGGTTCCTGGGGCATTGCCCAAAAAATCCAGCAATTAGCGGAGCAGGAATCACCTCTTTAAAATTTATGGAGATTGCTCAACTTCTAACTTTATCTTTTGTGAATTTTTAAAATGATTTTAAGTACAATCTAAGAAAATATGATAGACGGTAAGTAGTGTGTTATTTTTTCTGTTGTGTTCGCTCACCCATTCATATTCCAAATCATCAATAACTGTGATTTTTTCAGGTTGCTTTTGGGTCAATAATTCAGTCTTAATTGGTA
>JACCDQ010348652.1_pt1 | contig 17640 bp, 15 predicted proteins | sample 7446031 | NCBI WGS metagenome assembly JACCDQ01 (sample SAMN15323442, study PRJNA562643) | freshwater metagenome | isolation source: river surface water | place: USA:Blue River Watershed | collected 2017-08-17
ATTTCCCTCATGCAGACAAAATTGCCCTGGTATGTGATGCCTTTTTATATTTTTTTTGCATTAATGACGGGAGATTATTTGTCTTATCTCACGACCCAGGCTAAAACCTATCCGCGTCTAATTACCTATCTATTGGGCTTGGTAAGTTTAGTGGGGTTAGGGGGGTGGATTTATTTTACTTTTTTTGCTTTTCAGTTGCCCTTAAGTTTAATAACCGGTTGTTTAACCCTAACCTTAAGCCTGACAACCTTTTATTTCAGTCGCCATCAGTCCCAAGCCCTATATTGTTTAATTGTGGGTTTATATTTAACCCTAGGGTTGCTGATGCTCTCGCCGGTTTGGAATTGGGAACTAAATGAAGCTTTTGCCGTTAAACCGGTTGGAGCGTTACTGAAAAGTCAGACTCCTCCCCAGACGATTATTTATACTTCCTTTGCCTATAGCCGCCCCAGTCTCGATTTCTACAGCGATCGCCAGGTGTTAGCCGTTGGGGAAAAAGAATTACAGGAATTAGCCCAGACCTCCCATTATTTGTTATTACAACCAGAAGCCCTGGAAAAATTCTCGGCATCATCCTATCGGATTCTGGGCAAAACAGGGATGTTTACGTTAATCAAAACCGAGCCTGGAAAGTCTTGAGTGTTCAACGAAGGGCGTTAGGTAGAGGCTAAGGGCGATTTTTTTCCCTGGGGCGATCGCGTTTTTAACTTGACCACTTCTCCTTCCTGACTTTCCCTGGCAACCCGAATAATCAGAGCGGCAAGGATTAAGCTGGCCACACTCGAACTACCACCATAACTAAAGAGCGGTAACGGCAAACCGGTCGTCGGCAAGGCTCCTGTCGCTACCCCAATATTCAAGAGGGATTGACCCACTAGGACAATGACCACCCCGATCGCCACTAATCGTTTAACCCGATGACGACAGCGCATGGCTACCCGTAGGCCGAGGGTTGCATAGAAAATCAGGAAGAGAAGCAGACCAATCCCCCCAATTAACCCAAATTCCTCCGCAAAAACCGAAAAAATAAAATCCGTATATTGAATGGGTAAATAAAATAATTTTTGTTGGGACATCCCATAGCCGGTACCGGCTACCCCGCCGGAGCCAATGGCGTAGAGACTCTGCACCAACTGATAGCCATTGCCCTGGGGATCGGCCCAGGGATCCAGAAAGGAAATAATCCGTTTCCGTTGGTATTCGCGGAAGGTAATACTAACAACAGCCGTTAAGCCCCCCAGGACTGCCGTTGTTCCCAGATAACCAAAGGGTAAACCAGAGGCGAGGGCAATCAGCCAAATGGTCATGCCACACAGAGCGGTAGTACTTAAATTGGGTTGTAGTAAAATGCCTCCCAAGACTACCGCAAAAACGCCCACCCAAATCAGCCGGACACGCCAGGGTAAGTTGGGCCAGTTGCCAAACAGAAAGGCACTTTGCAGTACCAAGAAGGGCTTCATAAATTCTGAGGGCTGGAGCAAAAAGGGGCCGATGGGAATCCAACGACTCGCTCCGTTCACTTCCGTACCGAGGCCGAGAATGGTGGAAAAAATGAGTCCCAGGAATAAAAACACCATCCAAGGCGCAATATTCAATAATTTGGACAGGGGCGATCGCACGATAAAGTTAAAAATCGTCAATCCTAACCAAATAAACAAGAGTTGTCGCTTGATAATGTAAAAACCATCATCATAATTGGCGACTCCCTCCGGATAGGAAGCGGAATAGAGAACAATCAGCCCCAATAACAGCCAGGCAAAGGTAAACCAGCGTAACAGCCGTGCTTCTCCTGACCAGGACGCGGCCTCTGGATCATAGATAGGGATCAGGAAACGCAGAATAGTCGTCTTGTTTAACAATTTGCTCTCAGACCTTGGCGGTAAACCGAAACACTCCAAAAACTTAGCGTAGAAGCTACCTAATGGGGAAGTCTATTTTAGCAAAATTGTTCCTTTGAACTTCCACTATGGTCTTAACTTCCCATTCCCATGCGCCACCAAAAGGCGATCGCCGCAAAATCCCCTAAATACGAGGTTCACCGGCCAGCAGTGACCAACCCTATTTTTCCGGGCTTTTCAGTTGTTCAATGATCGTCATTAACTCCCGTTCAAAGGTAACTTGGGCACGATTAGTTTTCCCCCCAAAATAGAGGATAGATGAAGCTCCTTCCCCTTGCATCAATGCCCAAACTTGAGAATGGGAAAAATAACTCATAACCACTCCCACCATCAATAAAGCAAAACCTAAATAGACTAACGGAATCCCTGGGTCAGCCTTGATTTGTAAGCCGGTACTGCCAACCAGTTCCAGAATTTTTAAAGTCACTCCATTAATCTCTAAACTCATCCCCGGACGTACCGCATTCGTTAAATTTCCTTGCTGATCGTACAGAATCATGGTTCCCTGTAAATCCTTGGTAATTAATGCCACTCCTTCACTAAGATCCGTTTTGGTCGGAATCCAGGTTCCCCATAACTTACCACCTTTTTCATTATTTAAAGGAGCCATCGGTAGTTGGAAAACGGGACTATTATTAATCTGGACTTTAACACCGGCAATGTCCCAATTGGTTTGATAAAATGTCACACCGCGATACCGTAGGGGTTCATTGACAAAAATCGTTTTACGTTTTAATTCTTCACCGGTTAAATTAACAACGGATAAATCTGAATAAAATTGATCAATCACGCCGTCTGGTGTATAGTCAATCCAAAAACGATTAACTTTTATCCCCCAATCCTTCGGGATTTGATTTTGCGCGAATGGCCCCGCTTCAATAATATTTTTAACTTGGAAAGTTTCACCACTGGGAACCATCTCCTGGGCTAAAAAACCGGTAAAAATTCCCCAAATCGAACCGGCTAAAATGATTAACATCGCCGCATGAACAATAATTGGCCCAATTTTTCCAACTAATCCCTTACGCCCGTAGAGACTTTGATTTTTTTGAAAAATTTTATAACCTTTTTGCTGTAATAAGATCATTAAACAATCTAAATTTTCTTGTTCTAAACTAATGCTAAATGCAAGTTTTTGAAATTGTCTAGGTTGTTGATAGTATTGCCAATTTTGGGCGGCTTTTAGGGCGGGAAATTGACGATTAAAGGTACAAGCGGTTAAACTGGCTCCAAACAAAATTAACAGGGATAAAAACCACCAGGTGCTATAAACATGATTAATGCCTAGGGTCAGAATCACTTGCCAGGTTAAAAAGCCAAACAATGCGGGATCTTCAGGATAATTTGCCTGATAAAAGCTGACACTCTCTCCCTGTTCAATAATAGTACCACTAACACTAAATAGAGCAATTAAGAGGAGTAAAATAATCGCTAACCGTAAATCGGCGATCGCCTTGATCACAGACTGAAAAAAATGAGTGAAAGCAGTGAGAAATCGGTTAGAATTTGTCTCAGAGAGGGTCATAATAATTGATAATGAATAATTGATAGTTGATAGTTGATAATTAATAGTTGATAATTAATAGTTGATAGTTGGTGATTGATGATTAGATAATGAGTAATGATAAGATTGATGGTTCGTTATTGGTAATTATCCATTATCCATTATCCATTATCCATTATCCATTATCCATTATTAAAAGCCTGCTCAGTTATCCATACTTTGGCATAATCCAGAGCTTCTGTCAGAGAATGAATTTTACCTTCAATATGAGCCACTTGAATTTCCGTTAATAACTTGCCAATCAACGGGCTAGGTTTTAACTGTAGATGTTCAATTAATTCTTTGCCTGTCAGTAAAGGCTGGGGATGGGCAATCGGATCATTATCCCTCAAATAGCGGTGAAGAAGGTCAAAAACGATAGCTTGTTCAGGACTTTTCACTAAAGCAAACAGGCTAAAAATCGGCAGAAATTTACCAGTCTCTTGAAAAAAGAAGTATTGATTCCGTAGATTCCGACTGAAATCTGCCTGGAGCAAGTAGGGATAGCTTCTGAGAAGGGTGCCAACAGCTCGCACTTCCTGACGAGAATATTTCAGGGTTTCCAGTTCTTTTTCTGCTATTTCTGAATTCTGGGTGACTAAACAGGCTAACTTGGCTTTGATGGTTCCTTTTTTTCCTAATAATTGCAGAAATTTGAGGCGATCGCCTAGGGTTAATTGGCCCTTGATATTCGCTAAGGCTAAATCAATCTGACACAACTGATGGAATGTCCCTAAATGGGTCTGGGGAAACCAGGGAGTAATTAGCCCGTCCTGCCAAGCCGCGAGTAACCATGAATTCCCCCGATGACTGGCCAAAAGATAACTCAATTCCGATTGGACTCGTTCCGCCGCGACGGTTTTAATCAGACGCGCTAGATCTTGTAGAGTTACTCGTGTGGTCGGTTCAATGGTGAATTGCAGTTGAGCCGCTTGACGGTAGGCTCTCAATAACCGTAGGGGATCATCGGCTAGATTCGCCGCAGAAATCATTTGGATCACCCCTCGACGAATATCCTCCACTCCCTGAAGCGGATCAATTAGTTGATCTTGGTGCAAGTTATAGGCGATCGCATTAATCGTAAAGTCCCGTCGTCGCAAATCCTGTTCTAAGGTTTGCCCTTCCTGTAATGCAAAATCTACGGTTCCCTGGGGGAAAACCACCCGCGCAATTTCCCTCGTCTTATCTAAGACCACAAACCCCGCTTGATAATGTTCGGCGATCGCCCTCGCTGTGGTAATGGCTTGAGTCGGCAACACAAAATCCCAATCCAGATAGTCCCTACGTCGCCCTAAGACCTGATCCCGCACCGCCCCCCCCACCAGATAGGCCTGACGAGGCAACCAGGCTAAATCAAAGGGTAATTGTTGACGGAGATGAGGCAAAGCAATCAACGGGGCAAGCATTCCTAAAATTCAGTAATTACAATCAAGCGAAGCCTTAACCAGAGCCTTTCAGTTTACGCTAAAGTCAAGCTAAAGTCTTCCCGCGAGGAGAGTTGTGCTATGTGTATCTGCGTGAATTGCCATTACGTCAATCGTTGCATCACCTACCATGCCGTTGAACAGCAACACCAGCAACCCCATTTAACCCATCTTCCTGATTTTGATCCTGTAGAACCCACAATCAACGTCAATATTCGCTCGCAACAGGACTATATTGAAATGGAATGGGACGTAGTGGGCTGTCAAAGTTTCCAAGAAGAACTGGGGAAATGGGCAAAACTGCGACCGGGAGAAGCGATTCCGACCTAACGGCCCTCTGCCCTATCTTACGCTTACCTAGGCAGGGCGAAAAAACCTGAAAAGCATTTAGAAGGTATTGTGATAAAGATTCATAAACATCTGATAAGCGGCTGTATCTCCACTACGACGGAGAAACCGCAGACGATTCTCCACCATCAACTTGGCTTCCGCCCGAGTAATCGGTTCAAAGCGAGTTTTATCCGCAACCGTCGCCACCAAAAAAAATAGCCTCTGGGCATAGAGCGTCGTAAAAATCTCTTGATTTACGTCTAGTAGGCATACACGATAAAGCAACCCAAAGGTTGGATGGTTAATATAGGTTTCGTTGCTCATTTACGTTTGTGACCGACAACCTGATACGCCAAAAACCATTAAACACTCCCCCAAAGAAGTGAGTAACGGGTTAACCTATCTTAACCTGAAAGGGTTAGCCTTCAGTTGATCTTTGCGCTGAAAGCCCTCTTGGGGGTATCGTAATCCCGCCTCAATGATGACTAAGTAACCCTTTACCGAGAAATTCCCCCAAAATTCCCTCGTCCGTGCTATACATTCTATAACCTTGCCTTTACTGTCTGATATACCCATCCCTGTCTAACTGCCTCTAATTACTCATTATGCCTGACCGCTACCCGAATTATCCCGGTATCTCCGGCAATCAGACTCCTTTACTCTCAAATCCGTTGCTACAGGCTCCGCAAGCCCCCAACTTTATCGAGGAGGAGGAGGAGGAGATTGACCTTCGACAACTGGGGCAAGTCGTACGACGGCGGGCGTTACCAATGTTAGTCGTCGGGTTAGCTGTTAGCGGGCTGGTTGGCTGGCGATTATTTAAACAACCGCCGGTGTATAAGGAATCTTTTCAATTATTGGTTCAACCCCCCAATACCGATACACTATCCAATCCCTTACTAGGTCAACTCAGCAATCTCAGTCAGCTGGCTGGAGGAGGTAGTCGGGATATTTCCTATTACGAAACTCAGATTCAGATTTTGACGAGTAATAAACTTCTGCAACCCATTGTAGATAAAACCAAACAACAAAAAGCCTTTTTTAAAGATGAAGAAACTAGACAAGAGTTTGATATAGAAGCATTTTTGAAAAAACTCCAAGTCACCCAGGGAAAAGACACACAAATTTTAGAAGTTAGTTTTCAAAATCAAAATCCTCAGATGGTTAGGTTTGTTCTAGACCAACTAGCGGCGACCTATCTAAGATATACAGTGGCCGATCAAAACCGGCAGTCAGAACAAAAAATCTTTTTCCTTGACAAGCAAATTAATTTGGTCAAGCAACGCATTCTCCTGTTACAGAAACAACTAGAAAAATTTCGCCTTCAAAACAGTTTTATTGATCCACAAAACCAGGGAGAAGTTATTGCCGAAAGTCTCAAAGAATTAAATAAGGCACAACAGACAAATAACGCTCAACTGCGGGATGCTGTCGCTCTTTATACTAATTTGCGTCAACAGCTTGGCATCAGTGAATCCCAGGCGATCGCCCTGAATGCTTTGACCGAATCACCGCGTTATATGTCTCTTTTGGGAAAATTACGAGACATTGATGCCAAATTAGCCAGTGAATCTACCCGTTATACCGACGATAGCCCGATTATTCAACAACTCAAAGCCGAGCGGGAAAATCTCCTGCCCTTAATGCGCCAGGAAGCCAAGGTAGCTCTGAATGGTATCCCGGCAAATGTCGAGCAAATGATGGAGGGGTTTGTATCCCCCAATGTAATTCGTCAAACCCTAATCCAACAATTATTAGCGGCGGCCAATCAAGTCAAGCAATCCCAAGCCCGCCAACAGTCCCTTATCCTAGCGGAGCAACAAGCCCAACAGCAAATAAAAGCCTTTGCGCGGAGTGCCGGTGGCTATGCGGAACTGGCCGGGCAGTTAGAATTTGAGAATCAGGGTTTAGCTTCTCTCCTGACTGCTCGCCAAGTTCTACAGATTGAAGCGGCAAAAAGTTTTAGTCCCTGGCGATTAGTGTCAACCATTAAGACACCAGAAAAACCCCAAAGTCAACTACTGCGTAATCTATTATTGGCAATCCTCGCAGGCGCAGTGGCGGGTGCGGCGACCGGTTTACTCCTCGAAAATTTAGACCGAACGATTCATTCGCCTGACGAATTGGCAGAGAAAACGGGTCTTACCATTTTGGGAACCATTCCTTTGTTACCCGAACTGGCACGGGTCAAAAAGTTGCAGAAGCAACAAAAAAGTCTGGAGGAACTTTGGCGAAAACGGCCAGAGGGGTGGATGTCCTTTCTCGAAGCCTATTCTTTCCTTTATACGAATTTATTTTTTGCAGGGGAAAAGCGGACTTTGCGTTCGATGGTTGTGAGTTCTGCAACCCCCGGAGAAGGTAAATCTACTGTGTCTTTCTTCTTGGCCCAGGCCGCGGCGGATTTAGGACGTAAAGTTCTCTTGGTAGATGGCGATCGCTATTTTCCACAATTTGAATATTGGCAAGCCTTAGCGACCCTGACCCAGCAACAGCGCAAAAGAAACCCGACGGGTACCCATCCCCTATCAGAAAATGATCACTTCCCCGATAGTCTGAAGACAGAAGGAATCGAAGGTTATTCTATGGGATCGAATTTGTACATTGTTAAATACCAGGATATGAATCCAAGTCAAATGCTTGGCACAAATGACTTATTTGATGTAATGAGTGACTGGAAAAATGATTTTGAATTGATTATTATTGATGCTCCCCCCGTTTTAGGTCTATCGGATACCAAGTTAATTACCAATCAAGCCGATGGACTACTTTTTGTAGCTCGTATGGGCAAAGCTAATCAGGATTTAGTGAAGGAAACGCTGTTAGAGTTGAAAATTTCTGGGTTAAGGGTGATTGGGGCCGTTGCCAATGCTTCCTCTAATCTCAATCGCCGCAATTACTATTACTACAATTACTATTATCAAAAAGCTCAAAAAACCATGCGGAGCAACAAAGATGCTTTAGTGCCATAGTGATTTCACACTGTAACCGGCAATGAGGGATCGCCAAACCTAGACAGAGGGCAGGACTTTTAGCGGCGATCGCCTAGGCTATCGTGTCGGGGCATGGGCGAGTTAACAGAACCGTCTATTTCACAAAGCCCAAAAATCCCCTAAGATAATTAACAAATCTTAATATCTCATTAATCAACAAGCTTTAGTGAATAGCTTTTTTATTCCACTTCTAGCCGCCTTAGTTGTACCATCGGCTCGTCCTTGGTTAGGAGACTGGCTATTTTTTCTGACTCAGCAACTCCGAAAACTGGCACGCTGGTTGACTCCATCCCTAGGGAAGGTGTTTTGGCTATCGGGATTTCTCGTGTGTGTCCCGGTGTTTCTTCAGGCTCCCCTGGTTAGGTCTTGGCCCATCTTGGCCTTGCTGTTAACGGGGGTCTGGATTATCCTGGCTTTAGGGCTAATGAAACGACCGTTAACCTCTGTCTGGGGCGATCTCCTCTTGGGATTTAGCTGGAGTTGGTTGACGGGGGCGATCTACTGGGGATGGTTTCGGGGAGACCCGTTTATTCATCTTCCCATTGAGGCCCTAGGGTTACCCATTGCTCTCTGGGGACTTCGTCAACGGTGGGGAGTGGTTGGTCATCTCTTCTATCTGGGTTCTTTGCTAGGCACTGCCCTGAGCGATGGTTATTTTTACTTAACCGGATTAATGACTTTCTGGAAGCAGGTTATGGTTGTGGAACCCGCCTTGGTCGCTCCGATTTTCCATCAGGCGATCGCCCAAATTCAAAATTCCTGGAGTTTTGGTTGGGGTCTAGCTCTAGTCAGTTTACTGTTAGGGTTAGGAGCCTGGGCGTTATCCAAAAAAGCCTTGGGCTGGCAGGCCTTTGGAGGAGCCATATTAAGTACAATCCTAGTGGATAGTCTTTTTGGGCTGGTTGCCCTTTTTGCTTATTGACATCCTCCCCTTGCTCAAGCAAGAGGATTCCTAAGACTCACGACTTAGGTTTCTGCTTCTTAGCACCTGCCTCCACCCTCAAGGAGTTTTGGTCTTATGGTCGCTCCACAGACTATCCCCGCAAGTCCTGCGGTTCTTAAGTATCGTTTTTCAACAGAAAAGACTGTTGTTAGTTGATTCAAGGGATGGACTGCCCATTGCCCTGTCCTCTTTTCCCGGTCTACCGAGCTTTCTGCAACCCTGGTTTAAACCAGATTTCGTCACGTTTAGGCTGTCTGTTCCGTCTGCGTCTCGGGCGGGTCAGTGACCAACTACAATCTTAATATAAAAGCCGTCCTAAAGGTTTATCCTGAGCTTGCCGAAGGGACGGGGTTTCAGACCCAGTTTTTTCGATGAATCCGCCTCTCTCTCCTAACACCCTTGAATCCTCTTATCTGATTTTACGAACTCTCCAGGACTCGCAAAGGATTTCCTTGAGAGATAAAACCTGTTGGACAATCGGACGGAGTAAGGATAATGATATTACTATCTTAGATGACACCATATCCCGTAACCATGCCATCCTCCAAACAACAGATAGTGGAGAATTTTTATTAATTGATTTAGGAAGTAGTAACGGAACTTTTGTTAATGGTCGTCGAGTGAGTGTCCCTATTCAACTACACCACGAAGACCAGATTACCTTCGGCCAAACCCAGTTAGAATTTCATTCATCCGAAAGAACTTCCGCGCCTGCTCCCCCCCCGAACCTGTCTAAGGATACCCAAACCAGTGTGTTACACGAACGACGATTAATGTCCGTCATGGTTGCGGATATGCGGAATTTTACGGGTCTATCGCGTCAGATGGATGAACAGGTACTTTCGGTATTAATTGGGAATTGGTTCCGACAAGCGGGACATATTCTTCGTCAGGCGGATAGTTGGGTGGATAAGTATATTGGGGATGCCATTATGGGCATTTGGTTTCATGCAGAAGACCGGGTTAACTCGGCAGAGGTGTTAAAAATTCTTACGGCCGTTAAGGCGTTAAATTCCATGACTCAAAAAATGAATAAGCAATACCCCTTACCTTTTCCGTTAAAAATTGGGGTGGGCTTAAACACGGGGTTTGCCATGGTGGGTAATACGGGTAGTGGTGATCATCCCGACTATACGGCGATTGGAGATACGGTTAATGCGGCATTTCGCCTAGAATCAGCGACGAAAAGTCTCGGTTGTGATTTAGCCATGGGAGAAAAAACCCATAGTTATCTGGATCAATTTCATGAGGCCGACCACTATTTCCAGGAATCTCCTGTCGAACTCAAGGGTTATGAAGATCCCATGTTAGTCTATAGCATTACTTTTCCCCAGTTAACGGAATTTGTTCGCTTAAATCAGTCCTTTAAAACCCAATCCTAAAAGTTTCTAACGAATCAGTTGCAGGGGCGATCGCCGACTTAACGGCCTGATCAATTTGGTAATAGAGATGGGATAAATCCTGGGTATTGTCCATCACTCGGTCAGCTTGAGAGATTTTTTGTGTTAAGGGCAATTGGCTCTGAAGGCGTTGCTGGGCCTGAGCCTGAGTCAAACCATTGCGGTTTTGGAGACGTTGGATTTGCTGTTCGGAATGGGCATAAACGACCCAAATTTCATTGACGAGATAGGTCAAATTGGCTTCAAAGAGGAGAGGAATAGACAAAATAACCATCGGCTTAGAAGTTAAAGCTTGAAGTTCAGTCTGGAACCGTCGAATGACCCAGGGATGAATTTGGGATTCTAGCCAGTGTTTTTCCGTTGCGTCTGCAAAAATAATGTCTGCTAGTTTCAGGCGATTGAGTTCTCCGGTTGGGGATAAAATCCCTGGGCCATACCGGTCTTGAATGGACTTTAACAGAGGCGAACCAAACTTTACGGCTTCCTTGGCGTATTCATCCGCATCTAAAACGGGAAGGTGATAGGTTTTACTCAAATAATCGGAAACCGTACTTTTGCCGGTGGCGATTCCCCCGGTTAAACCAATTAATCGTCTGGTGGGTTCAAGCATAGATTGGTGAGGGATTCTGACGAAGAAGAACCGGTTTGAGTGGGCAGAGATAGAATTAAATCTCAATCAAATCTCAATCAAATTTCAATTTCAATATTTAAAGCAGGATTATTTTCCCAGCGATCGGCTACATGAGCATAAATAGCAGTAGTACGCGGATCGGCATGACCCAACAAATCTTGTACCTGTCGTAATTCGGCTCCGGCTCTGAGGGCCAGGGTGCCGGCAGTATGACGTAGGCTGTGGGCAGAAATCACCCGACCGGGCGTGTATTTTAACTCAGTTTCCGTGAGATAACTATCTACAATCAGGCGAATACCCCGACGAGATAGCCTTTGGCCACCGGCACGATTCCCGATCGCAATAAACAGAGGACTCCGTTGATTTAAGCGTTCCCCCTGGGCTTTGCGTACCGCCAGATAGGTTAATAATAAATCCGCTAGTTCGGGAGTGAGCGGCACCAGACGAATACTGCGCTTGCCTTCGACTCGTAGGCCATAATTGGAGCCTTGTTTGACCAGATCGGCTAGGTTGGCACGATGTAACTCTACTGTCCGCGGCCCTTCTAAGGCCATAATGGCCAATAAACTTTTGTCCCGTAGGGCTTTTAGGCTGTGTTCCTGGGGAATCGCCCCTAACAACGTTTCGACCTCTTCCTTTTCGAGAAAGTTAATGCGAGACGTGGTATCCCGTTTGTCTTTGGGGGGCTTGACTCCCTGGGCGGGATTGACTTTGAGTAATCCTCTTTCCACTGCCGCTTGGTAAAACCGTCTCACCACCGAAAGTTTAAGGGCTACCGTCGTCGGTTTTAACTTTTGGTTTTCGATTAACCAACGCCGGTAGCGTTTAATATCCCCTTGGGTAACAAGGGCCGGGTGTAAGGGTTGGCGATCGCACCAGATTAAAAATTGTTGAAGTTGACGACGATAGGTAATCAGGGTATCCGCCGCCGCATCTCCCGCACCAACATCAATGGCGAGGAAATCCGCAAAAACGTCGAGTAAATCCTCTTGACTGACCAGAGAGGGGGCAAAAACCAGCGCATTAGACATGATCAATTTCCAGAATTGGTGCCACTCAACAAACCTCGCCCTTGGGCATAACCCTTTACCGAATCAAAGGATTGGCAACCGGCTGACCAGGCTATTTTACGCACTCAAATAGCGAGTTGATGCAGTAATTGACGAACTTTCTCTAAATCCTTATCTTTAGGGGCCTTTTCCACTCCACTCGCCAGATCAATCCCATCGGGCCGAACAATCCCCAGGGCTTGTCGTACATTATCGGGCGTTAATCCACCTGCTAGTAACCAGGGAATCGGCGGGGTAAAAGTTTGTAACATTTCCCAGGGAAGGGTTTGGCCAGTTCCCCCTAAGTGTTGGGGATGGTAGGCATCTAGCAGTAGGGTATCCACCCAGGCATAATACGACTCGGCCTGTTGTAGCGTTGTGGGACTGGCCACTCGTAACGCCTTGATCACTTCTTTCGTGGGAAAGTGCCGCTTGACTTGGTGACAAAATTCGGGGGATTCCTGCCCATGGAGTTGAATGCCGCTGAGATTCGCTTGGTCAAGGACACGGGCAATAGTTTCGAGGGGAACGTTAGCGAAAACCCCGATCGCCTGAATCGTTGGGGGCAAACCCTCCAGAATGTCTTGAATCTCGGCTGGGGAAACATAACGTGGTGAAGCTGTAACACAAATAAATCCCAGGGTCTGGACACCAAGGGCGACAATTCCCTGGGCCTGTTCCCGTTGTCCCAAACCGCAAATTTTGACTCTCATTGCCCGCCCGTTTGCTTTGCCATTATGTTAAGTATCTCAACAAAAACCTCTGAAAAGTCAAGGCAGTTTCTATAATGCCTTTTGTTTGGTAAATCCCTATCAAGGAGAACTTAATGAATCTTTTAATGTTAACCCTGGCTCAACTGACCCCGACCACCCCCAGTTGGAGTCTTTCGGTGGGAATCATCATGTCCTTTTGTAATCTGTTGGCTGTGGTAATCGGCTATTTTGCCATCCAAAAAACCGGTCAAGGTCAAGGTCTGCCCGTTCCCCAACTTGCTTCTAAAAAAACCTTTGGACTGCCGGAACTGTTAGCAACAATGAGCTTTGGCCATATCCTGGGCGCAGGTTTGGTGTTAGGGTTAGCCAGCACAGGAACCCTTTAATGATATTGGATCCGGTTAAATGACCATGATTGTACTCCTTTAACTATAGAGTTTTAGAAGATTTTAAATTATGGGTAATCAACCGGATTCAAGATGAATAGCCATCGTCCCTTGACTGACTAGCACTGACGCGCCTCCCACCGCGATCGCTTGGATCGCCTGATTAACCTGTTGAACTTTGATCGTTAAACGACTAGGGCGACCCATGAGCCTTCCTTGTTCCCCGTGCCAAATCCAGATACCATCCCCGGCTTGTCGTTGAGCAAAATATCCACCCAGGGCAGTGGCGGCGGAACCGGTGGCTGGATCTTCCGGGACTCCTAACCCCGGGGCAAACATCCGGGCATGAAAATCGAGGTCAGGAACCGTATTGTCCAGGGTAAACAGATAAAGCGATGGGGCCCAATAGGCACTTAAATCTTTTTCCCAAAGGTCTAACTTGAGACGCGCCTGGTTCAGGGCTTGTTGATCCTGCAAAGGAATGAACAGAAAAGGTAAACCACAGGAAACGGGCTGGGGATAATACTCCCCGGTCAAGATTTGGCTGGGCTGTAGGGATAATAATTCGGCTAGGCAAGGAATTGAGGGCGGTTCGGGGCCAAATGCCGGTAGTTGGGCCGCCCTGAGTTCACTGTAAATCGGTTTTCCCGCTTGGCTTTGGATAGTAACGGGAACCAGTCCGACTCCTTCTTCCAAGTAAATCGTCGTTTCTGCATCACAGAGGGGAATTTCGGCGATCGCGGCCAGAACAAACGCTGTCCCAATGGTGGGATGGCCGGCAAAGGGAAGTTCCGCCTGGGGGGTAAAAATCCGTAATCGTCGGGTTCCCTGGGGCGTTTCTGGGGGAAAGACAAAAACCGTTTCCGAATAGTTAACTTCCGCCGCAATTTTTTGCATGAGGTCAGGGGTTAATCCCTCAGCCTGGGGAAAAACCGCGAGAGGATTCCCCCCAAAGATTTGATTTGTGAAGACATCGGCGGTATAAAAGGCATAGTTCATGATCGTTGTTCCGTCAGTATTGTTTCTATTGTCAGGTATTCCTGTGGCTAAGGTTGTTTTAGAAAATATCTATAAAAGTTTTCCCAAGTTTGACGGCAAAAAGGCCCAGCCCGCCCAGACTGTCACCGTATTGCGGGGCATTAACCTCGAAATTCAAGACGGGGAATTTATGGTGTTGGTGGGCCCGTCCGGTTGTGGGAAAAGTACGTTGCTACGACTCTTAGCGGGCTTGGAAACGGCGACGGGGGGCAATATCTACGTTGGCGATCGCCTGGTCAATCAGGTTCCCCCTAAAGCCAGGGACATCGCCATGGTCTTTCAAAGTTATGCCCTGTATCCCCATCTCACGGTCTATGACAATATCGCCTTTGGACTGCGACGGATGAGCCAATCCTCCGTGAAAAATCCCTGGCCCCAGCGTACCTTAGCCGGTGTAACTCGCGTTTTACCGGCTTCCCTCCAATACCGTTCCCCGGCTGAAAAGGCGATCGCCCACCAGGTTAGGGAAGTGGCCGCCCGTCTTCAGATTGATCAACTGCTGGATCGCTTACCCAAGCAATTATCCGGGGGACAAAAACAACGGGTAGCCCTCGGTCGAGCGATCGCCCGCAACCCCCAGGTTTTCTTAATGGATGAGCCGTTATCGAATCTGGATGCCAAATTACGCGCCGAAACCCGCAGTCAAATCGTCAAATTGCAACGACAATTAGGCATTACCACCATCTATGTGACCCACGATCAAACCGAAGCCATGACCATGGGCGATCGCATTGCGGTCATGTATCAGGGAGAAATTCAACAGTTAGCCCCGCCTCTTGAACTTTATAACCGGCCCGCCAATCGCTTTGTGGCCGAATTTATTGGGTCTCCCCCGATGAACTTTTTAACCCTCTCGGTGGAATCGGCCCAGGAGCTACGCCATCCCCAATTCCAGTTAACCGTGCCTCCTAGCTGGCAAGACGATGTGCGACCCTACCCCGGACGGGAATTAATTTTGGGAGTCCGGCCCGAAGATTTTTATCTAGCCGACCCCAGCCCCGACCACCTGCAAGTTCAAGTAGATTTAGTCGAAGCCCTGGGCAATGAAACCTATTTGCTGGTTCACCTGACAGAAACCCCCGATCAATTACTACAAGTCCGCATTCCCCCCGATCGCTCGGTTAAACTGGGGGATACCCTCTGGTTGGCGATCGCCTTGGATAAAATCCATTTATTTTCTGCCAAAACGGAGCAGGCCATTAATCAACGTTAATTTCCCATCGCTTCCCCTCTGACTTAAGGCTACCGCGTACACACAAGTCTTAGAATCCCCCCTAGCCCCCCTTTGAAAGTGGGGAAACAGACCAATTGACAGTGATCCGTCCCCCTTTTTAAGGGGGATTAAGGGGGATCAAACCTAAAAGGGTATCTTGCTTAAGAAAATTAAGAGAGATTAACTGCTATTTCTGACTCCCACTCCTCCATGCAATTAAAAGATCGTTTAACCCAATTCACCGCCCAACCCATTGATAAGGCCGCCCTATCGCTCATCGGAGTCTTAACTGGGGTGATCGCCCTATTAGCTGGTGGGAATGTGCTGTGTGGCCAATCCGAAAATTGTTGGTTAACCAATCGTCCGAAAGTGTCCCATTTTAGTTGGCAAGATCGAGAAATTGGCGCAACAGACCGGGCCTTTATCCTGACCTTTGATCGGCCCATGGATAAGCCCAGTGTCGAAAAAAATCTGACGATTAATCCGCCATTGCCGGGGAAAATTAGTTGGGCCGGTCGCAAAATGGCTTATACCTTGACCACTCCCGTTCCCTACGGGGAAAAATACCAATTAAATTTGGCCAAGGCACGAGAACATTTTTATGGAAATGACCGCCAAGGACAAAAAATGCAACCCTTCCAAGGGAATTTCCAGAGCCGCGATCGCGCCTTTGCCTATATTGGTACCCAGGGAGTCGAAGCTGGACGATTAATTTTTTATAACTTAACCCAACAGAAAAAAACGATTTTAACGCCCTCGAATTTGAATATCATTGACTTTAAATTTTATGATGATGGCAAAGCGATTTTATTTTCAGCGGCCGATAAAAATTTAGGCTTTGATGGCTTAAAACAACTACAACTCTATCGCCTACCCATTAGCTTAAATCCGGCCTATTTTACCGATGCTAAACCCACCCTCGTTTTAGATAATCAAGACTATCAAAATAATCAGTTTGATGTGACGGCGGATGGTCAAACGGTGGTCGTGCAACGCATTAATCGTCAGAACCCAGGAGATTTTGACCTGTGGATGCTCAAGGAAAAACAGGAACCCCAACCGATGAAGGTGACTGGCGGTGATTTTAAAATTGCCCCCGATAGTCAAAGTTTGGCGATCGCCAGGGGAGAAGGGATTAGCATTTTACCCCTACAACCGGAAGGTAAACCCCTCGACTTTTTACCCAAATTTGGCCAGTTATTAAACTTTTCCCCCGATGGCACGGCGGCGGCGGTGATTAACTACAATACCGACAGTGCGGACAAACGCTATCAACGTTCCCTCTTTTATGTGAATAATCAAGGACAACAAAAAGAATTATTCCGCACGGAAGGTTCGATCCTCAACTGTCAATTTACCAGTGATAATCGTCAACTCTACTGTTTACTAACAGAATTATTACCCGGCGCAACCTATCAAGAACGTCCCTACTTTGCCCAAATTGATGTAAAAACGGGTAAAGTGATGCCCCTAGTGGCCCTCGCAGATTATCAAGACACCGAAATTAGTCTAGCCCCCGATGGTTTAGGGATTTTGTTTGATCAAGTGGTTGTCAGTCAAGATAGCCAAACCAATAGCAGTTTAACCACGGCCTCTGGTAGTGCGGTGGTCAGTGGAAAATTATGGTTATTAATTCCCCCGCCCCTGCCCGGCAAACCGCCCGAATTGCAGGAATTACCTCTTCTGGGTTTCCGGCCACAATGGGTTCCCTAAGAGAGATTCCCTAGGAAAGACATCCTGCTCGTCCAGTTGACGAAAATGGAAGACTCCCTAGGGTTTTTGGGCACTTTCATGCCAATCCTTTAAGAGAAATTGCGAGAAACTGGCGAGGGTAAAGAAAATAAAAATGCCGAGTAGGGTAACAAAAAGGAGAGCGGCAAACATTTTGGGAATTTCAAGGTTATAGCCGGCGATTAAAATTTGATAGGCAATCCCGGAATTGGCTCCGCCACTACCCGCCACAAATTCCGCCACCACCGCCCCAATCAGGGCCAGCCCACCACTAATGCGTAAGCCCGCTAAAAAGTAGGGTAAGGCACTGGGTAAACGCAGATAAATCAGGGTTTGCCAGGGAGAAGCCTG
>JACCDQ011168647.1_pt1 | contig 17640 bp, 13 predicted proteins | sample 7446031 | NCBI WGS metagenome assembly JACCDQ01 (sample SAMN15323442, study PRJNA562643) | freshwater metagenome | isolation source: river surface water | place: USA:Blue River Watershed | collected 2017-08-17
AAATCTTCTCGGGTAATTATACTTTCTGGTATGAAAGTTCGCAATTAGCGTTGCGCCAACGAAGCGATCAAAATAAAAAGGCAGAGGAAAAGAAAAAGGAACTTCAAGATTTTATTGCGCGATTTAGTGCTAACGTGGCTAAAAGTCGTCAGGCCACCGCGCGTAAAAAGATGTTGGAGAAATTGGATATTGAAGAAATTCAACCAAGTACACGTAAATATCCGGGTATTTTCTTCAAGCAGAATCGCGAAGTAGGAGATCAAATTTTAACGGTAGAAAATTTATCGTACAAAACAGAAGACGGTAAATACTTGTTTAAAGACATCAATTTCACCGTAAACAAAGGCGATAAAATTGCTTTTGTTTCTCGTAATACTCTGGCACTTAATACGTTCTTTAAGATTTTATGGGGAGATTTACAGCCATCAGCCGGTGAAATTCGATGGGGCGTAACCGTAACTATGGGTTATTTGCCCAACGAAAACGCACATTTCTTTACTGAAAAGATCAACTTAGTAGATTGGTTGCGCCAATATTCAACCGAAAAGGACGAAACATTTATTCGTGGATTTTTGGGAAGAATGTTGTTCAGCGGAGAAGAAACGCAGAAAATGTGCACGGTATTATCGGGAGGTGAAAAAGTGCGTTGCATGCTCAGTAAAATGATGATGGAATCTCCCAATGTTGGATTGTTTGATGAACCTACCAACCACTTGGATTTGGAAAGCATTCAAGCATTGAACAACGGCATGAAGGAGTTTGCAGGAATCATTTTATTCCATTCTCATGACCAAGAGGTAATGAATTCTATTGCCAATCGAATTATCGAATTGGCACCTAATGGAATGATTGATAAATATATGAATTACGAGGAATATGCTGAGGATTCTCAAATTAAATCTCGTAAGGATGAAATTTATGCGTAATGAAATAGTGAATTGTGTAGATAAATAGGAAAGAATTCAAGAATTAACTAATTGAAAATCTGCGATAATTAGCTTCACATTCAAAATTAGCTTAACAAACATCAAATTATAGAAACTAAAAATGAAAAAATATACTTTTTTACTTCCTTTAACGGCAGTTGCCTTGTTGGGAAGTTGTGGCGAATCGGTTGATACCAAATCCGATCCCAAATCGAGCGAAGATTCTTTTAGCTATGCCGTAGGTGTTAGCATTGGTAATACTCTTAAAAGACAAGGGTTAGACAATATTGCTGCCGGAGCATTTTTACGTGGATTGCGCGATGGAATGGCTAAGGATTCTGGTTATGCCTTGAGTAATGAAAAAATGGAAGATGTTCGTAAGAGTTACATTACGAAGAAGCAAAATGAAAAGATGAAGTCCCTTCAAGAGGAAACCAAAAAACAATTGGAAAGTTTTTCTAAGGAATCAGGAGTTTCTATGTTGCCAAGTCGTGGATACTATAAAGTAGTAAAAGCGGGAAGCGGTAGCGTACCCGGTGCTTGGGATACCATAGAATGTCGCTATATTTTCAAAACCGGTAAAGGTGAAGTATTGGTAGATAATACTAAAGATAAGTTCCCATTCCGTGGAACAGTTAAATCATTGAATTTAGCACCGTTGGAGGAAGCATTCACTAAAACAGCTGCAGGTGGCAAATTTGTATTGCAAGTAAGCAATGAATTGAATCCAGTACTATCTAGATCCGCACGTAACTTTGAAGATATGTATGGTATTTCTGTTTTTGAAGTGGAATTGATTTCAGTGAAAGCAGGTCTTCCAGGAAAAGAAGAGCCACAAATGCAAGTTCCTGAAGGAATGCAGTAAACAACCTAATTTTGATAAACTGTAGTTCCTAAATAAACCGCAGGTCTCACATTCTGATTAAGTGAGTGTTGCAGTAAACAGATAATCGATCATTAACTGAGGACTGTTTATAATAGTAATACAATCCTAGAATAAGTTATTTCGAAAGCAATTCTCGAGTATCTTCAAAGAATTGCTTCGCATTTATAAGAGCTTCTCCTTGCAAAAGGGGGAGCTCTTTTTCTGTTAGCATCCAATACCCCTTACCAAAATGGGGGTCGCCTTCAAATGGTTTTACTTTGTGAATCCAAAAAGGTAAGTGTGAATATTCAATAAGTGCAATCGAAGAGGATTCGTTTTTTGCTTGTTTAATCGAGGATTCCGTTGGAGATTTTGCAGTTTTATTTGAACTTTTATCGTTTCGGATTTTTGATGCATCGGATGAAGATGTGTATTGAGATCCATTAACTGCAGCACCACGAACGAACGTTAGTTTAAACATGATTCCACCGTCTTTAAATCGTTCACGTTGATTGGAAACAAAATTTCCGAGTGAATATGCAACGGGGATTTCTTGACCAAATGAATTTTTTACGGTTTTAATCGGTTGGATAACATGCGGGTGCATGCCTACAATGGCATGACAGCCTTTTCGAGCTAAAAATGAAGCCAGAAGTTGCTGTTCTTTGTTTTCATGTCGTTGATATTCAACTCCCCAATGTACCACAGGTATAATGATGTCTGCTTTGTTCTGTTTCGCTTTATTAATTGCACGTTCAATCCAAATTGTATCAATTAAATTCACCATAGTAGGGTGTTTTACAATTAAACCATTGGTGCCGTAGGTAAAATTGAGAATGGCAATTTTTACTCCCTTTTTCTCGAGCATTAACGGGTAGTTGCGTTCAAATTCTTGAGTGTCGCGAAATGTTCCTGTGTGAGGGATTTTAAAACTATCCAGCACATTAAGAGTGCGAATTAACCCGTTTTTCCCGCCGTCTTGTGAGTGATTATTGGCGGTTACCAGTACGTTAAATCCAGCGTCGTAAATATCTTTTGCGTATTTATCGGGGGATGAAAATTGTGGATATCCTTGATAGGGTGGACCAGCTAAGGTGACTTCCAAATTTGCAATGGCGAAATCTGCAGATTGAATGTACGATTTGATGTATCTAAACCAAGGTAAATAGTTGTATTCTTGGGTAGAATCGTTTAATGCTGCTTGAATTTGAGGGCCGTGTCCCATCATATCCCCGCCAAAAATAAGGGTTATGGTATCTGGGTTCTTGGATTGGTTAGTAGCTGTTTTTATTGGGGATGCCGTGCTATGACATCCCCAGAAAAACAAGGAAAATAATACAACCGAAAAAAAGGTTGTACTCTTAAAATTTAATGTATTTTTATCAAGTTTCGGACTGGAAATTTGTTGCATTTTGATCACATTACTTTTGAACCTCTAAAGATACGATAGATCGACCTTTTTCGGAAATAATGTGCATGTAATATATTCCATTTGATAGTGAATTGGTGTTAATTTCAACACCAGAGGCCCCATTAATTTGCGCGTGTTTTTGACTTAAAACGGTTCTGCCGGTAACATCTAAAAGTTGTAATTGAATGTTGTTTTCCACACCGTCAAAATGCAACGTTGTTCCATTTTCAGCAGGATTAGGTGCAAAGTGTAAACGATTAAGAACGTTATTTTCAATGCCTGAAGTCTGTTTTACCGTCACATCAAAGAAAATGGTATCACTAACGCATGGAGGGTTATTCGCAATTAACATGACCTTAAAAGTTCCATCTGCGCTGAATGTGTAAGTGGTTGATTTTTGGAAGCTTTCGTTGCCATCACTAAAATTCCAATATACATCCGCTGCATCCGTTCCATCAAAGTCAAACTTTACCGTTCTTCCGCTTACAACGGTAGACTTGTAAGCAGCTTTAGGCGGCGCAATTCCATAAATGTTTTGAGTTCTTGTGGTAGTACATCCTTGCACATTTTTAACAGTTACTGAATAATTGGTTACTGCGCCCGTCGCTGTGGCCATGGTGAAATTGGTTGTAGCGCCGGTGCTCCATAAATAAGTATTACCGTTACCAAATGCCTGAGCAGACAGTCTTACAGAATCTCCTTCACAAGCGGTTGTATCTAAAGCGGTTAAAGTTACATTAGGACCATTTACAATTTGTACGGCAACATTGCGGGTTCCGGTACATCCTTTATCATCAACTCCAGAAACGGTATAGAACGTTGAAACGGAGGGCAGTGCATAAACGGTATCCGTTAAAATGGAACTTAAGCCCGTGCTTGGAGTCCATGAGTAGGTTAATGCGCCACTAGCCACAAGCATCGCTGGGGTAGTAGAACCGGTACAAATGGCTGCATTATTCGGTGTAACCGTAATGGTTGGAGGAGTTGCCGTATTATCAATCCAAAGTTTAATGGTATTTGACGTGTCGTATTCTCCAGATTTAGAACAATATACGATAGCTCTAATGTATCTGTATGTTCCAATTGCGGCACTGAAGTTACCCGTATTTACGGGTAATGTCCACGTGTTGGTATTGAATGTAATAGAATCGGTAGATGTTTGCCACGATAAAGACGATCCAGTAGAATTGGTGTAATTGGAAACGGTTATGGTAGAAGGTCCTACATTACCGCAGATATAATAGGTTGACGCAGTAACTGTACCGGCATCGGGCTTACCTTCGCAAAATGTAGGGAAGGCATCCCAAGTAACGCTATCAATAAATATATTTCCACCTTGAGCGGCACCGCGTGCAGTTCCTTGTATGAGGAAATAATTTTTGGTTGAATTGAATTTTGATGGAATTGCAAAGGAATATTTGTACCAATCGTGTTTACCAGAATCCGGATACATGGATTTTGCGTATCTTTTTATGCCTTGAAGACGAGTTGCTCCTGTTAATGAATTGGTAGTATTGAACCAAACCGTTACAGAATCATCGGTATTGTAAACCGTATCTCTAAACATATATAGAGAAATGTACGAATTGGAAGTACTGCGTTTACTCAAGTCAATGACCGGTGAAACCAGGGTTTGAGTAGATCCAGCAGCAACATTTCGCGCTGTGAAACGTGCCATACCTGTGCCTGAAAATGGAGTTACTGTTGGAGTAGTTCCTGCATTTGCAGTTGTTCTACGCGACCAGCCAGCGCCGGGGCCACCACCTCCAATTGTGGTCCAGCCTTGAGGCGGGAATGCAGCCCCTTCAAAACCTTCACCGGTAGTAGTTTGACCAAACAATGAATCGCTAAATGGCAGAATCAATGCCAATAGCAGAAACAGATTTAATTTTTTCATAGTTGTTATAGTTTAGTTGTTGTTGTTTAATTATAATGGATGAAATAAATTGAAATAATTGAAGTTAAAAAGTGAGTATGTATCGTATTTATTATTTTGAAATTCGTAAAGCAGTGATTCAATATTTTGTTGCGTCTAGTAATAAAATGATACCCTTAATGGATTAGATCTGTTTATCCGTGATTTAATTTTTTGTTGCGTCAAGTAGTAGAATGGTGCCTTTTTCTGAAAAGTTACGAAAACCGGTTACCGAAGTATCGAATGTTGCATTAATTAGATAAATATATACCCCTGGAGTTAATGGTTGATCCATATAAATTCCATTCCAAGCTTCAGTCAATGGTCTTTCCTTAAAGACGCACTCGCCCCATCGATTATAAACGCTCCAATATCCTGTTTTTATGCCGCAATTATTGCCATAGTCATCCACAAACAAAGGACGGACTTCGTCATTTACACCAGAACTACCAAATGGAGTAAACGCATTGGGCATCCACATTTTACAATCGCAACGAACTGAAAATACGTTGACCGTATCGAAACGAGTACCGCAAGTATTATACGTTTCTAATATATAAGTACCAGTTTGAGCTACTCCAATATCTGGGATTTTTGCCCCGGTATTCCATTTGTATTTATAATTTCCACCAAACTGATTTCCTTTTATTACGTAGATATCACCTTGACAAAACCAAACGTTATCTACCAATCTTTTTACAGGTGTGGTGTCGAGAAGTATATTAAATGTATCTGTATACGATCCACAAAAGTTAGATACGGTCAAAAAGTACTTGCCTGGATAAGATAGTGTTCTCTTTGGAGAAGAGTTAAAATCGTACCATTGGTAGTTGCTGATTCCCGGTTGAGTCCAGTCAACACTCCAACTAATGGGTCGAGAACAGTAGGTAGTATCCACAGCCAGAGTTGCCAAGGGAGGGTATACTAATTTTACTTTAACGGTATCGAATACTTGTCCGCAAGCATTGGAAATTTTCAGAATAACATCCCCCGAAGTAAACCAAGTTTTGGGTAAAGTAGTATCGTTATCTGGCCATGTGTAAGTAGATGTCCATTGTCTTGGGAAATCAAAAACGAGTGTTTTGGCGGCACAAATTGCGGTATCGGGTATTTGGGGTGAAACGGGCGGTGGAATTACCTTTAAGCGAAGTGAATCGACTCTGCTTCCACAATCATTTCGAGTGTCAATCCAGTAAACACCAGCACGCGTAAACGTTCGAGTAGGAAGAGTACTACCATTATCCCAAACGTACTTAGAGCCTATTTGAGCTAAATCAACAGAATAACTAAAAGTTACACTACAAAAAGTAGTATCCTTGATGTTGGGTTTTACAGGCGCTGTAGCTTTAATGATTTCAACGGTATCTTTACGAGAACCACAAGCATTCGAAGTGGTTAAATAGTAGGTTCCACTGTTGGTAAATGTTCGAGATCCGCTTCCAGAACCATCACTCCATTGGTAAGTTTCAGCTAAAGTTTGCGTGGCATTCACATTTACTGAAGTTTGTCCTGGACACATTAAAATGGGTGTAGTAGTTACTTTGATGGGAATTGGGCAAACTTGATTGCAATTAACTGCCGTGTTGAAATTGAGAGTACTGGTATCAAAGTTCAAGCTATTGTGTGCATTCAAATTGTTTTCAGAAAATGTGGTTGTGTTCCATATCCAATTGGCAATAGAGCTAGATAGCGACACATTATTGGTTCCACAACTGGAGTTGCAAGGGCTATTAATCATAAAATTGCCGTGAACTCCAGCCACATTGTCAATACCCAGGGCAGTCATTCCCCCTTTTTTGAGGAAATCGAAACTTCTAGCGTTTGCAAAACCTACAAAATTGGTATTTCCGTTGGATAATGATTTTGAGTTGGTAATATTGGTTCCATTAGCTGTGTCCAACTGAAACATCTGTATGCGATTATTAAAAAACGTCTGCGTGGTTGATCCTACCCACAAAGATGATCCTTCAACCAAGATATGTTGACCGTTTTCTTGAGTATTATTTGCCCCAATAGATCGATTCCATTTGATGTTTCCTGAGGGATAAAAAGCGGTAACAAGAACGTTAGAAGTTAATCCTGTACCGGTTGTCCCCACCGCATAAATGGTTCCATTCGGTCCTACTGTAACACGCGAAAATTGGTTGCTTCCGTTGGTTTGTCCTTTCCAAATTTGACGTATGGTCCCCGAATTATTTACAAAAATTACAAAAGGGTAGGTTTGTGTGCTTCTGCACCAACCCGTAATAACCCATTCATTTCCATATCGGCTTGCGCCTAATGCATGGTGTTCCGTATTGTTGAGGTCTATATTTTTTGACCAAGCTACGGCACCCGTGCTATCAAATTGGGTAATAATGATATTTCTCTTTCCCGAATATTGACTACCTTCACCTACGGCCAAGATCGAATTGGAATTATGGACATATACGGAATTGTAAATATCGGAATTTGTGTTTCCTGTTTTAGAATAGGAAGGTGTTGTTTTTGTCCATTTTAATTTCCCATTTCCTGAGAAATAACTAATAAATCCCAAACTAGCTCCCGACAAACTAACCCCTGTAGTTGATCCAACCACTACCATAGAACCTGTGGATGTGGTTTGGATATCCAAAATTTGCTCGTTATTGTTGGTTCCTAATGTGCCGAATCGCAACGCACGGAGAAACTTTCCGGTGTCGTTATATTGCAGCAACAATGCATCGGAATGATTACCATTGGTAATATTGCCGTAAGCACCCATCCATACAAACTTTTCATGGTTGCTGATGGCTCTAGCGTTGAGGGATTGAAATTGTCGAGTACCTGAAACTACTTCATTCCAATTGATGTATTTTCTTTGAATGAAAGGATAACAAATATTTTGTGCTTTGCTATTTTGAGGGAACAATGCAGAAATACTCAGGATTGCAAGAATTACGATTGAAAATTTGATTGTAAGTGGTCGAAGTGTTTTAGAAGCAATCATTTGGATTTAGACTTGCAAAATACAATCTAGGTTTAATCGTAAGTTCGGAATAAAAAAAAAATACCGCCAACATTACATAATGGTGACGGTAATTATTGAAAAGTGTAGTAGCTGAATAAAAATTATATTAGGGGCTTACTAAATTAATACTAACATTAATATAAAATGGATTAGTTAATGAGTTTGTCATTACATAAGGTTCTTTAGATAACAGCCCAAATGCACGATAAATTTCCTTACCATTTTCTAAACGATCCACATCATATCGGTAGTTAATTCTATAGCCTGCCTGTACGGAAAGCCAAATAAAATCTTTAAGTGAACATTCATACACCATACGCAAGCGGATTTCACCTCTGCGAATTTCTAAATCTTCTGGACGATATACAGCATTTCGGTATAATCGATACGACTGTCCTTCCAATTCGTAACCCGCGAAAATCATATTTCGGGGATTGATGGTTCTTCTCACATGAGCACGTGCGGGGAATAATATTTCTGAACCCCATTTATTTTGCGCGTCGGTGGAATTGTACATGATAATCGGGATGTAGTTTAATTCACCTACTCGATACGTTCTGGCCAAACCTACTCCCCATTGTTTTCTTTCCGAGGGACGTTTTCCAAAAACCAAAGCCGCTGAATACTTCAAGTATTTTGCTGGCATCAAATTCCAATTGTAATCGCCGCTTAGGTCAGCCGAACCTTGAAAAAGTATAAAATTGGTTTCGTTAAACGGTTTAAAAATGGTGGTGTTTAATCCCATAGTGCGTAATCCATTTTCAGCTAATACGGTAGCAACTGGATTGGGTGTAAAAGAACCTTGAGTCGGATCTAGTTCTTCAATTTTATATCCAGTTTCCCAATAATTTGCACCCATTTGCCAAACAATGTTGGTTTTTGATATCACCGGAATGTTGCAATTAAAGCGCAATCCGCTGGAATTTTTCACGTTGTATTGAAGCGAATCCCCATTGGCAGATGGACTTGTCAATTTGCCCAAGTTCATTTTATAGGCAGCCTGGTAATCGAATCCCAATCCAATTAATTTTTGTGGGCTGATACCCTCAATCTTGGGAGAGCAGTAGCGTTTGGCTCCGGACTCTGCAAATCCCACATCATCGTATTGAGAAAAGTCTTCTTCTTGGGTAGTTTCTGGGGATGCTTTTGCGGTGTCGGTTTGTGACCAACCGGAGTTGGAATATCCCCCGAAAAGACACAAAAAGAACAGAATCCGTATGGAACTACTGCTTGTTTTAGTTCTCGTCATGGAAAATTATTTCTTGGTCTTAACTTCCAAACGCTTCCAAATATCCGTCCTACCCAATGCCGAAACCCCGATATAACCTCTGATTTCCAAGGTGTTTTTATCGGTCATTTTTATGGTACAGCTGTAGGTACTACCATTCAAGGGGTCGTAAATGGTTCCTTCATTCCATTCGTTATTTCCAGCATAAACAAAGTCTTTTAGGTTTCTGTATCCTTTTAAAGGCACATTTTGAAGAGCGGGATCGGGATTATTTTTATCCGTTTTTGGTTGTTTAGTAACTGGATCCGTTGGTTCTTTTAACCAAACAATTTTTCCGTAATATTTGGAGCCAATTTTTTCCACTTTAACTCGAGCTCTGCCGTTGCTGGGTTCCCAAACGCCAATCAAACGGTCGCCGGCTGCATCTTGATTTACAAAAGAAGTTAATAAGGTGGTCAGCGCCACCAACATCGTAAAGAATAATGATTTTCTCATAGTTTATTAGTTGATAATTTTTGTTTTAAAAGGGATGTGTGATTTTCGATATTGGTCGGTTGAAAATTCGAAAATTGAGAATTGTAAAATTGAATGAATTTTGTTGAGAATTTAATTGATAAATTATTTGTAGTTTACATTAAAAACCAAATCGGCTTTAAACGTCATGTTCACTTCAAGGTCTTCTTTTAAGTCGGCGTCCAATACAATATAAAATTGTTTTTCGGAGAAGAAACCATCGGCTTTTGCTTCTGCAGACGGCTTTAATTCCACCATTTTAGAAGAAGCTGGAACCGGATTAAGCAGTGCAAGTTCCTGCATTTTAACATCTTTATTGTCGGAAGCTAAACTCAATACAAACGAATTAATCATATCGAAGTTGCCTGCAGAATCGGAACTTGAAATTTGAGCACTTTTCAAAGAAGCCGATGAAATTTTTGCACCTTCTACAAATTGGTCGCCCATTAATGATTTTAAATCAACTTGATAGGTATATTGAGCTGGATTGGATCCAGAATATAGAGGTCCTTCAAGAGTAAATTCAATGTTTTTAAGAGTTATGGTTTGATTTTTTTCGTTGGATGAACAACGGTTAAAAACCACAACAAAAGCTACAAACGCAGCAATGGAAAGAAAAATGGAACTGTAAATTTTTTTCATAGGGGGCAATTTAAACTCAAGATTTTAAATGCAAAAAGTTTGCGAGTAAATTCTTTACGGAAAATTGCAAAAAGCTAAACAAAGATTACGGAATAATACAAATGGAGTGGATTTCGCGGGTTTAAAGTTGCCTGTGCCGAAGTTAAACGGGTCAAGATTTAATTGAATACAATCAAGTTGATTGATTCATTCTAATATAAAGTCAAAACTGTGCTTACCTTTGTAGTTTAGAACAAATGCAAGATCAATTGAGGTTTTCAATTTCGGTTACCAAGCCCGAAAATTTGCCGGATTACGAATTAATCGATTCGGGTAATTTTGAAAAATTGGAGCGTTTTGGAAAATGGATTTTAAGAAGGCCAGAACCTCAAGCAGTTTGGGAAAAGAGTTTAAAAGATAGCGATTGGGAGAAACAAGCTCATGCTTCTTTCTTTCGTAAAAATGCAGATCGCATGGACGCAGATGCAGGAAATTGGATCGTGAAAAAAGGCGTTCCTGATCGTTGGATTGTGCGATATAAATCAGCGAATTTGGATTTTAAAATGCGCCTGGCTATGACTTCATTTAAGCATGTAGGCATATTCCCTGAACAAGCGAATAATTGGGATTTTATTGCGCGTAAAATTCAGAATTTAAAGAATCAATCTGCACCAGAAATAAAAGTACTCAATTTATTCGCATATACCGGTGGCGCCTCTTTAGCTGCAAAACAAGCCGGTGCAGATGTAACCCATGTAGATAGTGTAAAACAGGTAGTATCGTGGAGCCGAGAAAACATGGAAACCTCAGGATTGGATGGAATCCGTTGGGTCGTGGAAGATGCATTTAAATTTGTTCAACGAGAAGTTAAAAGGGGTAAAAAGTATCAAGGAATTATTTTGGATCCACCGGCTTATGGTAGAGGTCCCGATGGGGAAAAATGGGTTTTAGAAAAACAAATTAATGAACTTCTCAAAATGTGTTCTGAACTATTGGCACCCGAAGGATTTTTTGTAATTAACTTGTATTCTTTGGGATTTTCTGCACTCATAACACAGAATTTAATTCGAACACATTTTCCCCACATCAAAAACTTTGAAAGTGGCGAATTGTTCCTACAAGACAGTTTCGGAAAGGCATTGCCGTTAGGAACCTACTTGAGATTTTAATTAAAAATGTAATTCGTATTTTAATTATAAAATTTCATTAGATTAAGAGTTGTACGCTCGATACATCCAAACCATTTTCTCTTGTTGGCGAATGTAATCACTCATGAGTGCATTGCTTCCTTCGTCGTTGGCGTCTGATGCGATTTGTAAAATTTCTCGTTCCTGTATGAGTAAAATTTCAAACGATTCTAAAATGTTGGCCAAACAAACTTGAGAGGAATTTAAATGGGAAGATTCCTGAATTTTAGAAAGTTTGTAATAGTCAGAATACGTATGTAAAGGCGTTCCTCCCAAAGTCAAAATTCGTTCGGCAATTTCATCCACTTTCAGGTTTAAGTCGTTATATAGTTCTTCAAACTTTAAATGAAGTTCAAAGAATTTTTCGCCTTTTATGTTCCAATGCATTCCGCGAGCATTCATGTAGAAAATTTGCGTATTTGCCAATAATTCGTTCAACTTGTCAATAAGTAAATTGGCGCTTTCTTGAGGGATTCCGATGTGATTTTTCATATACTGTTAATTTCGTTATACAATATAACAACAAGCAAGTGTTTTCGAATGTGATAATTGTCATAGAACACATAATTATTTGATTCATCTAACCCTATCAAGAGTACTTAATATTTGTAAACAAATGTAATTCAATGGTATAGGTGTATTATTTTAATTTAGAATAATTAAAAATAAAATTCCTTATTTTTGCAATCCCATGGGACGATTAGTGGTTAGTGAGAACATCAGTATCGAACTGTTTTCAGTTCAGGACCTGCAGGGCGAACGGGAAACACCGGAAAATCACAATTTTCAAAAATCGAAAGATTCAAATAATGGACAGTTTGAAGGATTGGGTTCAACGCTTTCAAAAGGACAGAAATTACCTGAACCGATTTCCGCATTGTATCGATATCAGTTTGATTCTACATCCTTTGTTTTGGGGGAACGCGATGATTCTCTTGAAATCATCTTTCGAATTAGTCCCAATAATTTTTTGTTTGATTTGAATGGGATTTCCTATCAAATCCATATTCTGTTTAGAAAATCTTACTTTTCGAGATTCGCACTTGACAGTGAAGATGGTTTTAATAACTCAACCGGAGTTGACATCCCCCAAAAACTAAGAGAACATTATTATAATCCGTTATTTATATCGTGTGAGTCGCAGTCTTCACTTTATCAGTTGGTAGAAATAGGTAATCAATTGAAAGGTTTAAATCCACGTGAAATAGCGGTAAAGGACTGGGTGATTTTGGAGTCGGTAGCAGTGAAATTGTTGGTAGAGTGCATGGAAGTTACCGAACGGTTAACCCCGGTTTGTGGGACATGCGCATTTTTGGAAAAGGCAGATTCCGGTGATAAAATTCAGGAAGCTATGAATTTCATACAGAGCAACTTTAGAGAAACGATTACCATCCCCCAAATAGCGAAAGAAGTGGGAATCAATCAATGTTATTTAAAAAAAGGATTCAAGGAAATGTATGGTAAGACGATTTACAGTATGGTTCAGACTTTACGTATGGAAATGGCCCATGAATTTTTGAAAAACAGTTCGTTGAATATCTTGGATATCGCTTTGGAAGTTGGGTACACGAACGCGGCATCTTTTAGCACAGCATTTAAACAGTTTTATGGATATTCACCCCAACAATTGAGAGCGCAATAAATTTCCGCAATGAAATCAGGAGTTAGCTTTGATTTTTTTGTAATTTGAGTAGAAGAAGAAATATGAATCTTTTTCCCGATTTCTGAATTTAATTTCCCATTTGATAAAATCCCTAAAAATTCAAGCAAGTACTTTTGCCGTAAAATATGAAATCCTTAATATTAAAAGGCGCTGTTTCCGCGCTATTTTCCATTTCCTTCAACGCATTTTCACAAGTTGAAGTGAGTGATACCGTGCGTTTTCAAGCGGTAGATATCTTAACTCAAGCGAGTCAATATAAATTGGATTCGGGTTATGCTGTTGGAAAAATGTTGCTTAAAGATTTGGAAAATCCACAGGTTTACAACTCCATTTCAAAAAAGATTTTATCGGATCAAGTGGTTACCAATTTGAACGATGCATTGAAAAATGCTACGGGTGTTTCTCGTTTGTGGGAATCAACGGGACGTGGTGGTGATGGTGCGGAATATTATTCCATGCGTGGATTTTCAGTTCAGCCGACCATGATTAATGGAATGCCTAGTTTGAACAATGGATCAATTGATCCTGCAAACATCGAGAGTGTAGATGTAATCAAGGGTCCATCGGGTGCTCTTTATGGCGGAGCGGTAATTTCCTATGGAGGGTTGATAAATGTTAACACCAAGCAGGCATTTGACCGTTTTTCGGGGGATGTAGGCATGGTTGCAGGAAGTTACGGTTTGCAACGTTTAACCTTAGATGTAAACGTACCAATGTCGAATAGAATGTTTGTGAGATTAAACAGCAGTGTTCATAGCCAAGGAAGTTTTCAGGATGCTGGTTTCCAAAAAAGTGTGTTTGTAGCACCTTCAGTGTTGTTTCAAGCAAACAAACGTTTAACGTTTTATGTTAACGCTGAGTACAAAGAATCTCAAGCAGCCAACGCGCCTATGATTTTCTTTAACCGCTATGCTCCTTTGAGTTTTAAAGATTCTAACATTACTCAATTTGATAATATTTATAATCGCAGTTTCACGTCGAATGATCTATCCATCAAAAATGCACATTCGTTAATTCAGGGAAAAGCGATTTATCAAATTGCGAAAAATTGGAAATCACAAACCATTGTTTCAAGCACCCAAACCCAGTCCAATGGATATTACCATTATTTATGGGATGCGAGCAATGGTGGCGACTTCACTCGATACATCAGTAAAGCAGCGGGTGAAACACAAGCAGTAGGTATTCAAGAGAATTTGAATGGCCAATTCAATTTGGGATCCTTAAAAAATAAAGTGTTGATTGGGTTGGATTACTTTCAACGTGAGGTTAAAAATTATGGATATGCTTGGGTGGCGAATGGCAAGGTGAATATCGTTAAAGGTACAGATAGTGGAATATTAAGCGCTGGTTACGTTGATCAATTGGTGAATGGCAGCAGTCCTTCTATTTCTACAGTAAAAACAGAAACTCGCAGTGCTTATGTATCCGATTTGATTGAAGTATTTCCTGGATTATCAATAATGGGATCTTTGAGATTGGATCATTTTAGTGGACAACCTACCATTTGGTCAACGGAGAAATTCAATCAAACAGCATTTTCACATCGTTTGGGTTTTGTTTATCAACCCATTAAAGATCAGGTTTCAATCTTTGGAAATTACATGAATGGGTTTACTCAAGTAGATCCTGCCATGGTAGCTGAAAAAGACGGAAGTAATCCTCGATTGAAAATTTTCAAACCTGAGCAAGCAAATCAATACGAATTTGGTGTTAAATCGAATTTAATTCATAAACGATTGTCGGCAACGTTAAGTTATTATAATATTGATGTAACGAATGTGGTGATGCCGGATCCCGAAAATCAAAATAATAGCATACAAGGCGGATCAATAAACAGCAAGGGAGTTGAGTTAAGTTTAGTTGGTAAGTTGTCTGAGAATTTGAATATTGTTGCTGGATACAGTATCAATAATGCTGAAGTTACCAATGATGATTCCTTTTCTGGATATTTGAATATGCGCCCTGAAAGCGCCGGTCCTTCACAAATGGCTAACTTATGGTTGCAATATAATTTCAATAAAGGGATTTTGAATAATTGGGGATTGGGAATTGGCGGAAATTATGCAAACAGTCATAAAACCCTTAATCGCAGCAATATAGGTACCTACGAATTGCCTTCATTTGCTATATTGAACGCTGCTTTATCGTATTCTGAAAAAGGTTACAGTTTAGTTTTTAAAGCGGATAATATTCTAGATTCGAAGTATTACAGCGGTTGGTCAACCATTACACCACAAAGATTAAGAACCATTTCGGTTGCTTTGAATGTTCGCTTCTAAGTCCGAAAGGCACTAATTATTTTGAGAAAATATAGATTTAAAACAGCTTATAGATGGTTGCACGGCATGCTCGGATTAATTTCCGGGCTGGTCGTGTTTATTTTGGGGATTACGGGATTTTTGTATTCATTTGAGAAGGAAATTCAAGAATATACCCAACCGTTTCGCTTCTATGAAGTTCCTTCGGCTTTAACTGAGGGAGAAGAGTTATTGCCATCGCAATTAATGGAAATAGCACAGCGAGAGTTGCCTAAACATGAGATTCATTCCATCAAGTATGTAAAATGGCAACCGGAAGTCGATTTAGAAAGCCAAATGTCGAAACAGCGTGCCGCCGAAGTTATTTTCTACCATAGTTCGGAGGACAGTACATATTATTACAAAGTATTTTTAAATCCTCGATCTGGTGAGGTTTTGCAGGTTTACAACATGCTCGAGGGTTTCTTTGCTTGGGTATTACGCGGTCATTTTTACTTATGGTTGCCAACAGAAATAGGGAAGTTGATCGTAGCCACCGCTACGTTATTGTTTTTTATTTTGATTTTTTTGGGACTGATTTTGTGGTTTCCTAAACGATGGACAAAAATTAAAAGTTGGAAACAACGATTAACAACCCAATGGTCGCAAAAAACAAGGTGGCGCAGAAAGAACTTTGATTTACATGGTTTGATTGGTTTTTATTCGTTATTAGGTGCATTGGTTTTGTCAATAACAGGTTTGTATTATGGGTTTAATTGGTGGGCCATGTTGTATTACAAAACACTTGGGGGAGAAAAGGAAGTGTTTTTTGAAGAACCCATAGTTAATAAATTGGATAAAATACAAGCGGATTCATTGAATAGGTTGGATTTTGAATTACGGAATAATAATCCGGAGGTAAATAATATTCAAAATGCACCGCAATTATCGATAGCAGTGCCTTCTAACAAGGATATGAATAGAGAGTCTATAGTAGTGGATCGAATTTATGGAAAGTATAAATCACGTTTAAACACCAGCATAGATGTCATGATGGAAATTCATCCCCAAAAGGATTCGAGTAAGTGTGTTGAAGTGAGTTTTAATCCTTCCTATTACACTTATGGTGGATCTGAATATGTATTTGTTGATCCAATCACGTTAGAATCTCAACCTGTAAATGCCATTTATGGAAGCAGAAAAGGCAGGTCGTTTGCAGATAAAATGATGCTGTGGAACTACGATATTCATACCGGTGGGATTTGGGGATGGTGGGGGAAGCTCTTAATGGCGATATTTAGTTTAATGATAGCAACATTGCCTATTACTGGAGTGTTGATGTGGTGGGGACGCAGAAATAAATAGCTTTTCCGGATATAATATTCATATACTTTTTTGTACTATTGGAATAATCCAATTTTTACAGGAATGACTATTTTTTTTAGTGAGTGATACCAAAGACTTTGCGAAGAGGAAGGCAAACTTGATATTTTGGCATTAGTTTTGCATAAGAGAATCCGTACTTTCGAGTTATTCTCTAACTGTTTGATTATGAAAAAAATACTTGTCTTTGTTCTTGCTGTGACTTCCTTAATAACATCACGAGTTAACGGACAAGTGTCTACTTACCTTGGCGGTGGAATTGGAGTGGGAAGATATCACGGTGAAATAGGTTATCACGATTACTTGATGATGGTTCCAATAAGTAGAACGAGTAGGCCCTCAGTTTCCTTATTAGGTGGATTGCAATTGGGAGAATTCGTTCAAGTAGAACTGAATGGAAATGTTCAAGGATATGCAGGTAGTAATTTGTATTCATCCATTTCCGATTTTCAGAAGTATTTAGAAGGAGAAGTGTATGGTACCAGCGTCCAAGTTGGAGGGAATTTAATGTTAAAGTTAAAAAAATGGCCCTTCATAAAAATAGGTGGTGGTGCTTTTCTATCGTATAACAGTTACACCACGGAAGGGAAATGGGCAAAAGATAATTCGGAATACATGCTTCAAGGTACTTCATTAGCGGCAATCGCTAGCGTCCGTTTGAAAAAAATGCGTTATAACGATCAATTGGAGCTAAGATAC
>JACCDQ010324018.1_pt1 | contig 17622 bp, 9 predicted proteins | sample 7446031 | NCBI WGS metagenome assembly JACCDQ01 (sample SAMN15323442, study PRJNA562643) | freshwater metagenome | isolation source: river surface water | place: USA:Blue River Watershed | collected 2017-08-17
AACAGGCACGCGCTCTGCTACAGAGGATTTCTTTAAAATTATACTACTAGTCATTGTTGACCCCTAAAAAGGAATAACCAGGACTAAAAAGCCCTGGTGTTTGTTTAATATGTTCCGCCGTCTACAGCTGCAATAGTTACTGCACCTGCGGTAACTGTGAAGTCTGTTGAATTAAAGCTTGCTAAACCAAGCGCTGAGCTAGTAGCTGTTGGAATTGCTGTGGTAGAAACCGCAGTTACCAAACCTTTGGCGTTAACTGTAATTGAGGGTACGCTAGTACCACTGCCAAAACTACCTACATTGCTATTAACAGTTGCTAAAGTTAGTGCAATACTAGTAGTACCACTACCAGAAACATCTCCGGTTACTGATATACTTTGGTTTGCTGTTAGGTACGTACCAGTGTCTAGTGTCCAGGTATCTGCTGCTGTTTTCTTTAGCAAACCACTTGTACCTGCTAGTGCTGCGATTGCATCTAAATCAGCATCATATGCTTGTACGTTTGTACCGATTGCTAAACCTAAATTAGTTCTAGCTCCAGCTGCATCTGTAGCACCTGTACCACCATAAGCTACCGCAACTGCTGTTCCATTCCAAACAGAACCGGTAGACATAGTCTTATTGGTTAATGTTTGTGTAGCCGTTGTAATAACGTTAGGTACAGTACTTGTTGACCAGTTAATACTTAAACCAGGGATACGGAAATTGGTAATACTTGCATTACCTAAAGTAATTTGGTTGCTTGCACCGGTTGTTGTTGCTGCTGCATTCCAACCAATAATAATGTTATTGGAACCAGTAATTAAAGCGTAGCCTGCTCCTCTACCCAATATAGTATTATTACTGCCAGTTGTTATATTATAAGCAGCAGCTGAACCTATAGTAGTGTTGCCTTCACCAGTAGTCTGACTATATCCGGCACCATATCCAATTGCCACATCATTATATGCGCTAGTAGAATTACGTAAAGCATCGGCACCGATTGCTACGGTCATCTCCATGCCGCCATTAACTACATTTGTTAAAGCATCTAGGCCTAGAGCAACCAAATCTCCACTAGTATATCCTATTAGTGTCCCAGAAGATGTGGGAGTACCTGCTGCTGATGATGTAGTGCTTCCTGAAGTTACACGACCTTTATCATCCACAGTTACTAAGTTATATGTACCAGCCACTACACCAGTTGTAGCTAGCGTTAGTGCTCCTGTTGCATTATCACTACCATCAATACTTGTAGTCCAAGTAGCATCGCCAGTAATACTAATGCTGCGTGCAGTAGCCCATTTTGTAGCTGTTGAGGCATTTCCACTTAAAGCACCATAAACAGTGCTTACATTTAAGGCTTTATTTAAGTTCCAGCGATCATCTGCGCTTGAGTAAGTAATACTAGCTGCTGTGGTAGGGCCAGTAACGGTAATACCAGCACCTTCAGCGCCTGCAGCATCTACAGCATCTTTGGCTAATACAATATTTTTATCACCAACTGCTAGTGTAGTAGAGTTGATAGTCGTTGTTGTACCTTGAACAGTTAAGTTACCTGCAATAACAACAGTACCAGTGTCGTTACCGTGTGCTGCTGGATCAATAGTAAAAACACTGGGACCACGTAAATAACCAGTTAAAGTTATGTTTGTTAAATCAAGTGTACTACTAACCCCTATGGTAACTCTTTTATTAGTACCGTTCCAAACTACTGTTGTATTAGTATTGGCCGGATAAAAGCTAAGTAGTGGATTTTGTGTAAGGTCTAAAGTACCTGAGGATTCACCATCGCCAATTCGAATACTAGACGATGTAGATACTGTAGTAGTAGTTACTCCCGTTACTCTACCTTTTGCGTCTACAGTAATTGTAGGTATTTCAGTAGCGCTACCATAGGCACCAGCAGTAACACCGCTATTAGCTAAAGTTAATGCTCCAGTAACGTTTGCACTACCATTAATGTTGGTAGTCCAAGTGGCGTCGCCAGTAATACTAATGCTGCGTGCAGTAGCCCAAGTACTAGCCGTTGTTGCATTACCGTCTAATGCGGCTGTAATTACATTAGCTGTAAAGTTACCGCTAGCATCTCGCTTAATTAATGTGTTTCCAGTACCGCTAGAAGTAGCTGCAGTAATTTGATCTGTAAAGTATTTACCACCAATAACTACATGGTTAACTGCATTACCGGCAGTTTCTGTGCCCATACCAATATATAAGCGATCACCACCATTGCTTCCGTTATCAACTAGTGCGCTATAGGCTAACTCACCCGCACCTAATACTGCAGGGTTGCCTGATACTTCTGATCTTTTTATTTTAATAACTGACGTCATTATTTATCCTTTAAAATTGACCAGCTTCAAGTATCTGGTTGTTTAATGTAGTAGTAGCTTGCCACTTACTAGCTGCAGAAGAGTATACCAATAATGACCCATCTTGTAAGTTTGATGTATCTACATCAGGAATAGATCCCATAGAATTAACTATTCCATCCGCACCTTTTGGGCCTAGCATTCCGGTAACAATTGTTATAGCAGTATCATTACTAACTACAAGTGTTTCTGTTTCACTTATAATTATTTGTTCAACCGCATCCCGCTCAGCAAGCACAACCTGTTCAGTTGTTAGATTTACTTGCTCCATTATCGTGTTACCTCGCGCTGTAGGGCTATTGTACCACCAGCAAATGGAATCACGTCATTACCAGTCAGTAACTCTAAACCATATACTGCTGAAGTAAAGTCAAAGGTTGCTGTGATTTCGTCTGGTATAAGCAGTGTGATTGTTTTTAGTGTATTGTCAAAAACAATTCCGCCATTTTCAGTAGTTAATGTGTGAACTACAGTATCGGAGGTTAGTTTCTCACGAATCTGCATACGTGCAGTATAGTTAGCCAAATCAACAGGTGTATTGTATTCTAATACACCGCCGGTTGTATAAGCAGTAAACCCCAAACTATTAATTTGGTTGAATGTCACTGTGTCGGCGGTTTTACTGGTAACCGTACTGTATTCAGTAGAATTGATTTCTTTCATACCACCAGCACCAGTTACACGAGCGCGCCAGCCTAGTGGGATCTGATGATTTGGTGCGGTTATTACCACAGGAGCACTTTTGGAGATATTTGTAATTGGAACGTATACTTTTGTAGCCGATTCCCAACGCAATACTTGACGAAATGTGCTGCCCTGATATATTTTTAAATTTAATTTAATTGGTGCTGCCATTTAGTTCTCCTTTATGTAGCACGGATTGCAGTCTGGTTACTTCGCGGGTTAGGGCCACAACCTCTAACTGCAGTCGTTGATTTTCAACGGTTAATTTTTGTAGTTGTTGATTAAGTGCAATTACTTCACCATGCAAGCGACCTAGTTCTGTACTTAGCTGAGTATTCTGCTCAGCCATACGCTCCAATTCAGTATGCATTAAAGTAATAACGGAGCCTTCTGCACTACCGCTTCGCCAATCTTTAAGAAGTTTCTGTGCACTTACAAAAACCACAATAACTGCCAAAGCTATACTACCGAGGACTTGAATCACACTCTCTGGGTTTGTTTCTAACATTTAATAAGTCTCCTCACGTACTAGCAGGATATTGTTGCTGTATTCAATGGTTTTGGGAAATTCCGTAATTTTAACGGTTTAGGGTCGGTAGCCAAGAAAAACCGAATACCCATAAATAATTTGTACTATTATATCATAAGAGCATACTGTTGACAACACAAAAAAATACCTACCCTTTTGGGGTAGGTATTTTAAGTTTATCTACTTAAGCAGATCTTACTGTCTAGAAGCATACGTTGCGATAACTGCGGGTGTATGAGTTAGTGCACAAATACTTTGTACACGCTGGTCTTCTTGACTGTAGTCTTGACCGGGCACTATAACGTGTCGAGCATAGTTCTGTGAAATAACAGTACCATTTTCTACTATCCTAACGGCGGTACGAACTTGTACTGTACCATTTTCAACAATTTCGATTTTATCTATAACTTGAGTTTTATCAATAGACATTTAAATTCCTTTTAATATACCTTAAATTAGGTACCTGTTAGTTAAGCTGTTTCATACGTTATGGTAACAAAAATATTTGCCGCTCCTGACGTAAATTCTGATACTATCATGAAGTCTGTTAGCGCATTTGCAACCGTTTCACCTATTCTTAAGGCAGTAGAACTCTCAAACAGCACAGAAGCCGGAGTATTTACAACAGTAGACCTATTAAGTACGGCAGTACCAGTATAATAAATACTGCCAGGTTTACTTGCTGATGCAAACGGCAAGTTTCTAATGTATAAATCATTGGCCCCTACCATACCGGTTGTGGTCATATCTCTAATAGACAGAGTTACTGTAACCAGCTTACCTATTTTTACATAGTTAGCGTAAAAGTTACCGGTAGCGGTAACTCCGCCTGTTTCGCTGTCTGCAACTACAGGAGTAAAAGTACCTTCTTCGTAATCATTTAATGAGTTCGCCAAGGACGTGTCTCCATTAAACTGAATACCATAAGTACCGCTAGCTAAACGAAAGAATCCATCACTGGTAGTTCTATGTTTTTCCGTTCCGTCTATAAGTACTTTTAGTGTACTGGTTGCATCTAGGTTTTCAGGATCTATGGTTATCAAAAAGTCAGAAGCTGACTGTTTAACTTGAACAGTACCAAGTGAACCAGTATTATCAAAGCGAATTTCAGGACTGCTTGTGCCTAAATGTATTAAGCTAGCTGGAGATTCGACTCCACCAAAACCCACTCCCGTACTAGTAAACCGTAGTGTTTCAGTGCCGCCAATTGATAAGCCTAATACTCCGGATGAAAGATAGAAAAAACCGCTTGTATCACTGCCAGGTTTAATAGAAGGAGCTGCTGCGCTACTAGTAGTTGTAATACTTATAGCAGAAGTTTCAATTTTTACGTTATTTAGTAATGCATTACCAGTTACTGATAAAGCGTTTCCTGAACCCGTTTGTGTAAGTTGTAGTGTAGGGCTGCTAGAGTTTGCCTCCAATGTTGCAGGCCCTGCCAATGTTATAGCATACTTGCTGGATAGTGGTACCCAATCACTAATAGTTGAATTATACTTTTGCCAAGTAAACTCGGTACTATTCCAGCGAATAGCATTATTAGGTACGGAAGATGCGGTGGTAACAGTGGGGTCAAGCCCCACTGCTAGGTCCGTTAATCTATCCTTTATATTAGTTAAAAATTCAGAATATGTGCTAGTTAATTCTGGTAATGAATGATTGGCCATTTGCCTATCCTTTTAAAATATTAGTGTTAGGGATATAATTTTTCAATTAATAACCTCTAACTGACCAAGATACATCACCGCTAACTCGCGTTCCGGTGTTGTCAAACAAGTAAGCTCTAAAGCTTTGTGGATACATTTGAAGCGTTCCACTAGTATTATCAGAAACAATAGCTACTGTGAAGTTGTTAGCATCAACTACGTTTAATACAGTATAGATACCATCAACCACGCCACCAGTACTAAAGTTCAGTCTTATAGATTGTCCAGCTACTAAATTATGTCCAGTAGCATTAACAGTTAGTACATTAGATGTAATACTGTAATTAGCACTACTTAACTGATCTTGGAAGTCATACACAGCACTTAATGCTGTAGTTCCTGATGGGCTAAGTATAATACTTGTAACATCTAAGAACTCCTTGTTAAAGTTAATATATGTGCCAAGGGAATCTGTGCTAAGCAAAGCTTTACTACCAGAATCTGCTTTGGTTTTTGAATCAAGTCTACAGCTAAGTGATTTCAGTGTGTACAGTGCTTTATTATCGCCACTATCAATTTTAAACCGTACTCTTACGTATTGAAATTGTGAGGCAAAAATACTGGTATTTGTTATAGGTGCAGACCAAGTGGTACCATTGTCAGAAGTTTCAATTGTAACTACTATAGCAGGAGAGCCACTAACTACAGTACCTGAATAGTCTACAGTAATCTGAGTACTAGGTACAGTTACTTCAAAGTCAAAGACTTCTTCGTAATACCCACTATTGTTAGAAGGTTGTAGAAATAGTGGATAACCAGCACTTATTTGATCCTGTGGAGAATCCCAAGTACGTGAAGCAAAGTGACTTTGCCAAGTTTCCGCAGTGTTAACTGGCAGTACAACGGTATTGTTTACTAGCTTTGCGCTGCTTAGGGTCTGGTTGAATGTACTCTGTTTTGCACCATAGAATACAAAGTCAGGAGGAGCGCTTACTTTTACACCAATACTTTTAGCTTCACTTATATTATCGTCAGTATCTCTTACCGCAATCCAGTACGTATAGCTATCCGCTGCTACTTCTTGTATTGTAGTAAACTCACCTTTTTTACTACCAATCAGCTCTGCAGTTTCCCACACAGGACCTTTCTTGATAATAACATCTTGTATAGGCAGAGTTGTTTTTACAGGCAGTGTCCAGTATAAAAGAACATTATTGTCAACAACTTGAGACCTAATTTCTGTAACAGCATTAGGTGCTTGTGTTCTAATAGTTTTTGGTACACCAGTAGACGTATTGTTATTTAGATCCGTTACTTGGAAAGTAAATTCACGATCGCCTAACCAATCAGCAGGTAGTGTAATATTATTAGTACTTACATTTTTGGATATAGTTTGCAAGCCTGTTTCAGTAGTAACAGTGTAAGATATAGTATAATTTTTTAAACCAAACTGAGGAGATACTTCTTCCCAAGTAAGTAATATACTAGAGCTTGTTAAGCTAGTATCTTCAAAGATTTCTTTAATACTTGCAACATCAACTTCATATACGCTACTAGGCGTAATAGACATAGTTATAGCGTTTACAGAGTAAACATTATCAGTATCAAATGCTTTTATATACCAAGTACCTGTAGTACCTACTGCAGGAGCATTAACAGATACTTCTGTTACTGAACCTTTGAACAAGAATCCTGCACTTCCCCAATCACTATCACTAGTGCGTACTTCGTACCCAGCTACTGGTAATGTGGTTTTAATAGTTTGGTTCCAAGACAGCAATATCTGTGTACCAACTACTTGTGGTATTTTTGCTACTACACTAGAAGGTGCCAGTTTAGGTACGGCTTTTATAAATGGCTCTGATCTATACCCCTTACTATCAATAACTACTATAGTGAAGTATCTGTTACCAACCCAATTAGCTGGAAGCGTTATACTATTACTATCTGCATATATTACAGAGGTACCATAACTTAGCTCATACTTAGATAGACCTTGTTGTGGAATAACGTTATCCCAGCTTAATGTTACTGTGGCACTAGTAGTGCTAGTATCATTAAATGAGTATCTTATATCGGACACAGAAGGCATTATATCAGCATCAAAAGGTATTGCTCTAGCAGTAGTAGAGTAAAGACCAGTACAGTCTATAGCTTTTATATAGTAAGTTGCTGTTTGTCCAGGATTTGGTGAGTCTACTAAGCAGCTAGAAGTTCTGCCTTTGAACTTAAACCCATCCTGTCCCCAATTGCTGTCTGTATCGCGTATTTCGTATAGTACAATATCTATTTCTGGATTATCTGGCCAATCTAATCGTAACTTAGTATTTTCCAATGTAACTTCTACAGGAGATACCTGTAATGGAGGGGTAGTTTTACCTACTACAGTATGCGTTTGAGTAGTAGTCCATGGACCAAAACTTCCTGCATCTGTTACATAACGTAGTCTAATCTTATACTGTCCGCCCTCTTGTACATCATCAAACATTACTGCTCGATCTTCAGTCTTGAAAGTTATAGTACTAGACCAATCTAAACTTGTATCTTCTGCAAAGTCTATCTGGCCTTGCACACCTATAACATTATCAGGTAATGTTTGTGGATTAGTAAAAGATACTTTAATGTTATAAATATACTGCCCAGGAGAGGCAATTGTCATAACACTTTCATCACTAATTATTTGTCTGATTGTTGGTTTGGTTAGTATTGTTTTAGCTAATAAAACTGGAGGTAAAGTAATATTACTATTAAACTCAGGTATAGTTTCAGTATCACTATTATATATATCTGGACTATAGTCTACTAAAGTTAATTTAGCAACCATATTCTGAGAGGGTTCAATACTTTGTACTATTAGCTCTACTGATTCTTCGTTATTAATTCCGAACAATATTAAGTCATTTGGGTTTATATTACTATTAGTAGCATTGTACGGCACATACGCACCTGCAGAAAAAGTAACTAACTCTAATGTATCGTAATACCCATCCGGTAAGTTTATTGATGAAGCTGCGTATCTAGGGCTCTTTGCGGAAGCTCCTGCGGCTACTTCAATAGTATTAATGAAATCAATAATACCGTTCGTAGTATTTGTAATAGCTATTGGAGTAATACTGTATGGAGCAGTAATTACTGAAGCTGCTTCACGCTCATTTAAGGTAACACCGTTTGTGGCAACTGAGCCATTAATGTCTACAGCACCTTTACCTTCTATCGCAAGTACTCCGTTTGAAGGAGGCACATAAGATAGCACTGAAGCATCTACACCCGAGTATCCAGAACCTACTATAGCACCATACAAGTCATTGGTAGAACGAGCCATACCACCAGTAGCAGTAAATAGACCATAGCAAGCACCAGTATCTCCGGTATTTCTTACATAAGGAGCCATTCTAACAACATTATTAATACTATCTACAAAAGCCTGGCTTACTACTTTAGGCTGTCTTTGACCAACAGAATTCCAGAAGTTTTTCTGCATAGTCACAAACAGTCTGATAGTTTGGCTAGATAGTGCTGTTGAGCACCACGCTGGTTGATCGTCTTCTTGGTAACAAGCTAAGGAACCGATTAATGAACCTTTATCATGATTATTGAAGTAGCAGTTAGATACTGTTACTCTGCAATCTGAGGTTAACTCTACCAAGGTTGTCATGTCTACACAACCATCTCCAGACCATTGAAAAGAACATTCATTTATCCACACTTTATCTGCCATGGAAGGTTCAATCCACACACTATCTCGTAATGTAGAAGTAGCAGCATTAGCAGTAGCACCAAACTGTAGTCTTCTAATAATTACATTATCACTAACTACTTTGAAGCGTGTAATATCAGAAGCAGCCCAGATATTTGCATTTCTTCCAGGAGCATCAATAGTTATGTTAGTAGGTATTTCTATTTGCGAAGATAAATATACATCAAATTTGCCTGTAGGCTCAAACAATACTATACCACCATTAGTAGTACTAGCTTGTTGTATAGCCCAACGTAAGCTACCTTCTGTAGTAATCGAGTCTTCGGAATTTGTAACCCAATATACTGGATAAGATGTACCTCCAGTAGTACCTGCAGTTTGTGCATATCCAGAAATAGTACTTAAATCATTGGCCATGGTAATGGCTTGCTGTGTTGTAGTAGCTGTTTGTTTAGAAGGTAGTGACTGTATATTTACAGTTTCACTAGCATAACCTAGCTTTACTCCGCCAGTACTAGTAAAATTATATAAATAATCGTTATAGTCTGAAGGCAACACTACCAGTAGTACACTATCCTCCGATACAAAAATCCTATCTTCAACAGAAACATTACTATATGTTAAGTTAAATAGATCAGCTATAGTATCTACTGTTTCAATGGGAGATACTACAGGCCTTACTTCTTTAACAAGACTAGAACCGTCTTCTTTTCTTATTCTAGCTACATATGAAGTAGTATTATCTAAAGGCATTGGATCGCTAAGGACTATTTTTGTGCCGGAAGTTCCTGCTACATAAGGAATTAGTCTGCTTATACGACCGCTACCAATACCCCACATAGGCACATCATGAACAACTCTAACTAGGTCGCCACGATTACACACTAAATGCTCAATATCTGCGTTTATAGTGTAGCTTTCAGGTCTTAATTTTAATTGTGCTAAATGGAATCTTGCGTGTTTAAATACTGCATCCCTTGTAGTAACTCCAGGTAATGTCAAGCTTTCAAATTGAGTTGCATTTGAACTACTATATCCATCATTATACACCAACATCTCGTCTGGCGCGTAACCTCGTTCGGAATTATTAAAAGATACTCTGAAAGCGTGAGGCATTTTAACTAGTGCTCGCACACCTTCAAAACCCCATGAGTTATGTGGGCTAAAGAACTGTACAGGAGAAGTTCTTGGTTTATCTACAACTATACCCCACTTACCGTCAATTAAAGTAGGAGAACCTCTTCCAGCCGACCCAATATCACGTAGAGTATCTAGTACACTGCTTTGTCTTGCGACAGCGTCGTACATGAATTTGTTTGTTCTGCAATAGCTGTGCCAAGAAACCAAACCGTCTAGATCTATCTGCGAATCTAAAACTTTTTGTGCATTAGCTGGGTGTTGCAAAACATGGCGTAATAAGCTGGCTGGATTTCTTGTTGGTCTAATTACCCAGATCTTTGCACCAGAACTAGTTGCGTTGCTACCAGTTTGTGCATAAGTAAAGTTATTAGCATCAATTACTTGTAAGACTTTAAACTTACCATCAAAAGAAGCATCCAACATACTATGTAAATGTACGCTATCTCCAACACTTATTTTGTGTTCTACAGCAGTTGTTACAGTTACTACATTGCTTGATCTAACTGCGTTAGTTGCATTTCTATTAGTATAGTCATAGCATATTGTTTGTACTGTACCAGTAATACCGTCTATGTTACCGTTTAGCTGGTTAGACGCTTTAATACGTAAAGCCGTCATAGCTAAACTAACGTCTTTGGGGTTAATTACTGGGCGTTCAGTACTATAACCAGTAATAGTATTTAAATAACAGTCGTGGTAATGTTGAGCATTTTCAAAGTCAATTTTACTGCGATTTGTACGACGCACTCGTACTTCATGAAGACCTCGTGGTACATTAAATTTAACATTTACAACAAATGCATCTTTACGCTTGCAGTAAGGCTCGCCCTCGCCGCCGTAATAAAGAGTTTCAGACTGAGCTCTTGTAACTTCGCCGCTGGCAAATGTAGCAGTTAAATTATCAACAGTTAGACCTATACCAGTTACACCTGCTGTTCCTGTTCCACGCTTATCGACTGTACTGTAAACGCTGTTACCGTACATACAAATATCCCACAAAGGCTCTTCACTTTGACCATACTCTGGTAAAGCTACATATGTTTCGCCAATACCAAAAGCGGCTTGTTGTTGTCGTAGTAACAATGTTCCACTAGGGTTACTTCCTGGCGCAGCTGTATATGCCCCTGTTCTTACCTGTAACACGTTATTTTCATTAATACTAACCCGTGTCCAACGATATACTGGCTCAAGTTCTGCATCGGAATCAATGTTAAACCACGCAGGTTGTAAGTTTATACTTTGACTATTAAAAATCTTTTCTATGTCGCCCCAATTTGTTATTGGTTGCATAGTATCTGGATCTATTTGTCTTACCTGTACTTGTCCACGGAAAGTAGTGGCATAAGACTTACCGCCATCACGATTATCTGTCCATACTTTTCTTAATCCACTAGGAAAACTTAGGCTTACTGTTATACTATCAGATTCTTTAGTTAGTACTTTTTCAGTCCAAGGAGATTTTTTAACGTAACCATCTGCGCTAAGTGTTTCATCGGCTCCCGTACTAGGTATTGTAAAAGTACTTCCCCCAGTAACTGTTATTTCACCAGTAATAATCTCTGTTTGTACATAGTTGCCTGTAAAAGAGATTACGCTACCACCACCCTCAGAGCTACTAAGGACTTCAATGGTTTCGTTATACCCTACAGATATAGTAACAGTGTCTCCGGAAGTAAAGTAGTGTGATTCAGCAGTCGTTACTGTTACTACGTTATTACTTCTGCTAATACTTGTTAGATCATATTGAAATGATTCTAATTTAACATTAGGAGCTTCTTGGCATACGTCTTTGCCGTATATACTTCTAAATCTTGTTAAGTCTTCGGGTGCATCGTCATAACCAGTTATTGTTTCGTATTCTACTTCTTCGTAATTGTCAAGGCTAGTAGCTCCAATACGCAGATCAGAAATCTGTAGTGGACCATACCCCCATACTAGCAACATACGCAAATAGCTATTTTTGCCGCTGGTTTCGGAGTAAGTTACTGCACCAAGTGGTGGAGTATAACGAAACTTTCCAAGCACAACAGGTATGCTGCCATATGGGTCTCCAGCATTTTGCCCGCCTTGCATCATCAACATACTCTTGCCTTGAGTGACTTCAGTAGGCACCCTAACCGGGAATATTGAGTTTACTAGTAGCATACCAGCCATGTTTAGGCCCATACCGATAGCAGAAGCAGCTAACATACCGGATGTGGTAAGTGTAGTTACACCCGCAGCAGTAGTAGCGCCCATAGCAGCACCACCAGCTTCTACTAACGCCGCACCAATACCGGGCATAGCTAATGAAACAGCAATAGTAATTGCCAACATAGCCATCATGCGTCCACTACCTCCGTTACCACCTGCAGGTAGTGCGCGGTATTCAATAATACGCCCAGGAGCTACATATGTTGTGCTCCATTTGTCTTTTGGAATTAATACACCGTCTAATACAATACTAGCAGTACTATCAAGTTCTTTGGATACGTCCTTTGATAGTATTTGAGCTACTTGCTCTAAGTTAGCTCCTGCAGGGACTACAGCATCAATTCTTTGTGTACGTAATGGGTGTGGCTTAGCAGATACTGTAACATTAGGAGTATATTTATAGAAACCTTCTACACGATGTTTCCAACTTCCAGTATCCAATCTTTCAATACAAGCACTGTAGCCTTCACGAGCATGCAAAAACTTGTTATCTCCTAGGTATACGCCAACATGGGACATGCTTCCCATGATATTAAAAACAATTACGTCGCCAATATTTTTATCTTTGGAAAGTGACCAGCTTTCACGAGACATTAGCATACGCTCTATTTCTGGGTCTTGAATAGATGTATATGTACTATCAAAAGAAGGCAGCTCAATATTAAACTGCTCAGAGTAAACTAGGCGTACTAAGCCCCAGCAATCAGCACCTTGTATAGTACGTCCATGCAGTTGGTAAGGTATCCCGATATATTTGTTACACCAGTTCATTAGAATAATCCCGGAAAATAGGCTGGAGTAAATGAATGCTGAGGAAATGGCTCTACGGACATACTCTCAACAGCTAACTCAGCAGTTATTGTATTTGCATTATAGCTTACACTAGACATTTTAAATCCCAGAAAGCTAGCTTCCAGGATGTCTGGGCTACTAGAAAGTACCAGCTCTATTAAAACATTTGGTGCGGTATTAATGCTTCTTATATAAGGCATTAATACTCTGGTAACATCATGTATTGTTATACTACATCTTGGGTTACCAGAGACTTCTTCTGTGGGTAGTGAAATTTCTACTGGCAGAAACATAAAGTCGTTGCCTCTACTACTGACTCCATACATAACTTCGTCAGCGGTTTCACTTATTCTACCAGTATAATTATCTGCTATACGTATGGGCTCAGAAATACCAGCCCCAGTAATTGTCAACAAGGTAATTAACGTAGCATCAGCATCAGGGCTAAACATAGCCCTTAAAGCTTCTGGGCTTAGTGTTGTTAAACGACTCAAGGTCTTTCTCCGTTTATGTTTATGGCAGTATCTCTAGTGCGAGTGTTACTGTATAGTAATTATGAGCAGCATACTGCAAGGAGTATAGTTGCCCATCCCCTTGCGGTACTATTCTTGCCTCTACTTGATTGGTTGTACGTGGATGCGTATAATAAAATCTAGCAGTACCTTTTATTGTGTCTTTGACAAAGGTTTCTAGTGCAGTAACCTGAGTATCAGTTAATAAATAGCTTACTGAAAGAGTATCTGGGCGTCTGGCTCGGTACCTTTGCTTTGCAGGGCCTAATTCTACAGGAGTTCTAATCAGCGAGACCCCGCTGGTCTCGCTGAATCCTTTTTGAGGCATTTGTGGTAGTGTTGCAGGCCAAATATAATCTGCTGCCATGTTATCTCCTGATAATTCTTGGCTTAATACCGTAAGTACCAGCCATAGCTTGTTGTGAAGTGCTTCCAGGTTTATTAATATCAGCAGCACTCATTTCACCAACCACTACTTCGATACGTCGATTTCCACGACTATCAACAGTTTCTTTGGCTTGTGCTTGTTGATTGCTGTAGTTGTTTACCACAACTTCAGTGTTTCCACCGCTGTTTCCACCAGCACGAACGCCCAAGTTGCCTTGGCTGTCGCGCTTTAGGGGCATAATAGCTTCTGGACCTGCTTCACCCATTAGGCCTGTGCCTTTGGCAAATTTAAACATGGTTGGCGAATCTACGATGGAATTCGTAAAAGCGCCGCCTTGTGCAAATGCTTCAACAGTATGATCAAAGGCTCCGCCTTTGGCAAAAGGTCTTCCACCACTAGCTGCAACGAATTGTTCTTGTGATATATCGCCCATCATAACAGTAGGCGTTACACCAGTACCGTAACCAGTCCAGCCCATACTATTACCGCCGCCCAGTAAAGCAGTTCTAGCAGCTCCGTATAAAGAAGTAGTTTGTAGTCTTAGCTCATAGCGAAGCAGCTCGCCCATTAGACTAGTAAATAGTTCTTTACCGGCCCACTTACCAGTTTTAGCCCAATCAACCATGGCATCTGCCATAGAGTCAAAGCTAGCTTTAAATACATCGGCGTAGGCTTTTTGACGTGTAGATAACTCTTTGTTCAGATCTAGTAGTTTTGTGGTAGAAACATACTGACGGTCAATACTATCTACATTGCGAATATTAGCCTCACCAGCTTCTTTTAAAGCACGTAGTTGTTCAGGACTAGCAATACCCCCGACTTCGGCAATCTTAGTACGAATATCTAAAATAGTGTTGGTATATTTTTCTTGTTCTGCTAATAGTGCGTTTGAACGAGTTAAACCAGCTTGTTCTACGTCTAGCAAGTATTTGCTAGAGTTAAATTGGTCTTCGGTTATCTTACCACGAACTAAATCTTGTTGTAAAGCTTGCTGTTTATATTCCAAATCTTTTGCTGACACATCTAGTCCAGCAGATTGATCTGCAAAATACGTTTTATAGATAGAACTTGCTTGTTTTAAACTCTCTAACTCTTGGGCACTTGTTAGAGCACGGTCGTAGACTGTTTGAGCAGTAGCAGACTCTAGTGCAAAACGATCTTCGGCCAGTTTTATATTTTCTGTTCCACCGGCTAATTGTGCACGACGAAATTCAGCAGCAGGAGCAACCAGTGCTTTACCTTGCTGAATACCTGCTTTTTCGGTTGCATATTCAGCAGCTGTCATAGTTTCTTTTCTAAGATCTAACTGTGTTAGCATCTTATCATACTGATCACTAGCCGCTTTTGCACCAGCATCAATCTTTTCAAACTCTCCACCTAGGCGTATCTGAGACGCTTTTATTTTATTTTCTGCCTGTTTCGCTGCGGCAGCATCACGAGCTTGTGCAGTAGGTAGCGCACCTTGTACAGCGCCTAGTACATCTGCTGAAACTCCGCCTTTTGCACCCAACATAGCTTGCAGTTCTTTTGTAGACTTGGCCTGTATAGCTTGTGATACTTCCAACGTACGGAACTGTCTGTCCAATTGAGGGTCGCGTGCGCGAGCTTCTGCTTCGGTTTTAACACCAAACTTGTCCATAGCTCTGCTTACGTTATCTTGATAAGTTTGAGTTTCTACAGCTAAACGTAGTTTATCAGTAGCTTCAATTAAACTTACTTGAGCACGAATTTGTTCATTATCTAAAGAGATAGCTTTTGTTTCTAATGCTACTCTTTTGTCTATTCTTGCAATAGGGTCTACAACACCTTGAAGATTAGTTTTTTCAAGTTCCAGCCTGGCTTTTTTAGCACCTAATTCAAGACCTGACTGAAATCTGTCAATGTTAGCGATTAAACCTGCTGTAAGTGCTTTGTTAAATACCGCTTCTGCGTCTTGTAGCTTTAACCCCGCTCTTGTTTCTGTTGCTCTTGCAGCTTGACGAGCTTTGTCAATTAACAAGTCGTACTGTCTAACAGCCTCTTTTAGTTGAGGTACTATAGGACTATTAACAGAAGTATTGTCAAGTTTTTGTTGTGCTGCTAGTCTTCCGTCTTCAAGAGCACGAATATCGCCTAAACCTTGAGCTATCTCTAAGTTAATTTGTTTTAAGTCTGAAGATACGGCCAGTATTTGCTTTGCTTGATCTAGTGGTAGCAGTTGCAAGAATCTTGTATCTGTGGATGTTGCACTTAATAACGCTAATTTACTAGGTAAGTCGGCACTATCAAGTACTTTAGAAAACTCCATTAACTTCTTAGAAGAGTCTTCAGCAAACTTAGATAATGGATCAGTTTGTTTAAAACTGGTGGACAAGTCTTGAGCTAGTTTTGAGCTTTCTGCTAAACTATCAACAAAGGCTTTTACAGAACCGGAACTACGTTCAGCGGCTTTACCAATAGTTTCTAGTGTCTTAGCTAGTTCTTTTTGTATCTGTGGCCCAGCTTTTTTAGCTGCGGTTTTAATTTGTTCTAGTGTAGAGTCTACCGGTATGCTTAGGCTTAGGGCCATGTACTTACGCACATCTTCAGCCTGAGTAGCTGTACTAGCAGTTTTAAAAGCTCCATCAATTACGTCTGCTATTTGTGCAGCTAAACGTTCTTCTGTATTTTTACCAAATATACCACTAATCCAATTTGCAAAAGAATCAACTACATTTCTGCTTTGTATTTCTTTTTCTACATCATCTAGTGCTTGTGTTAAGCTAGTTGCTAAATTACTAAAAGCTGTACCTTTTGCTGCCAGCGCTTGTGGAGTCAGTGATTCTAAGATAGGCTTTTTATTTAGTCTATCAATAGTAGCAGTTACACTATCAATTGAACCCTCTAAGGCATCTAACGAACTTTTGGCCTTCTCTGCTTCTTTGGCATTTTTACCAAAAATGCCTGTAATTAAATTATATGCTGTTATTAATACACCTACTACTGCAAAAGCATTGCCAAAGGCCGCTGCTAATCCAAGTACTTTAGTAGTTAAAATACTAATACTTCCTGATATTCCGGTAAATACTGCACGAGTTTTACCAAGTTGTTCAGTATCTATAGCAGCATACATTTTTTTAAATGCAGCTCTTGCACCATCAACTTCAGTATCAATACTAGCCTGACTTATAATTGCTGTAGACTGTGCCTTTCTTGCTGCCGACGCTTCTCTACGTAAGGCAATATCTGCGGCGCTACCCAACTTAGATTTAGTTACATCAGGTTTTTTCTCTAACTCAATATCAAATTCTCGGGCAGCTTTCTTTGCGGCGGTAGCTTCGCGAGCCCATTCCGTATAAAGGTTAGTACTGCGCTTTAAACTCTTGCCGTGTACATCAATCTTGGCAATATCTTCGTCTTTTATTAAAGCTACATCTTTTGTAGCCATAATGTCTCTGAATTCTTTAACTAATCTACCACTTGATGATGCGCGCTCAGACTTTTCTACTAGCTTTGACAGCGCTTCTTCTTTGCGTAGGTAGGCTTCTGCACGTATTTCAAGCTGCTTTTGCATAGCTGGCTCAGCAGCTCGGTTATATGCTTCTTTTGCTGCTTCTGAGCGTAATTTTGCAAGAGCTTGGGATTCTTCGGCGGCTTTTTTCAACCCTTCACGATATTGCGTAATAGCAGGTAAAGCCTGAGTAGTGATTTTTACAGCAATAGCAGCAA
>JACCDQ011703327.1_pt1 | contig 17620 bp, 15 predicted proteins | sample 7446031 | NCBI WGS metagenome assembly JACCDQ01 (sample SAMN15323442, study PRJNA562643) | freshwater metagenome | isolation source: river surface water | place: USA:Blue River Watershed | collected 2017-08-17
CAACAGTTCCATTTTTTGGAACTGTTGGCTATATTTGTTTTATTATGAGAATAGTAGCAAAAAGCACATTAAAAGATTTTTGGGAAATCTACACAGACTCAAAAACAGGTTTACTCAGTTGGTATGAGAAAATGAGTAATACTGACTATAAAAATCCACAGGAAGTTATTTCAGATTTTAAAGGTGCTGATTATGTAGGCAATGAAAGAATTGTTTTTAATATAGCTAAAAACAAGTTTCGACTTATCGTTTCATTCAACTACGAATTCAACGCTTGCTGGATCAAATTTGTAGGAACGCACAAGGATTATGACCGAATTGATGCAAAAACAGTAGAAAATTATTAATGAATCTTATGGAAAACTTTCAAGTCAAACCAATCAAAAACGAGATTGAATATAAAGAATCGTTTAAAAAACTTAATGAAGTTTGGGCAGCAAAACCGAACACACCAGAAGGGGACACCTTAGAATTATTACTAATGGTGATAGAGAAGTACGAAGCGGCACATTATCCAATGCCAAAACTTGACCCAATTGAAGCAATCAAATATAAAATGGAAGAAAATAGCTTAACACAAAAAGACTTGGTTAAGTATTTTGGAACAAAATCAAGAGTGTCAGAAGTGTTAAACAGAAAAAAACCTTTGACATTAAAAATGATAAAAACATTGTATCAACACTTTGGTATCCCTGCTGAAACGTTACTAGCATAATGGGGTTTTTCCAATCATAAATATTAATACCTAACAATAGTACAACCATTAAGGAGTTAAGAATATTGAGAGATACTAACAAAACTTAATACACTCAACTCCTTAATGGTTAATAGAACAAAAAGATAAACCTAATTCATTTGGCTCTTTTTAAAAACGAATTCCAAAATCAAGTCCAATCAAAGTATTCTTAGTCATCAAATCCGCAAATTCTGGACTGTTATTAATTTGGGTAAGTCCACGTTGGTACTGTAATCCTACAAAAATCACGTCTCCATTAGCACTAATTGGAATTTCAGTTCCTAGACCAATCAGCATATTAATGTCGCCAAAAGTAAATACACTCGGCAAATTAGGCAGACGTTGTTGATATTGATAAATAGGATTTGATATTTTATCCAATGCTTTTTCGGCAATTTTCACATCAAAAGTCCCCCCAAATTGTAGGTAAATAGGTGTTCTATTATCCATTATTTGGCTACTAAAAATTTTAATGGTCGCAGGAATTTGGAGGTATTGCAAGTTATAACTCGCATTCGCACTTTTCGTTTCGTCAGACGTTAGAGGTTTAGCAGTAAACACCTCGTTACTATAAAAGCTACTCCCTACGGCATAGTTTACGCTTTTCACGGTGTAAAGTAAGCCCGTACTAAAAGCATAATTTTGACTAAAATAAAAATCAGCAATAGGCCCCACGGTCATTCGTAAACCAACACCATCACTCGTTGCTGTTTTGAAATTTTTCAAGCCTTCCACTGAGTTAACAACGATTCCTGGGGAGAATTTAAAGCCAATCCTTGCCCCATAAAATAAGCCCACACTCCCTTGCCCATATCCTGTAGGATAGCTATTTCCGAATTGTGCCAATCCCTTCGTGATGCCAATCAACATAAAAAGGGCTAAGATTACATTTTTCTTCATAATTTTGTATGTCTGTGTTTGATTTTATCATCCTTGTTCATACAGCAGGTTCAGTAAGTCGTACAATAATCACGACACCAACTAAGTTTAGAAACAAACAAGCTGTATCAGCATCTACCTTAACAACGACGACATGCGTAATTTTCTTAAAATTTGTATCGCTTTTTTTTCAACAATCATTCTTTTTTCGTGTTCTAATCAAGAGGATAGCGGAGAGCCTGATGTCAGTAATGTACCCGTTACGATTTCGATTCAGCGTATTGATCAAGAGCTTTTCACTTGTAAGACAGTCGAACAAGTACTTAACCTCCTGTTGAAGCACAAAAAAATTTCGGAAGCTTATTTTCAGAGGCCTGTCAACGAGTTTCCCGTATTGGCTCAGGAACTCTTTGGTCTAATAACCAATAAGGGACTACAAGCGTTCTATCAACAAGCTCAAGAACCTGCTTTTTTTGGCGATAACAAACTAGAAACGGATTTTAAAGAGGCTTTTCAACACCTCAAATATTATTATCCTAACTTCAAAGAGCCCAAAATTTATACCGTTTTTACAGGTTTTTGGGGACAAGGAACACTAGCAAATAGAGAAATAATGGTATCAGATACTGCTATCATTATTGGACTAGACTACTTCATGGGAAAAAAAGCAAAATTCTTACCCGATGTCTATGACTATCAATTGCAAAAAACCTATCCAGAATCAGTGGTTGCCCAGTGTATTTTATTACTTTCGCAACGCTATAACGCAACCAATCCTGCCGATAAAACGTTGTTAGCAGAGATGATTTGGTACGGAAAAGGATATACCTTTGGAAAAGTAATGATGCCGTCCAAAGCAGATAGTACTTTTTTGGGTTATACCGACCGCCAAGTTAGCGAATCGTATGACAACCAATCGGCCATTTGGGCTCATTTTATTGACGAAAAATTATTATATACCATCCAAGACCCCGTAAAAGCAAAATACGTCGGCGACCGCCCAAGTACTCCAGAAATTGGGTCAGCCTGCCCAGGAAGTATTGGAAGATGGCTAGGTTTCAGAATCGTATCCAAGTATTATTACGAAGACGAAAAATTAACCATTCAAGAATTAATGAAAAATCCAGATGCTCAAAAAATCTTCGAAGCATCTAAATACAAAGGATTACCTGACGAAGAGTAAAGTGTAGAGCGATTAGCGAGCGACGATGTATAATCACTCAATCATCATTCACTAAATCACTCAATAAGATTAGTATCACTAAAAAACACACAGCGAATCAATATTCGCCGTAAAACTTATGGCAAAGCGTAGTGAAAAGTTTGGCGAGGGTGTAAATCCTCAAGACAAAAAAAAGATTAGCAAAGAGGGCTTACATCAAGCCTATCGTATTTTTAAATTTACGGCTCCCTACAAAGGGATTTTCTTTCTAGGATTCATCTTCTTGATTCTCTCTCAGATTACCACCATGAGTGTTCCTTTATTGATGGGACAAATGGTTGGGTCTATTTTAGGTCCAAAATCAAACGCTTCAGGACTTTCGTCTTTGGCATCCGCAAGCCCTATGTCGGGGCAATTACAAGGTTTACTAAAAGACGGTGTTCCGAAATTGAACCTTGACCAAATGACCATTTTATTTTTAGTCATTTTGGCAGCACAGGCATTTTTCTCATTCTTTAGAGTATATACTTTTTCTCGTGTATCCGAACGTTCCATGCGAGATGTCCGTAGAGCCTTATATTCTAAAATGATTTCACTACCTGTTACTTTCTTTGAAAAAAATAGAGTAGGGGATTTAATGAGTAGAATCACGTCCGATGTTACTCAATTACAAGATATTCTATCGGTAACATTGGCCGAATTTTTCCGCCAAATCTTTACCCTTGTGGGTGGTGTGTGCTTGATTGTCTATTTCTCAGGGAAATTGACGCTATTCATGCTTTGCTCTTTCCCATTTTTGGTAGTAGCCGCTATTATTTTCGGAAAATTTATTCGTAAAAACTCCAAACGAGTACAAGACGAGTTAGCAAAAACCAACGTAATTGTAGAAGAAACTCTTCAATCTGTCAATGTCGTAAAAGCCTTTACGAACGAGCAATTAGAAGTAGATCGTTATACGAGTTCGCTTGAAAAAGTGCTTACATGGGCTTTGAAAACAGCTACTTACCGAGGTAGTTTCATTTCCTTCATCATCTTCGTGCTATTTGGTGCGATTGTAGGCGTTGTTTGGTATGGTGGACATTTGGTTCAAGATGGCGAATTGACCTTCGACAAATTGTTAACCTTCATTATTTATACAGGTTTTATTGGTGGTTCAGTGGGTGGTTTAGGCGATATGTATGCACAAATTCAGAAGACCATCGGGGCAGCAGGACGTATTTTAGAAATCTTAGAAGAAGATTCAGAAATTACGATTCAACCCCAAGGTTCTAGCAACGTTATTAAAAATGTGGATATTAAAGGTAAGATTGAATACAAAAATGTACGTTTCTCATACCCTTCTCGTCCAGATGTTGCCGTTCTGAAAAGTATTTCGTTACACGTAAAAGCAGGAAACAAAATTGCTCTTGTAGGATATTCGGGTGGAGGAAAATCAACGATTGTAGGTTTATTGATGCGTTATTATAAATTATCGGGCGGTGAAATTTTAATTGATGACAAAACTATCAATGATTTCGACTTAACTGCCTTACGTAAAAATATTGCCGTTGTACCACAAGAAGTAATGTTATTTGGAGGTTCAATTTTTGAAAACATCGCTTACGGTAAACCAGATGCGACCGTTGCCGAAATTGAAGAAGCTGCTCGTAAAGCAAATGCGTATGATTTTATTGATTCATTCCCAGATAAATTCCAAACCATTGTGGGCGAACGAGGTATTAAACTTTCGGGAGGACAGCGTCAACGGATTGCCATTGCTCGTGCTATTTTGAAAAACCCTGCTATTTTGATTTTGGATGAAGCCACAAGTGCTTTAGACTCTGAATCAGAAAAGCTAGTACAAGATGCCTTAGACAAATTGATGCAAGACCGTACCACTATCATTATTGCACACCGTTTGGCGACAATCCGTAATGTCGATACGATTTATGTGTTGAAAGAAGGCGAAATTGCGGAGGCAGGTTCGCACGATGAACTACTTTTGCAAGACGAAGGAATTTATAGTAACTTAGTGAAAATGCAATTTGAAAATAACAGTATTTCGGCATAAGTAACCCGACATGTTTAACCACATAGAAACATAGAGAACATAGCTTTGGTAATTTTTCATAACTCAGTACGACTTATTTAGTTAAACCCATAAGGTTTTGGTTAGAAAATTGATAATAAGGAAGTTATAAACTGAACCTTACAGGTTTTTATACCAACTAATTTTGTCCCATTACTTAATAATGTTCTTAGTGATTTTTAAAATAAATGTGTCGCAATACTTCACATACGGTTATTGAATAGATTAGACCAAGCCAATGAGTGTAGCGATAAAGAGTAAACTGAAAACATACAAACTCCGTCAGACGGATTGCCGAGAAGAAATCTTAGAAATCTTCTTGTCAAAGAATCATGCCCTTGCCCATGCGGATATTGAAACGCAAATTGTGGACAAGTTTGACCGAGTTACGATTTATCGCACACTGAAAACTTTTGTGGATAAAGGACTTATCCACAAAGTGTTGGACGATGAAGGCGGTATTAAGTATGCGTTATGCAAGGAAAAATGCCAATCGCATGACCATACCCATAACCACGACCATATTCATTTTAAATGTATGACTTGCGGATTAACTACGTGTTTGGAAGCAGTCGTTATTCCTACGGTTATTTTACCAGAGGGGTATCAGAAAAAAGAAATGAATTTACTCGTTCAGGGAATTTGTGCTTCTTGTAATAAAGAAGTTTCATAATTTTTATATGTAGAATATGGAGGTCGTCTTTTTGAAGGACGACCTCCATCCATATAAATCGAAAATGAACAGCTAGGTATTTGTAAAAATGCCTTCGATAAGTGAAAAATAGGCTTTATTGGGATTTTATTGCACGATGCCAATTTTTTGGACAACTACAAGACAAATTAGACTTCTTCTAAAAACTTGCCACAAGCCCTTAGCACTTTAAAGCTTATCCTTATATTTGTATCCAATATCAACTTTTCTTTTAACATATTTATATAAAATGGCAACAACTTACGATTTGATTGTGATTGGCTCAGGCCCAGGTGGATACGTAGCAGCAATCCGTGCTTCCCAATTAGGATTAAAATGTGCAGTGATAGAGCGTGAATCTTTGGGTGGTATTTGTTTGAACTGGGGCTGTATTCCTACCAAAGCTCTCTTAAAGTCAGCACAAGTATTTGAGTATATTAAACACGCTGCAGACTATGGTATCACGGTTTCAGAAGCATCTGCTGACTTCGGTGCAGTTATCAAACGTTCTCGTGGCGTTGCCGATAGCATGAGTAAAGGCGTTCAATTCTTGATGAAGAAAAACAAGATTGACGTAATCATGGGAACAGGAAAAGCATTACCGGGCAAAAAAGTTCAAGTAACCGATGCAGAAGGTAAAGTGACGGTCTATGATGCAAAAAGCATTATGATTGCCACAGGTGCAAGAGCAAGAGCATTGCCTAATATTCCGATTGACGGGGTTAAAGTAATTGACTACCGTAAAGCAATGTCTTTAGAAACACAACCTAAATCAATGGTAGTAATTGGTTCTGGTGCTATTGGTGTTGAGTTTGCGTATGTGTATGCAGCAATGGGAACGAAAGTAACCATCGTTGAATTTATGCCAAACATCGTTCCAGTAGAAGACGAAGACGTTTCTAAAGAGTTAGCAAAACAATACAAAAAATTAGGTGTTGACGTTCACACAAACTCAGCAGTTGAATCAGTAGATACTGCTGGCGAAGGCTGTAAAGTAGCAGTAAAAACACCATCAGGAAATATTACGATTGACTGTGACATCGTTCTTTCAGCAGCAGGTGTAATTTCTAACTTAGAAAACATCGGTTTAGAAGAAGTTGGTATCATCACAGACAAAGGTAAAATCTTGGTAAACCAATGGTACGAAACCAACATGCCAGGTTATTATGCTATTGGTGACGTAACACCAGGCCCAGCACTGGCACACGTTGCTTCAGCAGAAGGTATCATCTGTGTTGAGAAAATCGCTGGTCACCATACAGAACCATTAGACTACTCTAACATCCCAGGATGTACGTATTGTTCTCCAGAAATTGCTTCTGTTGGTTTAACAGAGAAAAAAGCAAAAGAAGCTGGTTACGATATTAAAGTAGGAAAATTCCCATTTGTAGCATCTGGTAAAGCTACGGCTGCTGGTGCGAGAGACGGTTTTGTGAAAGTTATCTTCGACGCTAAATATGGCGAATTCTTAGGTGCTCACATGATTGGTTATAATGTAACAGAAATGATTGCTGAGGTAGTAGTGGCTCGTCGTTTAGAAACAACGGCTCACGAAATCATGACTGCAGTTCACCCACACCCAACTATCTCAGAAGCTATCAAAGGAGCTACTGAAGCAGCTTACGGTTGTGCAGTAGATTTATAAGAAGTTGAGGTGTTGACTGTTTATGAGTTGAAAAGTGCCAAACAAGTTACTCATAAACAGTCATCATTAAGACTTAAATTAGTTAAGTTAAATGTTTGTGATTTTAAAACTCATAAACATTTAACTCATAAACATTAACACAACGCATGACAAAAGACAGGTTCAATGACCTGAAAGCCAATGTAGAGGCTTTGAGGAGGTATCTTTGACTACGATAATAAGAAATACCAAATAGACGAATTACAAACCATAACACTCGACCCAGATTTCTGGAACGATCCAAAAAAAGCAGAAACCACGATGCGAAAAGTACGTGGACTGAAATTTTGGACAGATGGTTTTGACCAATTAAATGGACTTTTAGGAGACCTAGAAACCATTTGGGAGTTTTACGAAATGGGAGAGGCCACAGAAGCAGAAGTAGATGCTGAAGGGGAAAAGTTAGAGGTTAAATTGGGTGAGTTGGAATTCCGAAAAATGATGTCAGAAGAAGGGGACAACCTTTCTGCCGTTCTCGAAATCAATGCGGGTGCTGGCGGAACTGAGTCGCAAGACTGGGCTTCGATGTTAATGCGTATGTATATCATGTGGGCTGAGAAAAACGGATTCAAAGTAAAAGAAGCCGACCATAACGATGGAGACGTTGCAGGAATAAAATCCGTTACGCTCGAAATTGAAGGTGAATATGCTTATGGTAATTTGAAATCTGAAAATGGGGTTCACCGTCTTGTGCGTATCTCTCCTTTTGATTCAAATGCTCGTCGTCATACGTCTTTTGCTTCTGTTTTTGTATCGCCTTTAGTAGATGATAGTATCGAAATTGAAGTAAATCTTGCCGATATCGATTGGGATACCTTCCGTTCTGGTGGGGCAGGAGGACAAAATGTCAACAAAGTAGAAACTGCAGTTCGTTTACATCACAAACCTTCAGGAATTATCATTGCTTGTCAACAAGAACGTTCGCAATTAATGAATAAAGAGGTTGCTATTAAGTTATTAAAATCGAAATTATACCAAATTGAGATTGATAAACGAAATGCAGCCAGAGCTGAGGTAGAAGCAGGGAAAAAGAAAATTGAATGGGGTTCTCAAATCAGAAGTTATGTATTAGATGACCGAAGAGTGAAGGACCATCGAACTAATTACCAAACTTCTAACACAGAAGCAGTTTTAAATGGCGATATCAACGATTTTATCAAAGCTTATTTGATGGATCAATAGAGAGATGCAGTCTCTCTCCAACATAAATACGATTCAACAAGCCCAAAATCACTAGAGATTTTGGGCTTGTTTTTTCTAAGGGATAGCAAAAGATTAATATCCACATAATAAATACTATCTTTACAGCCATTTTCCTTAAACGGTTTGAACGACTGCATGGGCTAAATGTTTGATTACTGGTTACTCATCCTTACTTTTTCGTTATAACCTTATAGAAGTTATGCTATTTCCAAAGGCGTTGGATTTGTGGTAACTTTGTACACTGTATTAAATTTTCTAAGGAGTTCTATAATGAATAAGCGACTGTTTTCTTTTTGGTTATTATTGCTGGTATTAGGTGTGGCGATTCGCTTCACTGTTGATGGTTTTCCTGTACACAAAATTTGGAAAGGGGATACCTTTGCCTCTTTATTTTCTTTTAACCATTCAAAAAATACCAACAAAGAGGATGAACCTGTTAAAACGTACATCAAATTCAGTAGTTTAAAGGAACAAGCATGGATTGACAGTGTCTTTGCTAGCATGAATGAAGACCAAAAAATTGGTCAGTTTTTTATGATTGCTCTTTATCCAGAACATGGAGAAGCTCATTTCAAACGAGTGGAATCGCTTATTGCTAATAATAATGTAGGAGGGTTTATTTTATTTCAAGGGCAACCTGTATTAGAAGCACAATTAATTAATCGTTTTCAAACAGCAGCTAAAATTCCCCTTATTGTATCGATTGATGGAGAACATGGACTAGCAATGCGGGTAAGTTCTACCATGGCTTTTCCTAAACAGTTAACGCTTGGAGCTATTCAAAATAATCAATTGATTTTTAAAATGGGGGCAGAAATTGCTCGCCAATGCAAAAGACTCGGTATCAGTCTCAACTTTGCTCCTGTGGTTGACATCAATAGTAATCCCGAAAATCCCATCATTGGTCATCGTTCTTTTGGTGAAATTCGTGAAAATGTAGCCGAAAAAAGTCTTGCTTACATGAAAGGAATGCAAAGTAATCAACTGATTGCTTGTGCCAAACACTTTCCTGGGCATGGCGATACCCAAGGAGATTCGCATCATGTCTTACCTAAAATTAGCTATACAGGCGAACGGCTACATAGCGTCGAGTTTTATCCTTTTCAGCAACTCATCAACGATTCGGTACAAAGTATCATCGTCGGACACTTACAAGTACCCTTCTATGACCTAAAACCAGCAACGCTTTCGTCCAATGTAGTCACAAATGTATTGAAAAATGAAATGGGTTTTAAAGGACTTGTCATTACGGATGCTCTCAATATGAGAGGGGTACGCTCTGGACAACGAATTACGTCTGGAGACATTGATTTACAAGCATTTATTGCAGGAAATGACATCTTACTTTATTCTGAAAACCCATTAGAAGGTATTCGAAAAATCAAAGGAGCAATACAAGCAGGTATTATTCAGCAGGCAGAGGTAGATGCACGAGTAAGAAAAATCTTAAAAGCAAAATACTGGGCAGGTTTACACCAAATCAGTACCATTGAAACGACCAATTTGTATCAGGATTTAAATTCTGAAGAAGCTCATGCCATTAAAAGAGAGCTCTTTGAAAATGCCATTACGCTTGTCAAAGACGATAAGAAACAGCTTCCTCTAGTATCCACACCAAGCACAAAATTTTTATCATTGGCCATTGATGCCCGCACAGGTAATGCCTTTCAAAATGCACTTAGCAAATATGCTCCATTTCAGCACTTTAACTCTGTGTCTAAAACAGACGAAGTACTCTTTAATGAAGTATTACGCACCGTTGACTCTTCGCATACCGTAGTCATTAGTTTACACGATTTAAGTACCAGACCGTCGGCTCGATTTGGAATTACCTATGGAATTCAAGATTTCATCAAAAAATTAGAAAAGAAAACACGAGTAATTTTATGCGTCTTCGGAAATCCCTACTGTTTAAAGTACTTCCCTGATGCCTCAACGGTTGTATGCGGTTACGAAGATGAAGACGAAGCTCAAACAGCACTCGCCGAAATCTTATTTGGACGCTTACCTGCTAAAGGAAAACTACCCGTTTCCATCGAAAACTTATACCGAGTAGGCGATGGTATCGTGACCAACAGTTTAGGGTTTACACAGGCTTCGCCAGAAAGTGTAGGAATCAATAGTGTAACATTAAGCAATGTTGACCCGATTATAAACAATGCTATCGAACAGCACGTCTTTCCTGGTTGTCAACTCTTGGTAGCTCGAAAAGGCAAAATCGTTTATCAAAAAAACTATGGTAATCAAACCTATCAAGCAGGCAGTTTACCCATTAAAGACAATACGATTTTTGACCTTGCGTCTGTAACCAAAGTATCGGCTACCTTGCAAAGTATCATGTATTTGTACGATAAAAAAAAAATTAATCTCGACGAAAAAGCTGTTCACTACCTCCCAGAGCTAAAGGGGAGTAATAAAGAACACATTGTGATTAAAGACCTTCTTTACCATCAGGCTGGTTTAGTAGCTTACATCCCTTTTTGGGAGCGTACACGTATTCCCCTAGGTTGGAAAACGGACTATTATAGTACCAAACAAAGTATCGAATATCCCCTAGTCGTAGCTGATGGCATGTATGCTAAGACATCTATCCGAGATTCGGTTTGGAAATGGGTAATCAAATCTCCTCTAATCAACAAAAAAGAAAGAGATGGTTCGTACAGCTTTGTTTATAGCGATTTAGGACTGATTATGCTTCAACATGTTGTAGAAAAAATCACGGGAGAGAGCTTGGATACATTTGTTTCAAAAACATTCTACGAGCCTTTAGAGATGACCACTACAGGCTTTAATCCTCTTAAACATTTTCAGAAGAGTGTCCTTGCTCCCACCGAAAATGACAATGCATTTCGAGAACGACAATTACAAGGAACAGTACAAGACCAAACGGCTGCGATGCTAGGAGGCGTTTCGGGACATGCAGGACTATTCAGCAACGCTCAGGACTTGGCTGTGCTTATGCAAATGAATTTGAATAAGGGCTCAATGAATGGTAAAACTTTTTTTCAAGAACAGAGTCTTAACTATTTTACCAGAACAAAATCGAATAGAAGCCACCGAGCTTTAGGGTGGGATAAATTACCAAGTGATAAAGAAAGTAACTATATTTCTTCCAAAGCTTCCGAAGAGTCTTACGGACATTCGGGCTATACGGGAACATTAGTATGGGTTGATCCTGTTAAAGAATTAGTCTTCGTTTTTTTGTCTAATAGAGTCTACCCTTCTGCGGGCAACAACAAGATTAATTCCCTGAAAATCAGGGCAAAAATCATGGATGTGGTTTATAAATCAATGGAATAAGCCTTCGAGAGAAAACACTTATCATTTCCTGCAATAATTATGTACAAAGAATAAATTCATTCCCATAATTTTACGATATTCGTATCCACATTACGGCTTTTTATAGAAACATACTAATACCCTTTTAAAGAAAATAACCAATATGTCAGTTCACAGCGATGTCAAAAGAATTACAACTCATATATTACAAGAAATGAAAAATAGAGGCGAGAAAATTTCTTGCCTTACTGCTTACGATTATTCAATGGCTCGCATCGTAGATGCCGCTGGAATTGATTTGATTTTAGTAGGAGATTCGGCATCCAATGTAATGGCTGGTCATGAAACAACCTTACCCATTACCTTAGATCAAATGATTTACCATGCTTCTTCGGTTGTAAAAGCCGTTAAAAGAGCATTGGTAGTAGTCGATATTCCTTTTGGTTCGTATCAAGGAAATTCGTCGGAAGCCCTTCGTTCTTGCATTAGAGTAATGAAAGAGTCGGGAGCTCATGCCGTTAAAATGGAAGGTGGAACAGAGATTAAAGAGTCGATTGTTCGAGTATTGAGTGCGGGTATTCCTGTGATGGGTCACTTAGGCTTAACGCCACAGTCGATTTACAAATTTGGCACTTATACGGTAAGAGCAAAAGAAGAACAAGAAGCCCAAAAACTTCTGGAAGATGCCAAAATGTTAGAAGCTTGCGGTGCATTTGGCGTAGTTTTAGAAAAAATCCCCGCTAGTTTGACCAAATTAGTCTCAGAAAGTATTTCCATTCCGACCATCGGTATTGGAGCAGGTTCTGATGCTGACGGGCAAATTCTAGTAGTCCATGATATGCTTGGAATCAATAAAGAATTCAAGCCACGTTTCTTACGCCGTTACGCAGACTTGCATACCATCATGCAAGATGCTGTGGAAAACTACGTAAAAGACGTAAAAGCTGTTGACTTTCCGAGTGTCAACGAGAGTTATTAAATCGCTGTGCTTTTCGCACGGCATTGCAAACAATAGAAGAATATGAAAGTGAAAGACTTCCATGTGGTTTATGAAGACAACCACCTTATTATAGTAAATAAAAGAGCTGGATTATTGGTTCAAGGAGATTCTACTGGTGACCGTACCCTTACGGATGCCGTAAAAGAATATATCAAAAAGGAATACAATAAACCTGGGGATGTTTTTTTGCATCCTATTCACCGTTTAGACCGCCCTGTTAGTGGATTGGTTGCTTTTGCACGTACCTCTAAAGGCTTAGAGCGTATGATGGAAATTTTCCGCAAAAGAGATATTCAGAAGACCTACTGGGCAGTAGTACGTCGTAAGCCGAAAGAGGAAAAAGGTAAATTAACCCATTGGTTAGTGAAGGACGAAGGTAAAAACGTCGTAACAGCTCATGACAAAGAAGTAGCGGGTTCGCAAAAAGCAGAACTTTACTACAAAGTAATCGGTACAATTAATAAATTTTGGCTGATTGAGGTAGAACCTATTTCGGGAAGATCGCACCAGATTCGAGTGCAGTTGGCAAGCATGGGCTGTCCCATAAGAGGAGATATTAAATATGGGTACGACAGACCTAATAACGATAGCAGTATTAATCTTCATGCTAGAAGACTTTATTTTACACATCCAATTAAGAAAGAGCCAATCATTTGTAAGGCTGCCGTACCTGAGAATACATTTTGGGAAGAGTTCTTAGAACTAGACCCAGAAGAGATCAAGCAAAAAAATCTGAATTTTCTTCATGAGTAACAGGAGTATAAACATCAGATTCCATCTGGTCTAGTAATCCTGAGATGGCGTGCTTAACGCCATTTACAGCTCCTGAAACGATACTTAATGGTAAAATCAACGGTAAGAATACTAACCATTGGATAATCATGTATTGATTTAACTTTTTCATGTTGTTAATTTAAATTATACGTATCGTCTATCTGTTTGGTATAGTAACCTTGTTCCTATGTTCTCCCATGACTACCAATAGATACGCTGTGGTTGGTGATTTTGTACCGTAAAAATATAAATTAATGTTGAAATTACACTATTAATTTATGTTAAAATTTTACAATTATTTAAAAAAAGATTCATATTCCATTTATAAAACAAAAAGCGGCAACCATTTAGAAGGTTACCGCTTTTTGTTTTACCCAAAATTATTTTTTTACAGTAAATCTACCAAGGTTTTATTCTCTAAAACCTCTAAACTTGCATCTCTCCATTTAGCAAGCGTATTACGAAGCGAACATGTCTCTTCATTAGAGCAGTCATCACATTTTCCATAGAAATGTAATGAAACGCACAAAGCAGGAGAAATGGGGCCATCAATAATACGAATAATTTTTGCGAAACTCACCTCTTCAGGAGGCATACGTAGGTAGTAACCTCCTCCTTTTCCTTTTTGGCTCTGAAGTATGCCGTGATTACGAAGTTCCAATAGGATAGCTTCTAGAAATTTCTTCGGTATTTGTTCTGACTCTGCGATAGTTGAAATCAACAATGGCCCTTTCCCATATTCACGGGTAAGTACTTTTAAGGCTTTTAAAGCATATTTAGCTTTCTTAGAAATCATTTTTTAGCTTATAGATATAAATAGCACTCCTATTTGAAGTCCCATTTGGTTGATAGACCAAATGTAAAGATTTTTTACTAATTCCCAATATAGTATCACTGAACAATCCATCTTTACCGACATAAATCATTTTGTTAATGTTTTGTTAAACGAATAATTTCAGGATTCGTTATGCGTTGTATGGCTAAAGATTTACCTTTATTACAAACTTTAAATAATTTCATCATGAATACTCGCTTTAAATATGTTGTGGCACTAGTTGCCTTATTGTTCACCAACCTTTCATTATCAAAAGCTCAAACCACAGTGGAAAAAGCACCTAAAAAAATCGAAGTAACTGGGAGTGCAGAAGAAGAAGTGGCTCCTGATAAGCTTTATATTTCAATTACTCTAAAAGAATACTTCAAGGAAAAGGACAACAAAGCTAGAGTAGATATTTTAACACTGGAGCAACAACTACAAAAAGCAGTTATCGATGCTGGAATCGCAAAGGAAAACTTGACTGTTGGTAGTTTAAATGGCTCTAGAGAGTGGTGGGGTAAGAAAAAACCTACTAACTACTTAGAATCAAAAACGTATATTTTGTTGGTAAGTAACCTTTCAAAAGTAGATGGTATCATCAATCGTATTGATGAAAAAGGGGTTGATGGAACAGGAATCGATCATGTTGAGTATTCTAAAATTGAATCGCTACGTAAGGATGTAAAAATCAAAGCGTTGAAGGCTGCGAAAGAAAAAGCAGGATATTTACTTGAAGGAATCGGTGAGCAATTAGGTGAAGCACTTGATATTGTGGAAGTTGATAATGGCTATAATTATCCACAACCTGTTTATGCTGCTGCTATGATGAAAAGTGCGAGAATGGAATCAGCAGATGCTGCCATGCCTGAAAGTACCGTAGAAATTCAAAAAGTTAAAGTCCGTTACGAAATTAAGGCGATTTTTAGAATTAAATAAATTCGTCATTCCCGTAGGGGCAGACCTACGTGTCTGCCCTATGTGTCTGCCCTATGTGACAACCCATAGATAAAACCAATAGGGGAAAACATGGGCAAACATATGGGGTAAACAAACAAATAGGGCAAACAAACAAATAGGGGCAGACACATAGGTCTGCCCCTACGGTATACGATACAATTGGTATGGCCGATTATATTTTTCGTTTTAATTCAAAATGTTTACCCAAATACAAACGACGTACTTGTTCGTCATCTGCCAATTCTTGTGGCGTTCCTGCTTTTAAAATTTTACCTTCAAATAACAAATACGCACGGTCGGTAATTGACAAGGTTTCATCCACATTATGGTCAGTAATCAAAATCCCAATGTTTCGGTACTTCAATTTTGCCACAATCCCTTGAATTTCTTCTACAGCAATCGGGTCAACCCCTGCAAAGGGTTCATCTAATAGAATAAACTTAGGATCAACGGCCAAGGCACGGGCAATCTCTGTACGACGACGTTCTCCTCCCGATAAGACCTGTCCCATGTTTTTACGCACGTGAGTCAACGAAAACTCTTCTAACAACTCTTCTGTTTTTTCTTTCTGCTCTTTTTTAGAAAGGCTCGTCATTTCCAGTACCGCCAAGATATTCTCTTCTACCGAAAGCGACCTAAACACCGAAGCCTCTTGAGCTAAATAACCAACACCCAATCGAGCTCGTTTATACATCGGCAAATCCGTAATGTCCTTATCATCCAGATACACCTTTCCCGAATTAGGTTTTACCAATCCTGTTGCCATATAGAATGAAGTGGTTTTTCCAGCACCATTCGGCCCCAGTAAACCCACGATTTCCCCTTGGGCAACCTGATAACTAACATTGTCGTTTACAGTACGCTGACCGTATTTTTTTACTAAATTCTCTGTTTTTAGTATCATAATCAAACGGTGTTCAAATAGCTTAAATCACCAGAGTTTAAGATTGAATTGTTGTCTGGCATTATACCACCCTAAAACTTTATATCCTTCAACATCAACTGCAAGGATTTTTTACCTTGCCATTCATTAATATCAATCGTGTAACAAATCGAACATTCTGGATGTTGACTTAATTGCTCATAAAAATCTTCGACCATGCCAAACCCTACACAGGTAAATACAGGTGATTTTTCTCCAGTAGCATATTCTTGAAAAACATTGATTTTCAAATGCTTTTCTTTCATCTTGATAGGACTTCCTTGCAAGCGAACCTTTTTACTCACAAAAACAGGAGTCATATTTTGTGGGCCAAAAGGAGCCATTTGAACCATAATCCGATGAAACTTTTCGGTTACATCTTTTAAGGATAACTCCAAATCTACCTCAATCATTGGCGAAAGTTGTTCGGGCAGAATCGTTGCGGAAACTACCTCCTCAAATTTACGTCTAAAATTTTCTATTTGATTGATTTCTAGCGTTAAACCTGCGGCAAAAGTATGTCCTCCAAATTGAATTAAATGTTCAGAACAGGCATCAATTGCTTCATACACATCAAATCCTGGCACAGAACGAGCAGACCCTGCTGCGTGTCCATGCGATTCGGTCAAAATAATCGTTGGACGATGAAAGCGTTCAATACATCTACTGGCTACAATACCTATAACGCCCTTATGCCATTTTTCGTTGAACAACACCGTACTTTTAGCATTTATTAACATCGGGTCGGCATTGATTACCTCCAAAGCCTCCTCCGTAATGGTACTGTCTAAGCCTTTTCGTTCGGTATTATGTTTGGCAATCACACTTGCAAAATCAAAGGCTTCGTCTTCATTTTCAGAAAGTAATAGATTAACCGCATCGTAGGCGTGTTTGATTCTTCCTGCGGCATTAATCCGTGGCCCAAGTCCGAAAACTACTCGGGTAATATCCATTTTTCCCTCAATAGCAGCCGATTTCATTAAGGCTTTTAAGCCAGTACGAGGACTCGTACTGAGTTGCTGTAATCCATAATAGGCCAAAATACGGTTTTCGCCCACAATCGGAACAATATCACAAGAGATACTCGTCACGACTAAATCTAGGTAGGGTAAAAGTAAGTCTTCTGAAATTCCCTGACGCTGGCACAGGGCTTGCAGCAATTTAAAACCTACTCCACAGCCTGTAAGTTCCTTAAAAGGATAAGGACAATCAGAACGCTTGGGGTCTAAAACGGCCACGGCAGGAGGCAAATCTCCTTCATCGGGACGGTGGTGGTCACAAACGATAAAGTCAACGCCATGCTCTTTTGCCCACTGAATTTTATCTTTCGACTTAATCCCACAGTCTAAACTTACAATTAAGCCAAAGCCATTATTGGCTGCATATTCTACCCCTTGTTGCGAAACACCATACCCCTCGTTATAACGGTCAGGAATATAGAACTCCAA
>JACCDQ010456059.1_pt1 | contig 17618 bp, 33 predicted proteins | sample 7446031 | NCBI WGS metagenome assembly JACCDQ01 (sample SAMN15323442, study PRJNA562643) | freshwater metagenome | isolation source: river surface water | place: USA:Blue River Watershed | collected 2017-08-17
AGTACATGGCCATCGTGGAGCAGCGCGACCAGGCGCGGCGCCTCGCCGACCAGTTGCCAGCCGTCGAGTGGGACGAGTCCGACCGTGCGGTCGCCCGGGAAGATGTTCTCCGGCTCGAGCGGCAGATCGAGGGAGCGTCGGCCTTCGACGCTGCACAGGCGGCTCTCGACGCTCTCCGCTCCGCGTGCGACGGGCGTCGCGCTGCGATCGTGCGTCTCGAGCGCGAAGTGGAGGATGCGCGCCGCATCGCGTCGAGGGCTGGTGAAATCGCCAGGGCCGAGGGACTCATCGAGTCGACGCGGGCTGACCTCGATCGGCTCACGAAGGAGAAGCGGAGCATCGCCGACCGGTTGGCTGCACTGCCGCCGGTGGCAGCACCAAAGCTGCCAGCCATCGAGGCTTCGTTGCGTGCTGCCCGGACCGCCGTCGATGGGCTCGCTCTTGAGTTGCAGAGACAGCGTGTGGTGGCCGAGGCTGGCGATGCGGTCGCTCGGGCCAGGGCCGAGGTCGAATCTTCGCAGCGCGACCTCGCCCGTATCGACGGCGAGAACGCAAGGGTCAGCGCGTCACTGCTCGAGCTGCCCCAACCGGATGTCGTCGACACCGACGGGCTGGCGGCGGCGGAACGGGAGGCGCTGGCGCTCGAGCGCCATGCGACCGACCGACTCTCGCGGCTTCGGTCGGAGCTCGACGCGGCGGAGTCGGTCGAGCGACGCGCCAACGGGTTGCGCGCCGAGCACAACGTCATCGTCACCGAGCACGCCGACTGGGAGCGACTTTCTCAGGACCTCGGGCGCGACGGCATCCAGGCGCTCGAAATCGACGCGGCGGGGCCGGAGCTCACCGCCATCGCGAACGACCTCCTGCACTCCTGTGTCTCGCGACGCTGGTCGCTGGAGGTCCGCACGCAGCGTACGAGCGCCGACGGCAAGCGGCAGATCGAGGGCTGCGACGTGATCGTCACGGACACGGAGCGCGGTCGCGAAGGCGAGGTCGAGTCGTTCTCCGGCGGCGAGCGCGTGCTCCTCGGCGAGGCTCTGTCTCTCGCGCTGTGCGTGGTCGCGTGCCGTCGCATTGGCGTCGAGGGCCCAACGCTGGTCCGGGATGAGAGCGGTGCCGCCCTCGATGCCACGAACGGGCGCGCGTACGTCGCGATGTTGCGGCACGCAGCTCGGCTCATCGGCGCCGAGAAGGTTCTCTACGTGAGCCACACGCAGGAACTGCAGGAGCTCGCCGACGCCCGCATCCACATCGAAGACGGTACGGCCGTCGTCATCGCCTGAGGAGCCTCCGTGAATTCCGATTCCACGTCATGCATCGAGCACGCCCGACACGTTGCCTCGTCGAGCCTAATCGAGCTTCGCAATGCCCAGCGACGGTGCGACCGCGCTGTGGATGCACGAGCGTCCGTCATGGCGGGGACTTCTCGTGCACGAGTCACGACGCTCAACGCGCGCTGGGCGCGAGCGGCAGAGTACCGGGACCTGTGCCTCCGGAATGCCCGCTGGAAGATCACGATCGCGCTCGGTGGCGATGTGCTCATGCGGGCACTCCGGGATGCCCGGGCTGAGATCGTGGCCGCCGGCGGCGACGGGTTCGCATGCGACGTGGCGTTGAAGGTGATCGACTCGTGGATCGGGGGAGACCGATGAGGCAACTCGGCTTCCTCGACCTCGACCCGCGCGAGCTCGTCGTCGACAACTTCGCGGGCGGCGGCGGTGCGTCCACGGGCATCGAGCAGGCGCTCGGTGGTAGGCCCATCGACATCGCGGTCAACCACAGCCCGGAGGCCGTGGCGATGCATGCAGCGAACCACCCGCGCACTCTGCACCTCTGCGAGAGCGTGTGGGACGTTGATCCGGTCGAGGTGTGCGCCGGTCGCCCCGTGGGCCTCGGCTGGTTTTCGCCGGATTGCACGCATTTTTCCAGGGCCAAGGGCGGCAAGCCTCGGAAGAAGGAGATCCGTGGACTCGCGTGGGTCGTCATCGAGTGGGCACGGAAGGTCGCTCCCCGCATCATCATGCTCGAGAACGTCGAGGAGTTCCGTGGCTGGGGTCCGCTCGACGACGAAGGCCGGCCCATCCCCGAGCGCGAGGGCGAGACGTTCGGCGAGTGGTGCGACGAACTCCGCGCGCTCGGCTACGCCCTGGAGTTGAGGTCCTTGGTGGCCGCCGACTTCGGGGCCCCGACGACGCGCCGGCGGCTCTTCATCGTCGCGCGCCGGGACGGCGAGCCGATCGAATGGCCGGAGGCGACGCACGGCGAGGGCCGCGGGCGTGCATGGCGCGCGGCGTCGGAGGTCGTCGACTGGTCGATCCCGTGCCCGGGCATCTTCGCCCGCACGCGTCCGCTCGCCGACGCCACATTGCGCCGCATCGCTGTAGGCATCCGGCGCTACGTGCTCGACGCGGCACGTCCCTTTGTCGTGAAGTTCTACGGCACGTCGACCACGCAGGCTCTCGACGCCCCGCTGTCAACCGTCACGGCGGGCGGCAACCGTGGCGGGGGGCACCACGCCCTCGTCGCCCCGACCCTCGTGCAGACTGGCTACGGCGAGCGCCCCGGCCAGACCCCCCGCGCGCTCGACATCGGCCGCCCGCTCGGCACCGTCGTCGCGGCCGGCGCGAAGCACGCGCTCGTAGGCGCCATGCTCACGAAGCACTACGGGGGCGTCGTCGGCCACGAGCTGAGTCGACCCTTCGGCACCATCACGACGCAAGACCACCACGCGGTCACCACGGCCACGCTCGAGGGCGGCTCCATGGCGGCGGAGGTGCGGGCCCTTCTCGACCGCTTCGCGCCTGGTGGCGAGCCGGTCGTGCGCATCGGACGCGACGCGTACGAGGTCAGCGACATCGGCATGAGGATGTTCTCACCGCGCGAACTCTTCGCGGCTCAGGGATTCCCGGCCTCGTACGTCATCGACCCCGAGTTCGAGGGCAAGCCCCTCACCAAGACCAGGCAGATCGCGCTCGCGGGAAACTCGGTTCCGCCGTGTCTCTCGCGGGCCCTCGTCGAGTCCAACGTTCGTAGCTTCGCGGAGGCAGCAGAATGATCATCGACCTCATGGGCGACACCGCGCTACGTGCGCGGGTCAGGGAGTTGGAGGCGCGTTTCGAGACGCTGCTCGCGGAGCGGAATGCGTTCGCGGCTCGCGCGGAGGCATTCGATGCCGCCGTCGCCGATGAGGCCACGAAGGCGGCCGAGGCGATGCGGGAGGCGGCGGCGAAGCTGTGCGACGACCGGGCGCACACGTTGCGATTGGTCGACCGGCACTACCACGGCGCGAAGGCGCTCGAACTGAACGACATGGCTACCGAGATCCGCGCGTTGCCGCTGACGGGTGCGAAGGGAGGGGAGTGATGCCGACGTTCAAGCGATGCGCGGTCTGTCGCGGGTTCACCGAGTGCTCGGACGGTCTCGTCGGCGACCCGGTGTGCGCCGCTTGTACGACTCAGGCGAGAGTCGATGCGCTGCGACCGTGGGACGCCGAAATCGCCAAGATCCGCGCCGACCTCGCGCGGGTGACCACCGAACGCGAAGCCGCCCGCTCGTCCGAGTGCGACGCGCTGACGCAGCTCGACGCGCAGACGTTTGCGGCTACGCAGGCTGTTCGGCGTGCGGAGAAGGCGGAAGTCGACCTCGCGCGGGTGACGGGGGAGCTTGAGGAGGCCCAACGCGAACGCTCTCACGCGGGCCGCGCGGTGTGGGATATGCAGCGCGGCAGCAAGGAGCGAGCGACCGAATACGAGAGGCGCGCTAGGTCGGATGCGGAGTTGATCGCGTCCATGGACGGCACGATCGTGCGCATCGCGTCCGAACGCGACGCCGCCATCGCCCGCGCCGAAGCCGCCGAGACGAAGCTCGCGACCACGGAGGGTCTACTTCGAGACGTGACCGAGGAGCGGGAGCGGTTCGCGGCGCAGCGTGAGGAGTGGCGCGCACGTTCAATCGCGAACGAAGAGCGCGCCGAAGCCGCCGAGCGTGAGCGCGACCACTGGCGAGCCGTCGCCGAGTCGAGGCCCGCGATTACGGCGGAGGCCAACTACGCTTTCATAGTCGAGCGGTACCGCGAACTCGGTGCGCGGGCGGCCGCAGCGGAGTCTGAACGTGACGCCGCCATCGCCCGCGCCGAAGCCGCCGAGCGGGAGCGGGACGAGGCCCACGTGCGCGTCGCCAAGGCGGAAGAGGTCCTCTCACGCGCCCGGCATTACGACGGATTCGTCCGCGCCCACGCCGCGAAAGCCGAGGTGAAGCCGTGACCGACTTCGGATGCCACGACGGATCTTGTCCGTTCACCTCGCGTCTCGGCGTGCATACGAACGGCGGATGCTGCTGCGTTGCCGACCGATTTCCGGATGACGAGCAGCGAAGGCTCGTCAACGCGATGCTCGTGGCAGCACGTGCCGCTGCCGCTGCCGACGTTGAGAGGCGGGCGAAGCGCGTCATCGCGGACAACGAGCGAAAGGCGCGCATCGCCGAGTGCCGCGCCGAGTTGGGGCGTGAGACCGACCGCGAGGTCCTCGAGCGCCGAAAGGAACTGAGGGCCGAGATCAAGAGGCTGGAAGAGGAGGGATTCCGATGACCGAACGAGAAGCGATCCCCGCGCACGTGCGGGCGCTGAAAACGAGCGCCCTAGTCGCGTCCGTGGCTGCGATGGAAACGCGCATCATGCTCCATCGCGCGCTCCCATTCATCTACACGGCGCCAGAGCCGGAAGCGACCGCGGCACGGGATCACTGCGCCGCCGAACTCGACGCCCGCATTCCGCCAAGGGAGACGCCATGACCGCCCGCCGAATCAGCCTGCCCATCGAGGGGGCGACGGAGACGGAGTGCGGGGGGTGCGCCTACGCGTCGTGCCTCCCGTACGCCGACCCGATGATCTACATCTGCACGCGACCGGAGTTCGCGTTCTTTTCGCCCGATGGCGGGTACGAAACTGCTACGCGCCCGAGCGACGGCGAGCGCCTCCCCGCCTGCCTCGCCGCCGAAGCCGAGCACGCTGCGCTGGTGCGGGATGCGCGGCTTGGAAAGGCGGTGCGGGAGGTGCTGGCGGACTTCGGCTGGGACCACGCCGTAGTGCGCGCCGAGGTCGAAAGTGAGCGCGCGCTCCGAGAGGAGGATCGATGAACTTCGCGAAGGCCATCAAAGTCGTCTCGCGTCATCCCCCGTGCGGGCACGAGAACCACGACGCGCGCTTGGGCGACGGGCGCACATGGGCGAAGTGCGAGGACTGCGGAGCCACGTTCGATCGAGCGCTGCTCGAACGCCGCCGCGAGTCCGTTCGTGAGTTCGGTGACGCAATCGCCTTCCTCCGCGCTGCCGCCCAGGCCGAGGTCGACGCCGCCCGCTGGGCCGCCCGCGTGAAGGTGCTTGAAGCCCGGCTCGATGCCGTGCGCGCCGCCGCGGATGGGGTGGACCGTGGCTGAGCGCCCCCGCCTCGTCTCCCCGTTCCCGTTGCCCATCGGCTGCCCGTCGTGCGGCCGTCCCTTGTTCGTGATCGCGCTGTGGGGCGCGGTCGCTCACGTCGCTTGCGGGAGGTGTTCGCGATGACGATGACTGAATCGAAGTGTCCGTGGTGTGGTGGACGCGCGGCTGCGGGCCGCCCTCGCGTCGCCCACGTGTGGTGGGCCGTATGCGCCAACCTGGATTGCTGCGCCGTTGGCCCGACCCGCCCCACCGAAGCCGAAGCCCTCGCCGCGTTCTGCGCTGCGAAGGTCGAGCGGCACGTGCCGTGTCCCGGATGCGGACGTCTGGCGGTCGCCGACGGTCCTGCGCGACCGGAGGACGTCTGTACGCATTGTTGCACGCCGGCGGAGCTGGCCGCGTTGCCGTATGTGCGCCGCATCGTGCGGAGGGGGGTGCGCGATGGTCTGTGAACGATGCGGGCGTGAGACATACGAGAGCGTTTACGCACGCCTTTACCCGTGCGACTTCAGCGCCCTTGTCGACGCAAAGTCGTGCTCGGCGTCGTCTGGTTTCGACAGTGACGTGGAGGACTGCGCACGACATGCCGAGATCCGCGCCGCCTACGTGCGCGGGATGCTTGACGGCGTGGAGGTGGCGAAGGAACGCGCGCACGCGTGCCTCGACGAGGACGAGTTTACGGTGGCGCGCGACCGATGGATCGACTGGACCGAAGTAGACGCAGAGATCGAACGGAGGACGCGATGACCGAACCGAAGGAATTCACCGAAGAGCAGCGCTCGCACGTCATCGCGATGGGCGAGGTTCTGCTCGGCATGCTCGACGCGGCGCTTGCTCCGAACTACCTGGAGATCCCGATCTCGGACAATGACGGCAAGCCGCTCGTCGTGGTGACGCTGCAACGTCCCCCGCCCGCGGGCCGGTCGCCGTCGCAGATCATCGCAGGCTTGCGGGTCGAAAACGAGCAGCTGCGCGGGAAGCTCGACGCGGTTCGGAGGTTGTTGGGATGACCGACTGCCGCACCTGCGGACTCGAACGCGCGCGCGACGTCGAGGATGCATTCGCGCGCACGTACACGACGTGCGCCGCGCACCTGCCCGACGTAGCCGAACGCTGCCCGCCACGTCGCGGCCGTGGCCCCTCCGAGCGCCGCCTATCCGAGGCGTCCTCGCTCCTCGACCGGCTGCGAGGCTGGGCGCTTGATGCCGCGTACGCGGTACCAGAGCCTAGCGAGCGCGAGATGGTGACCGCATTCGCTGGGTTCTTCGAGACGCGCACGTCGGCCGATGCGGGGCGACTGGCTTGGGCGGTGGCGATGCTGGTGGATCGAGCGATTGGGGGTGGGCGATGAGCGAGATCAGTCAATCGTTGGCGATGTGGCTCGGGTGTGGTGAGCGTGGCGTGTCGTCAAACACCATCGTTCGCCACCTGACAGGCCTCGATACACTCGGAGGATTCAGCGGCTCACACCCGCTTGATCCGGACGACCTTCGGCGATGCGCGCTTCTTTTGGAAGCGTGCCCAGAGCTTGCGGCGAAATTCGACCGGATGCGCACCGCGTCCCCGGAGTGGGCGGCGCTTGTCGATACGTGGGCGACCCTTGTGCAGACGATGGACGAGGAAGTGCCAAACTGGCGCGCGCCCCGTGCTCGCGGGAACGCGCCGGCCACGTATCGCCTCATGCAGCGCGCAAGAGAGACGGTGACGCGATGAGCGAGGCGAACCGCGACGTCGTAATCGAGTGGTCGGATCCGGACGGCGACTGGCATTGGTTCCGCGTCGTCGAGTTCGCGGGCGATTGGGTGTGCCTCGTCGGCAGACCGTCGCCCGACGGCGACCAGCATTGCGGCCCGCCGTTCTGGGCGCATCGATCCGAGATCCGAGAAATGACCGTCGAGGAGGTGAAGCGATGAGACCGCCGAAGCTGGAGCCGTGCGTATTCTGCGGCTCGCCCGCCTACGGGCGGTTTCCGGGTAGCGGTGCGTGGTTCGTGGTCTCGTGTCCTGCCAAGAAGGGCTGCCTATTGCCGCGCTGCGAGGAGTGCTCAACGGATCACACCCCGGCCGGTCGATCAGCCGTCCGCCGCGTCGCCGTCCAACGCTGGAACGCGGCGATGAAGAGGGCAGGTATGGGCGCGGGCCTCCGCCTGTCGCAGCGCGACGCCACGCTGTTGGTGGGCATGCTCCGCGAATGGCACGACCCGGATGACGACGGGCCGAGCAACCGCATGATCCGCCGCGTGCTGGAGCGATTGCAGCCGCCGAAGCTGGCGCGGAGGAAGCGATGACGACGCGCATCGACTTCGCGCCGGGTCCGATGCCAGACCATCGCGTCTGCCCGAAGTGCGGACGGCACGTCTACAGAGGCACGGCCAAGATCACGCCCGACGAGTGCGGGACGGAGGACGCCATCGGATGCCAGGCGTACCGTCGGGGCGTCGAGGTCGGGCGGGACATCGGGCGCGAGCTCGAACGGAGGCGACGCGATGGGTGAGCCGGCGCGCAAGCTCGCGACGCGCGACGACGTGATCGCTTTTCTCCAGGTGTCAGAGGCAACCTTCGACCGGCACGCCGGGCGTGAACTGCCGTCTATTCGGGTAGGGCGCTGCGTGCGGTACCGATGGGAGGACGTGGAGGCATGGCTACGAGATCAAGAGGCTGGACCCTCGCGCGAGACCCGCGAACAGGGGTCTACACGGTCCGGTTTCGGCACGCTGGACAGAGGTACCATCGGACCACGGGCGAGAGCGATCGCGGCGAGGCTCAGAGAGCGGCAGCGCGCATCGTCGAAGCGGTAGCCTCGGGTCGCGTCGCTGCCACAACAGGCAAGGCGCCGCCGATCGAGGATCTCTTCGGTGGATGGATCGAGGCGTACGCGGCCGGTCACTCCGAGCATACGACGAGCGAGATGGAGCGGTACGCGGGCTCGAGCTTCGCGCGCTTCCGGACCCTCGCCCACATCACCGACGCGAGCCTCGCCGACTTCGCGCGAGCTCGCCTCCGAGCTGTGTCGGCGTCGACCGTGAAGAAGGAGCTGTCCGCGATGAGGTCGTTTCTCGCGTGGTGCGTCGAGCGTGGGGTGATGCCCAAGGCGCCCGAGGTGCCGACGCTGCCACGTCGGGCCATCGGCACGCCGAACGAGGAGCGAGCGCAGAAGCGCGTCGACCTCACCGTGGCCCAGGCCGAAGCGTTCCTCGCAGCACTGCCCGAGGGCGGTCGCTTCGGCTACCCGATCCGCGACCTGTACCGCTTCCTCTGGGAGACGGGTCTACGAATCGCGACGGCCGAACGCCTCGAGGTTGGTCGCCACTGGACCAAGGGCCGCCGCGACCTCGCCATCACCGCCGACATCGACAAGGCCCGGTACGCTCGCGAGGTCCCCGTGTCCGACGCCGCCAGGGCCATCCTCGACAGGCACACGGGGCGACGCAAGGCCGGGCTCGTCTTCGGCCCCTGCCGGGCTCGCAAGCCGCTCCTCGACGCGGGCCGGGCCATCGGGCTCCCCGAGGACGACGCACGCCGTGTCGGCCCCCACGACTTCCGCCACGCGGCAATCACGCGGCTCGCGAACTCGGGAGCCCCCATCACGGCCGCCGCGTTCTTGGTCGGCCACAAGTCGATCGCCATGACGGCGCGCTACGTCCACGCGTCGCGCGATGTCGCGGCGAAGGCCCTCGAACAGGCGAACGGGACACCAGATGGGACACGAGACGGAAAGCTCGGCAAGGTGGGACGGAAGCCGAAAGGACGGAATCGACCATGAATCAGGGCAGAGGAGAAGGGATTCGAACCCCTGGAACCCTTGCGGGTTCAGCGGATTTCAAATCCGCCAACGCGATCGGGAACCCCCGAGAATCCAGCGAGAAAGGCACGCACACGCCTTCCGTCGCACCACCCGAGCAACCCAAACGGGACACGGTGTCCCAGGTGCGCGCCTGGTTCACGCTCGACGAGATCCGGGAGCGGTGCGACGTTGACGAGTCGGGCTGCTGGATCTGGCGCGGGGCCAGCCGAGGCAACGGTTACGGGGCGGCGCGGGTCGACCGGAAGGTGCTCGACGTCCATCGCATCGCGTGGATGGTGGCACACGGCGAGATCCCGGCGAAGGCCGACGTCTGCCACCGCTGCGACGTGCGACGGTGCTGCAACCCGAAGCACCTGTTCCTCGGCTCGCGCCGGGACAACGTGCGGGACATGGACGAGAAAGGCCGACGCGCGGTGGTCCTCTGTCCGCGCCACCTAACCAAGCTCACGGACGAACAGGTCCGCGAGATTCGCGCTCGGGTGCGGGGTGGTGAGATTCCCGAGCGATTGGCGGGCGAGTACGGGGTCGCCCCTTGGACCATCTCACGCATCGCGAGCGGCGAGCGGCGGCGTCACGTCGCCTGACCTACGGTTTACGAAACCCACGGGAACCTGTGTCATTCCGTCGAGTTATCCGTGTGCGAGCCCTATTGCGTCCGAAGTCGCTACCGCTCCACGCACCGGAGCAGGATCGAGCGGTCGTCGACGCGCCCGCCCGTCGTGGTGACCCGGCACGTGACGGTGTAGCGCTGGCCTGCGGTGCCGCCTGTGAGCCAGGCGGTAGCGATGCCAGCCGCGTGACTAGGGGCGGGTGAGCCCGCGACCTCGAGATCAGGATCAGAGGTCGACCACGTGGCGGTCGAGAGTGCGTCCCCTGACGGTAGCCAGGCCGACCAGTCGATCGAATAGTCGAGGGTCGCATCGGGGTCTTTGTCGTACGTGGCGAGGTGCTGGGTGCTCATGCGGCGGCCCTCCGTGGCTCAGGGGAGACGCGAGCGGTGCGCGCCTCGGGGGTGATGGCGGTTCGGCGGGACTCGGCCGCGACGCGGGTAGCGCGGACGTCCTCGAGCACGATGACGATGCGACGCTCCGCGACGACGGCCGCCTGCCGGTCCTCGGCCGCCACCGTGGCAGGCTGGCACCTCGACGGGGCGACGGCTGCGACTGGAGCCGGGACGGCCGCCATGCGGCGCTCTGTGGCGACGGTGACGGCTCTCGGCTCGCACGGGACGGTGGCGGCCCGGTCCTCGCGCGGGACGATGACGGTGCGAGTCGGGTCCCGAGGCGGCGGGAACATCACACCTCGGATGACATTGAGCCCGCGGGCGATCAGCGCGCCGATCCGATTCAGCCCATGGGCGATCACGTCGGCACCCCGCGCTTCGTCTGGACGCCCGCCCCCGTCTGCACCGGCTCCCCGCCCGTCGTCGTGAGGGGCCACGAGCGGATGACCGCCGTGCCCGCGTCGTCGTAGAGGCGGAGCCGCTGGGCCGCGATGTCGACCTCGAGGCGGTTGTCGGAGATGCGCCGAATCAACTGGACCGCTGCGGCAACCGAGTCAGGGTCGCCAACGTCGAGCTCGTCCAGGAATGCCGCGCGCGCCGTCGTGTAGCCCTGAGCCGTCATGCCCGCTTGGACCTGGGCAGTGAAGCCACCGCCCACGATCTGCGTGAGGCTCGACGTCTGTAGCCGGATCTGAATCTGGTACGCGCCGAGGGTCGCGGCGAACATGCCCACACCTGCGACGTCGGGATACAGGTTGCCGTTGATCGTGAGGTTGTGCGCGGCCTCGCGCGGCCGGACCTGCCAGCCGTTCGCGGTCTGAAGGAAAAAGTAGTTGCCCGCAGTGATGCCGCCGCCGAGGTCTTCGCCGCCGATCGTGGTGAAGGCTGCCTCGAACGGCGCGCCTGTCCCGGACTGCACCCAATCCTTCCAGCGCGAGTAGATGTCGATCGCCTCGACGGTGTTGCCGTCGCTCGCCTCGAGAATGATCAGCGCGTTCGGCCCGTCGAAGATCATGGGTTCACGTACTGCCGGTCAAGCTGTTGCTGGATGGGTACGGAGGTGTCCGACGTCGTGGAAAAGGAGAGTAGCCGGAGGTTCTGGTAGGCGAGCGCGAGGATCACGATGTCGACGCTCGTTCCGCTCGGGAGCGAGAACGTGTGCGACCCGCTGGTGACGTTCTCCGCGCCCGTGCCGCTCCGCTCGGTCTGCGTGCCTGCGTCGAATACGCGGACCTCGGACGGGTTTTTCAGACCTGTAAGCGTGACTGACACGTTGGAGTTGACGGTGGTGCTCGCACCCGTGCCGTTGCGGATCGTAGGCGTCGAGCCGCCCCCGGTGATGTTCAACGTCACGGCGCCGCCGCTGTTGTTGTAGATCGCCGCGGAAGTCGTCCCGTCCGCACCGTAGCCCGTGAACGTGTTGCCGTCGAAGGTGAAGGTGCCCGTGGCCGTCAGCACGATCGCGTGCCCGGTGCCGCCGCTGTTGTCGAAGGAACAGTCCGTGATCAGCGTCGGGTCCGCCGTCGAGATCATCGACGCGCCGGCCGCCGTGGGGTGTGACGAGAACGAGCAGGCGGTGATGGTCGCGCCTGCGTGCGTGATCGTCTCGGTCGAGCGAATCGAGCATGCTGAGAGCGTGATCTTGCTCGTCAGCGTCATCGACCGGAACGCGGCGAACGTGCACCGGGTGAGCACGCTCTGGTTCGTCGCGGTCGTGTTGAACACCTCGAACACGGGCCGCGTGTCGCTGCCGGTCGTGTCGCCCGCGCCAAGGAACTGACACCCGGTCATCGTCACGACCGTCGACGCGTTGCCGAGGTCGAGGACGAGTCCAGAGAAGCCGACGTCCGCGAGGTGATCAGGGAACACGATCACTTTGTTCGAGTCGGTGAACGCCGTAGCCGCCGACGTGCGCGTGCCGCTCGAGGACGTCGCCCCTATGATGATCCGCCCGCGAACGTAGATGATGCCGTTCTGCGTCGACACGTACCCGAAGCGGCCGTTCGCTACGGTGCCCTCGTCGTCGTCGATGAAGTCCTGGAAGTCGCCGTCGGGGTCCGCGCCATCGCCGCCCGTGAGGTAGAGCCCCACGCCCGCGTCGATGGCGTCCATGATGAGGTTCTCGCCCTTCGACGCGGCCGAGAAGTTGCCGACGACGCCGAAGAAATTCGCGCTCGCAAGGTTCGGGGTGCCCGTGGTGCTGGTGCGATGAGCCGACACGCTCGGGTCGATTGGCATGAGGATCCAGCCGCCGCGCGGCGGGTAGAGCTCGGACGCCGACGACGAGTGCAGGCGGTATGCGTAGTAGTTGCCCGACGTCGAGCCGACGCGGACCTCGAGCCCCGTGGCGTTCAACGCCGAGTAGTTGACCGCGAGTACCTTACACATCCACGTCTTGCGGCCCGTGGCGGTCATGTCGCGCGTCGCGCCTGTGGACGTAGAGAAGCCCGCCGCGGTCACCTTGCGGGAGACGCTGGCGGTGCCCTGGTAGTAGACGTCAGGCTCCGAGACGAAGCCCGCGCCGCCGCCGATGTTACTGCAATTGGTCGTCGCATCGAGCGAGTCCCAGCGCGCAGAGTCCTCAGCGACGGCGACGGCGGTCATGGGTCACACCCTCGCGGAGAGAGCCGGTGAAGAGTCCGGGTCCGTCGGCGTCGTCATCGGGAATTGCTTCCCGGCTCGTGCGACCGAGTAGCGCGCGCACGTGGTGATGTTGCATCGCTGCACGCGCTGCGTGAGCCGCACCGTTTTCACGTCGGCGAGGTTGACGCCGCCGCAGTACGGGCAACGTCCCTCCGCACACGGGTAGACAGGATCAGACATCGAACGTCTCCGCGAGCGCCGTGAGCTTCACGGAGGCGAACGCGCCGGGGCCGCCATAGCCGCGCTCCGTCACGTAGACGCACGCGCGCCAGACGTCGCCGAGCTTGCCCTGTTGCCGGTGGATGAGTGACTGCTCCTCGTCACCGTAGTAGATGACGTCCGGGATGCCCTGATCGATGACCACGACGTCCGGCTGGAGCATGATGACGTGTTCCTCGGCCCCGAGGCTGTTGCGGTACGGCTGGAATTGGTAGGCCGACTTCGACCACTTCGTCCCGATTTTCGTCTCGACGACGGCGACCAGCTCGAAGGTGAGCGGGATCGCGCCGATGTCGGGTGACACGTTGTCGTATCGGATGACGAGACGAAGCGACTTCTGGCCCGTGCTGTTGTTCTGGTCGGCGCTGCACCAGAGCAGCGCGGTGCCGTTGGCGGTAAGTCCAGCGTCGGCGGCGGTGCGCACGACGTCGGCGGCGAGTGTGATTTCTGCGGATGCCATGGGATGAGCCTCGGATCAGGGGTTGGCGTAGTTGCGCTCGAGTGCTGCGACGAGCGAGACAGTGTTGGACGTCGACCGGGCGATGGTGCCGGTGGCGCGCACGTACTGGCCCGTGGAAAGGCCGATCGCGACGACGGTGACATCAGCGTCCGTGGCAGCGGTGCGCCCGCCCTGGATGTTGTTGTCGTAGTCGAATGTCAGCGAGATCGAGGGCTGTCCCGAGATGTTTCCGGTCATGTCGATCCCGTCGTTGTCGTCGACCAGGACTGCGCCGCTCTCGCCGAAATCGTTGCTCGAGCCCGGAAGGGTCGTGAAGTAAACCCAGTACTTCGCGTTCGTGTCTCCCTGGAGTACCGAGCCGATGTTGAGCGTCAACGTGGCCACGAAGGGATAGGTCCGCGCCACGCCGCTGTTGTCGTAGAACGTGAGCCGGTTCGTGTCGTTGGCAGCGAAGCCCTCGATGACGACTCCGGAGCCGCCGCCGTTCGGGTTCGTCGGGATGCTCGCGCCGCAGACGAGCGTTTCGCCGATGAACTCGAGAAGCTCGTCGGCGATCTTGCCGGTCACGCTCTGGTCCGTCGCGTCGATGTCGGCGTTCTGTCGGAGCTGATACTGGACCTTCGTGTAGATTTCCTCGGCCGTTGCGACGATGGGTGTCGCACGCTGGAGCGTGAACGACTGGTTCGAGACCGTCGCCGGGAAGGTGCCGGTAATGGTCACGACGGTGGCCGTGGGGGTGCCGCTGATCGTGTACGTGCCGGCCGCCGCGCCCTCGTGAATCGTGAGCGTACCGCCAGTGTAGTTGGACCCGGTGATGCCGCCTTCCGAGGTCGTGAGCGTCGAGCCGCCGGAGGATACCGAGCCGTCGACGCCCGAGTGCGTTCCGACGTCGATCACGATGCCGAAGTTTCGATCCGTCGCCGAGTCGACGTCGCGGGTGAACGCCTGGTCGAAGTACCGGATCACGATCTGCGTGAACGGCGAATTCGCCGCCACGTTGACGTCTGTGTCTTCGATCTTGAGATCGGTGCCGGTGCTGGCGTCGAGGCCGAAGACCTTGGGCGCGGTGAGCGTCGCTTCGCCGTTCACGCTCGTCGAGGACAAGGCATAGAGCTGCGAGTATTCGCGGTTGAACACCTTGCAGTTCGTGGTCCGCGAGAAACCGTCCGCGTAGTTACCGTCGCCGTTCGGGTCGCTGATCACCTGCACGGCCTGCGAGATCGGGCCGGTGAGCTGGAAGTTCGTCGCGCTGCCCGCGCCGCTCGTGCCGTCGAGCTGGTAGTACAGCTGATCGTTCGATTCGGTGTTGCCCGTCGTCTTGATCGCGGCCCAGTGCTGAGTGGTGTTGCCCGACGTGTTGCGAACGAGCCACCCGCCGTCTCGGATGAGGTGCCGCGTCGCATCGTCGTAGTAGTCCCACCCGTCGACCAGCTCGTAGAATTCATCGGTGATCGGCACGAACGGAAACGGAAACGCGGCAAGATTCTTCGTGTTCGGATCGTTGCGCCACTCTTCCTTCAGGAACGAGTAAAGCGCCTTCTCCGTCACGCCGTCGGTCGAGAGATCGCCGACCTGTGTCAGGCGGATCGTCTTGGTCGAGGTGTTGACGAAGACCTCTGTCGCGCCTGTGTAGGACGCTTCATCAGCGAGCAGGTCGGGGTCTGTGATCTTGGCCATGGCTGCAACCTCTCAGGGATCGACGGGAGTCCATCCGGCACGCACGAGCGCGCCGATGAAGTGGCCTCCCGCGTCCGCCTTGCGCCGCGAGAGGTGAAGGTGTTCGAGCACGCCGCGGAAGCGGGCCAGCTCGGCAGGCGAGAGCACGCGCAGTTCGCGCGGGACGTGGCGTGGCCAGCCGTACGCCTTGGCGCACCACTCGGCGAGCGCGACGAAGGCGTCAAGCTGCGCATCGGTGAAGCGCACGGCGCGCACCTTGGCCCCGTGGATGGTCACGACATCGAACGGGCGCGGCGAGGTGCCATCCTTCGACGGGAAGCCCTGAGACACCGCCTCGACGCCGATGCCGACGTTGCCCGCGCTGCCCGCGTGAGCGCATCGCCGGTCGAGGTCGGCGTGCTGGACGAGCAGCCCGGAGAGCTCGAGCGTGAAGTGGACCGAGAGCCCGCGCGAGACGAGCACGCGGTGCACGCGCTCAGCGCCGCCCTCGCCCCCGGTCCAGTGACCGACCAGGAACGGCGGCGGCTTGAGCAGCGCCGGGCGGTCCACGAACTGCAACGCGGGCGGGTGCGTCGCCAGGGGGTAGCGCGGAAGCGGCTCTCGGGTCTCGAGCATCAGTCTCTCCTCGCGGCCGCGACGGCAGCGACCATCATCCCGATCAGGACGAGCCACAGGACGACGCCGGCGCCGAGGCACGCGAACTTCATCGCCGACCTCGCGGCATGTCCGGGTCGACGCCGTACTCGTCGCGGAGGCGGGCTTCATGGGGGTCCAGTGCCGGCGCAACGGTGTCGAGGATGTCGTTCGCGCGCTCAGCGGCCTCGCGCACGTTGTCGCGACGCGCGACGACGGCCGTGATGCCGAAGATCATGCGGAAGAAGTTGCCGACCTTGCGGAAGCGTTCACGAGCTTGGGCTCTCATGCGTCACCGTCCTCGTCCACGCTCCGCGCGTGAGGCGTCTTCACCGGCTGCGTGAGCCGCGAGAACAGGCCCATGCTCGCGACCTGGGCGACCGCCACGGCCACGACGTCGAGCCACTTGGCGACGGCGAGGATGCGCGCGGTGACGTCATCGTCCCCGGTGCTGGGCGTCGTCAGCGCGTGCTCGTGGAGCTTGTTCGCGACGCTGAGCAGCGCGTGCGCGGCGACGATGACGACCGGCATCGCGAGCGTCACGAGGGCGAGGGCGCGTTCGATTTCGGGGGTCATCGGCGAGCCTTCCTGAGCCGGGCGCGCTCGGCCCGACGCTTCTTGCGGTTGATGGGGCTCGGGCCGCCGAAGCCTTGGCTCGGCGTGGCCGTCGACTGGTCGCCAGCGAGCCGCCGCAGCATGTCGAGGTATTCCTGAGTCGGAAGAGGATCGTGCATCACGGCACTTCCTTCGCGAGGAGCGCACGCACCGCGGCGTCCTTCGCTTCGAGGAGCTTGCGGAGTGCGACGGTGCGCTCGGGATTGCGGGGGAGCGGGCCGCCGAACGTGCACGTCCCTGATTCGGCGCAGTTGTCTCCGCGCACGATCGCGTGCGCGAGTTCGCAAAACGGCCTGCTCACCATCGCGAGGTGCGGCGGCAGGTGCTCGTAGGCGAAGAACTGAATGATGTGTTCGGTGGGCTGGGTGGGCTGGTTCATGTCGGCGCTCCGTGGGGTGCGAGTTCGGCGATCTCGGAACGGCGCAAGTCGTGCGCCGGGAAGCGAGCGCGAAAGGCGCGGTGGATCTCGTCGAGCTCGTCCGGTGTCGGCGTGCGATTCGGGTCCAGCCGGGCGACGAGCCGCGCGATGTCGGCGACGTATTTCGGGCAGCGCGCGTGCTCGCGTCGGAGGTCGTCCACCTCGCGGGACAGGATCTCGCCGCGTGACACCGCCTCGTCGAGTTGCCGCTGGATGTCACGCACGGCGGCCGACACGGCGTCAGCGATGCGCTCGTCACAGTCGCGGGAAGCGTGACGCAGTTGCTCGAGGGCGACCTCGAGCTGCGCCCGCAACCACCGGTCGATCTCCGTGCGGCTCCGCTGCTCGATGCGCTCGATGCTCGCCTCGTCGGCCTTCTCGCGCGCCTGAGCGCCGCGACGTGCGCGCCATTCGTCGGCGACGACCTTGAGGGCGAGCCCAGCGAATCCGACCCATGTGGTGACCGTGGTGACGTCGGTCACGAGACCACCACCCAATCCGTCGCGGCGAGGTCCTCGTTCGTCGGAACGTACCGCCTCGCGTTGCCCATCGGCGGCACCGTCTTGGCCGTGAACGCGCCGCCGAACGCGGAGGTCGCGCGCGACACGTAGGCTAGCCCGAACGATGGGCGGCGCACGCGAGCGCCACCGGCCGTCTCTTCGATCGCTTCCTCGTACGTCATGGCAGCCCCTCGATTTTCAGCCCTGAGATGGTGAT
>JACCDQ010535774.1_pt1 | contig 17618 bp, 18 predicted proteins | sample 7446031 | NCBI WGS metagenome assembly JACCDQ01 (sample SAMN15323442, study PRJNA562643) | freshwater metagenome | isolation source: river surface water | place: USA:Blue River Watershed | collected 2017-08-17
GGCAGTGGACTGCCGCAGACACACTGAAAAACGTGGTTTTGGCTTTGACGTCTCCCGAGGGCAAGCGGTCCCTCGTTGTGGTGGGTGTCCCTGGCGACCGTGAAGTGGACGCCAAGCGGGCTGAGGCCGCCTTTTCTCCGAACGAGGTTGAGCCGGCAACCGAGGCTGACTTTGCCGCCAATCCGGGTTTGGTCAAGGGTTACATCGGGCCGGTTTCTGAGTCCAGCGACGGCACCTGGGTTGCAACCCTCGGAACGAATTCGACTACTGGTATCCGCTACCTGGTGGATCCTCGCGTGGTAGCCGGCACCGCCTGGATCACTGGAGCGAACGTAGACCAGAAACACGTCTTTGAGCTAGTTTGCGGACGAGACTTCGAGGCCGATGGCTTTGCTGACATCGCTGAGGTGCGCGAGGGTGATCCAGCTCCCGATGGTTCGGGTCCTCTCGAGCTTGCTCGGGGTATTGAGATTGGTCACGTATTTCAGCTTGGACGCAAGTATGCAGAGTCGCTAGATCTCAAGGTGCTCGACGAAAATGGCAAATTGGTCACCGTCACCATGGGTTCGTACGGCATCGGAGTGACGCGTTTGGTTGCTGTATTAGCGGATGCCAACCGCGATGAGAAGGGGCTGATCTGGCCCGAGTCCGTCGCTCCCACCGACGTTTACATCGTCGCAACCGGCAAGGATGACGCCGCCTTCGTGGCAGCCGAGCAACTTGCCGCAGACTTTGAAGCGGCTGGTAAGACAGTGATGCTAGATGATCGTCCGAAGGTGAGCCCGGGGGTTAAGTTCGGAGACGCAGAGCTCATCGGAGTGCCCCACATTGTGATTGTCGGCAAGGGTTTGGAGCAGGGCGAAGTTGACCTCTGGAACCGTCGCTCGGGTGAGCGCCGCTCCGTGCCGCTACAATCAGCGGTATCAGAACTAAAGTAACGGCCGGAGGAACACCCCATGGATATTGATCTGCGTTTGCTAAAGCAGGTTGAGGCAGACCGTGAAATCTCGTTCGCCGAACTAGTTCAAATTATCGAAGAGGCGGTTGTTGCCGCCTATCACCGCCACGTCGGAAACCACGACCCCGCGCGCGCAGTTCTCGACCAGAAAACCGGCAAGGTTTCTATTCTGGTTCCAGTGCTCGACGAAGCGGGCGAACCAACCGATGCAGAAACTGACGTAACGCCGGAAAACTTTGGAAGAATCGCCGCTTACTCAGCGAAGCAGGTAATTGCCCAGCGGTTGCGCGCAATCGCTGACGAGGGGCTTTTTGGAGAGTTCTCTGGCAAAGAGGACGACATCGTCACCGGTGTCATCGAGCAGGGTCCGAGGCCTTACCTGGTCTATGTCAACCTTGGCACCGTCGAGGCGATGTTGCCGGACAGCGAGCAGGTACCCGGCGAGGATTACTCACACGGTAAGCGCATGCGTTTTTACGTAACCAAGGTGGCTCGAGGCGCAAAGGGCGGTCCGATGGTCACCGTATCGCGTTCTCACCCGTCACTGGTTCGTAAGCTTTTTGCCTTCGAGGTGCCAGAAATTGCCAACGGGGATGTCGAAATTGTTCAGGTTGCCCGAGAAGCCGGTCACCGGACAAAGATTGCAGTGCGAGCCACCAAGGCAGGTGTGAATGCAAAGGGTTCTTGCATCGGTGAACTGGGCCAAAGAGTACGCGCGGTGGGTGCAGAACTGAACGACGAGAAGATTGACATCGTCGATTGGTCGGAGGACCTTCCGGAGTTCGTTGCGCATGCGCTCAGCCCAGCCAAGGTGAGCAGCTGCTTCATGCTGGATGCCGCGAATAAGCACGTTCGGGCACTCGTTCCAGACTTCCAGCTGAGCCTGGCAATTGGCAAGGAAGGGCAAAACGTGCGCCTTGCTGCCCGACTTACCGGCGCAAAGATTGACGTTCAGCCCGACAGCATTCTCGACGACTAGCCCACGAAGGCTGTTCGAATGGCGGGGCTAGGCGGTAGGATGAATCCCGTACGAACCTGCGTTGGCTGTCGTCAGCGCTCCAATCGATCAGAAATGCTTCGGGTGGTCCTTCACGAGCAAGTGCTTGTGCCAGATCCCCGCGGTGCTCTCAGCGGTCGAGGAGCCTGGTTGCATACCAACCAAAACTGTTTAGATTCTGCGCTAACGCGTGGCGCATTTGCCAGAGCGTTTAGAAGCAAAATCCATTCGGCATCGCAGCTTTTGCAATTCATAGAACAGGCAGAAAACATGTTGGCTTCAAATGAGTAGCTCGAAATGAGTTCCCAACAGCTTTAGAGGCCTACCCTGTCCGGGTGGGTCTCGGACAGGAGAAAATTAAGTGGCATTACCACGCGTATACGACATCGCAGCAGAGTTGGGCATTAACACCAACGAAGCGCTAGCGAAACTGAAGGACCTTGGCGAGTATGTCAAGAGTGGATCTTCGACAATCACCCCACCGGTAGCTAAAAAGCTGCGCGATGCCTACCCAAACCGTCCTGCAGCTGCGCCTGCGGCAGCCGAAGCTAAGCCGGCGAAGACCGCCAAGGCCGCCGCTCCAGAGGCAGTGACCGAGGTCCCAGCAAGCGAACCAACTCCGGCTCCGGCCAAGTCCGCAGCCGCGAAGCCGGCCGCCGCGACTGGCGCGCCAGAGGCCAAGGCACCTGCCGCTGCCAGCGATGCTGAACCAGCCGCAGCACCTGCCGCCGATGCCGCACCGAGCTCACCTGGGCTCTTTGGCATTCCTCGTCCAGGCAATAACCCATTTGCTAGCGCTCAGGGCATGGGAATCCCACGTCCAATTAGCCGCCCCGGCGGTAACAACCCATTCGCGCCAAGTCAAGGCGCCCGTGGTCCTCGCCCGGGTGGCACCGGTGCTCCGGGTCGTCCCGGCGCTGGCGGCCCAGCACGTCCGGGTGCGGGTGGTCCAGGTCGCCCTGGTGGCGCCGGTGGTCCACGTCCGGCGGGTGCAGGAGCACCTCGTCCAGGTTTTGGTGGACCACGTCCAGCATTTGGCGCTCCGGGAGCAGGCGCTCCGGGTGGTGCCCCAGGTTTCAGCCGCCCAGGAGCCCCGGGTCGCGGTGGTCGCGGAAACGCGTCTGGCACCGCTGGTGCTTTCGGTAAGGGCGGAGCCCGTGGCGGAAGTAAGGCCCGCAAGTCGAAGCGTGCAAAACGCGAAGAATTCGAACAACGCAGTGCGCCAAGCCTCGGCGGTGCAGTAGTACCTCGCGGCGATGGCAACACCGTTCTTCGCTTGCGCCGTGGTTCATCGATCCAAGACTTCGCAGACAAGATTGATGCAAATGCTGGTCAGCTGATCACCGTGCTCTTCCACCTTGGTCAAATGGCAACTGCAACGCAGTCGCTCGACGAAGACACCTTTGCAATCCTCGGCCAGGAGCTTGGCTACAAGGTTGAGGTTGTCTCGCCAGAGGACGAAGAGCGCGAGCTATTCGAAGGCTTCGGACTCGACATTTCGACCGACTACGACGATGACGATGAAGACCTGCTCCCTCGTCCACCTGTGGTTACCGTGATGGGTCACGTAGACCACGGTAAGACCCGCTTGCTAGACACCATTCGTAAGGCCAACGTGATGGCGGGTGAGGCTGGTGGAATCACCCAGCACATCGGTGCCTATCAGGTTCACGTGGAGCACGAGGGAATCGAACGAGCAATCACCTTCATCGACACCCCGGGTCACGAGGCCTTTACCGCGATGCGTGCACGTGGTGCCCAGGTCACGGACCTCGCCATCCTTGTGGTGGCAGCCGATGACGGTGTGATGCCGCAGACCATCGAAGCTCTCAACCACGCACAGTCCGCCGGCGTTCCAATCGTTGTTGCCGTCAACAAGGTGGACAAGGAGGGTGCAAACCCTGCCAAGATTCGCCAGCAACTGACCGAGTTTAACCTGGTTGCCGAAGAGTACGGTGGCGACGTCATGTTCGTCGACGTCTCGGCCCTAACCGGATTGGGAATCAAGGATCTTCTCGACGCTGTTCTGCTAACCGCAGATGCCGCGCTGGACATGCGAGCCAACCCAGACAAGGATGCCCGCGGTGTCGCCATCGAAGCCAACCTCGACAAGGGTCGCGGTGCGGTGGCTACGGTACTCGTCCAGTCGGGAACCCTCCGTGTCGGTGACCCGATCGTTGCTGGTTCGTCGCACGGCCGAGTTCGCGCCATGTTCGACGAAAACGGCAAGCCTGTAGACGAGGCGACTCCGAGCCGCCCGGTTCAGGTGCTTGGTATGCAGTCAGTGCCTCGCGCCGGCGATACTTTCGTGGTTGCAGAGGACGAGCGTCAGGCCAGACAGATCGCCGAGAAGCGTGAAGCCGCTGACCGCAACGCACTGCTGGCTAAGACCCGCAAGCGTGTGAGCCTCGAAGACTTCACCAAGGCCCTCGAAGACGGCAAGGTCGAATCGCTCAACCTGGTCATCAAGGGTGACGTTTCCGGTGCTGTTGAGGCCCTGGAAGACTCGCTCCTCAAGATCGATGTGGATGACAGTGTTCAATTGCGCATCATCCACCGCGGTGTTGGTGCTATCACCGAGAGCGACGTCAACCTGGCAACGGTCGACAACGCAATCATCATCGGCTTCAACGTTCGCCCTGACAACAAGGCGCGCGAGCGAGCCGACCGTGAAGGCGTTGACGTTCGTTTCTACTCGGTCATCTACGCAGCCCTCGAGGATATCGAGCAGGCTCTCAAGGGAATGCTCAAGCCAGAGTTCGAAGAGGTTCAGCTCGGTACCGCGGAGGTTCGCGAACTGTTCAAGTCGAGCAAGGTTGGAACCATTGCCGGTTCGATCGTTCGTTCGGGAACCATCCGCCGAAACTCGAGTGCTCGAGTCATCCGCGGTGGAACGGTAATCGCGGACAACCTGAAGATCGACTCGCTGAAGCGCTTCAAGGATGACGCAACCGAGGTCAAGACTGACTTCGAGTGTGGTATCGGCCTTGGCGCATTCAACGACCTGCAGCTCGAAGACGTCATTGAGACCTTCGAAATGCGCGAGAAGCCACGCGTCTAGGCGCGCGGCCGATAGCACTTAGGAGTTCGAAATGGTAGACCACGCGAGAGCGCGAAAGTTAGCCGAACGCATCAAGGTTCTGGTTGCTGAAGCGCTCGAGAAGGCCGTGAAAGACCCAGACTTGGGATTCGTGACCATCACCGACGTTCGCGTCACTCCAGATCTGCAGCACGCCACAATCTTCTACACGGTTTTCGGAAGCCCGGAAGATCAGGCGCGCTCGGCTGAAATCATCGAACGCAACCGAGGCAAAATTCGCGGTGAGGTGGGGCGTAATCTTTCGATTCGCCTCACCCCAACAGTCGAGTTCGTGGCCGATGCGGTTCCAGAAACTGCCGCGCACCTAAACGATCTGCTTGCCGAAGCTCGGGCTCGCGACGCCGAGGTTCAGCGCCTTGCCGAAAAGGCTAAGCCTGCGGGCGAGGCCAACCCCTATCGCGAACCACGTCAGAGCGACGATTCGGAAGCCGACGACTAGTTGGTCACTTCAGGCCTAGTTCTGCTCGATAAGCCGCAAGGCTGGACCAGTCACGACGTGGTAGCCAAACTGCGTGGCATCTTGGGTACCAAAAAGATTGGCCACGCGGGGACATTGGATCCGATGGCGACTGGTTTGCTGGTGCTTGGCGTGGGAGCGGGAACCAAATTCCTCACCTACCTAGTTGGTCTCGATAAAACGTATTTGGCGACCATTCGACTTGGGCAGTCGACGATCACCGATGACGCTGAGGGTGACATCACAGCGCAGTGCGAAGCCGGTTCGTTGGCAGCCATCAACATTTCAGACATCGATGCCGGCTTGGCTAATCTCACCGGCGAAATCCTGCAGGTTCCGAGTTCGGTGAGCGCTATCAAAGTCAATGGCGAACGCGCCTACGCAAAGGTTCGTTCGGGTGACGAGGTGAAGCTCGCAGCTCGTTCAATCACCATTTCGCGGTTTGATCGATTGGGTGACCCGAGGGTGAGCCTCAATTGGATTGACCTTGACGTCATTGTGAACTGCTCCTCGGGAACCTATGTTCGAGCGTTGGCTCGCGACCTGGGTGCCTCGCTGGGTGTGGGTGGTCATCTGGTCGCGCTTCGAAGAACACAGGTGGGGCAGTATCAGGTGACGCGGGCAACCGACATCGATGCCCTTCAGGAGTGCAAGAAATCGGGTGAGCCGTTTCCCATAACCGAATTGGCTGAGGCGGCCACAGCAGAGTTTTTCTCGCTTGAACTGACCGAAGCTGAGGAAACCGATCTGCGTCACGGAAAGCGTATCGGTGCGGGCAATGCCCCGAAAGGCGAGGCCATCGCCGCTCTGCGACAGGGGAGACTCGTGGCGATGCTCGAGCGCTCCGGGGGAGTACTTAAATCAACCGTCGTATTTAGCGAGACCACAGATGCTTGAAGCGCTTTACTTGATTCAGCTGTGGGTCGCCTTGGGAGCAGGAAGCTTTGCAGTTCTGCTTGGGCTATTCGGGCGCCTGCCGAGCCTATGGTCCGTGGTTCCGCAGCTTCTGGTTGAAGTTCTACTGCTGGCCCAACTGGTCACCGCAATCTACCTTGTAGCCACTGGAACCGAAGCAAAAACCGACACCGCGGAGTTTTTTGCCTACTTGATTACCGCGCTCATCATCCCGGTCGGAGTCATTCTGTGGGGTCTCATTGAGCGGAACAAATGGTCAACAGTGATCATTGGAGCCGGTTCTCTAACTGTGGCAGTGATGCTGGTCCGAATGTGGCAAATCTGGACCGGAAGCTACCTCTAGTTCACCTCGGCAGCAAAATCTCAAACTAGGCTTGCAGTCATGGCAAAGGGAACTCTGGGCGTTGGGCGCGTTCTGATTTTCGTCTATGCGATCTTTGCCATCGCGGCCACGGCTCGCGCCAGCTATCAGCTGCTAACAAAATTTAACGATGCTCCGCTGGCATACTCGTTGTCCGCGGTTTCTGCCGTCGTCTACTTGCTCGCAACTATTGCCCTGTATCGGGGTGGGGAAAGCTGGACCCGAATAGCGCGCTGGACGGTTTCGTTCGAATTGGTTGGGGTCCTAGTCGTGGGCGCGCTCAGCTTGATTAAGCCCGAGTTGTTTGCTCACCCATCGGTGTGGAGTGGTTTTGGATCGGGTTACCTCTTCATTCCGCTGCTGCTTCCAGTGCTCGGGCTAGTTTGGTTGCGACGCAGGGGTGTTCGTTGAGAGTTTGGCAACATCTGAGCGAGGTTCCTGCGGACTGCGGCGCAACTGTTGTGACCATCGGGAAGTTCGACGGGATTCATCTGGGGCACCAGGCACTTATCCAGCGAGCAATTGACCTCGCGGAGCAGTTCGATGCAATGTCAACTTTGGTCACCTTTGACCGCCACCCCGATGCCCTGCTGCATCCCGACCGCGCGAGACTGCCGCTGATCGGACCGGAGCAGAAGGAAAACCTGGTGCGAGCCTCCGGCGTTCAGGCCCTGCTGACTTTGCCTTTCGATGCCGAGCTGGCAGCCCTCGATCCCGAGGATTTTGTGAGACTCATACTTAACTCGAGCCTTAATACTAAACATCTAGTCGTGGGCGAGGACTTCAGATTTGGACGCGGCGGCCTAGGTGACCTGCCGCTGCTCAGGCAGTTGGGGCTTGCGTACGGCTTCGACCTGCACGTGGTGCCTGCGGTTCAGGTGGCTGGGCACAAAGTCTCCAGCACGCTGGTTCGGAGTGCGCTCGACTCGGGAGACGTCAGGCTGGCAAATGCTTTGCTGGGTCGCAACCACAGCACCGAGGGCATGGTTGAGCGCGGCCGACAGCTTGGCCGACAGCTTGGCTATCCGACTGCAAATCTGTCTCGCAACTCCGAGGGTTACCTCCCGCTCGACGGGGTGTACGCGGGTTGGTTGACCTGCAATGGCCAACGGCATCCGGCAGCGCTTTCCGTAGGGATCAACGAGACGGTAAAGGCAGTACCGCGACTACTCGAGGCCTACGTGCTGCACCGAGACGATCTCGATCTCTACGATCTGCAGGTGGTAGTTGAGTACATCGACTTCATCCGCCCGACAGCAAAATTCAGTGGCATTGATGAACTGGTGGCCGCCATCGCAAACGATGTTGCGCAGGTCGAAGCGGTTCTTAATCGGGATTAGTTTTTCCCAGACGACTCCCAGCCAACTCGGCGCTTTCTTCCAAGTTCATTCGCGAGAGTTTAGTCACCAAGCAGTTTTCGAATCTAAACCACCAAAGGAAGTCACATGGCAAAGAAGAACGAATCCGCGGAGTCCGCAACCTACGAGGTTGAGGAAACCAGCGAGCGCACCAGCAAGCTCAAGAACCTTTTCAAGAAGCGCGGCATGAAGCTCGGCGCTAGCATCGCCGGCGGAGCGCTCGCTCTGGTCGCAGCTTTCGGTATCGGTGTGGCGGCTGGTGACAGCTTTGACACTCACCGCGGTCAGTTCAGCCAGGGCCAGTTTGGTCCCGGTCACGGTCCAGAGCACGGTCCAGAGCACGGCCCAAAGGGTGACCACGACGGCGACTTCGATGGCAAGCCTGGTCGCGACGGCGACCGCGACTTCAAGATGCCTCAGGGCGACCAGCTGCCGCAGCCGACTCCGGCTCCAGAGACTCAGCAGAACTAGCGGATCTTTCAGCAGATCGGTTTGCTGCAAGGCACACTCTCTCCTATTGCGAAAGTGCCATCGCGCGATGACCCCGGGTGACCTATCACTCGGGGTTTTTCGCGCCTAGACTGACCACTATGTCCACAAAGGTAAATTTCGCCCAGGCCGTCTCGAACGGGTTCAACAAGTATTTTGATTTCAAGACGGTCGCCTCGCGCTCCGAGTTTTGGTACTGGCGGCTGTTTGCATTTTTGGTATCAATCGTCTCGGGCACCATTGACGCAGTCTTGGCCACCGGCCTAGGTCAAAAACCTGACACCTTCTTCGCGGTCCAAGCCTTGGTGGCGCTGGGGCTGCTGATCCCTGACCTTTCGATCACCTTCCGCAGACTCCACGATGCCGGTCACTCGGCACACTGGCTCTGGACAACGCTCATTCCACTGGTGGTGTTTTTCGCTACTTTTCCGCAGTTTGTGGACGCGGCTCTCAATGGAAGCAAGCCGGAGAGCCTCGGAATCAATGCGGTTGTCTGGCTGCTCTTTTTCCTTCTCGCTACTTTTGCGGTTGGCGTTCTGCAGCTCATCCTGCTGGTGAAGCCAACAAAGACTCGAGCTCACGGAAACCGCTACGCCCCGGCCGCGCCTGCTGCGCCTGCTTTGGGGGATGAATCTCAGGGAACTACCGTCTAGGTAGGCGCAGCTCAGTTTCAAACCGTCGTTGCGGGGTCGTTGGTTGCGGCACTAGGATTGTCAGGTCGCCGTGTATCGGCCGCGGATAAAGAGAGCTCCAATCATTCCGAATGGGGCACCGCGCAGCAACCTGAAAGGAACCAACTATGGCACTTGACCCAAAGGTGAAGACCGCAATCATTGAAGAGTACGCAACCCACCCAGGTGACACCGGTTCGCCAGAAGTTCAGGTTGCAGTTCTGTCCAAGCGCATCAAGGACCTGACCGAGCACCTCAAGGAGCACAAGCACGACCACCACAGCCGTCGTGGCTTGCTTCTGCTGGTGGGTCAGCGTCGTCGTCTGCTGGGTTACCTGCAGGGTGTGGACATCAACCGCTACCGCGCGCTGATCGAGCGCCTGGGTCTGCGTCGCTAATCAAGTGAAGTCTTCCCAAATCCCCCGAGGGCATGCTCTCGGGGGATTTGCTTTAACGTTTCGCCTCTGGTCAATGTCACTACCCCTCTGGTAGTCTGAGACAGATTGCGTAGGCATCATTGCTGGTCTTCGGTGGTGGGTCTTGGAGGGCTTCCAAGATTTTTCACTGACGACCAGGGCACCCCAGATTCGCTGGGCGTTGACGCAATACTCAATCACCGCGTTTGAGCGCATTTGCGCTAGGCACATCTCGTGCGCGCGGTTGTCCGCAAAAAAGAGGAAATATATTGTCAATTGACATCAACAACCCACTGATGGACGGCACTCAGTTCGCTGTAGCCACCATCGACAACGGCAAGTTCGGTAAGCGCTATGTCCGCTTCGAGACTGGCCGTCTAGCCCAGCAGGCACAGGGTGCCGCTGCGGTTTACATGGATGACGAGACCATGCTGTTCTCGGCCACCACCGCTAGCAAGCAGCCGAAGGATCAGTTCGACTTCTTCCCGCTAACCATCGATGTTGAAGAGAAGATGTACGCCGCTGGCCGCATCCCAGGTTCGTTCTTCCGCCGCGAGGGCCGCCCAACCACCGAGGCCATCCTGGCCTGCCGCCTAATCGACCGCCCGCTGCGCCCATCGTTCGTCGATGGTCTCCGCAACGAAGTTCAGGTTGTCGTAACCGTTATGGCAATCGAGCCAGACGAGATGTACGACGTTGTCGCCATCAACGCTGCCTCGATGTCCACCCAGCTCGCCGGTTTGCCTTTCTCTGGTCCAATTGGTGGTGTCCGTGTGGCACTTATCGATGACCAGTGGGTGGCTTTCCCGAAGCACTCGCAGCTTGAGAACGCAGTGTTCGACATGGTGGTTGCCGGCCGCGTCATCGAAGAAAACGGAACCAGCGATGTCGCCATCATGATGGTTGAAGCCGAAAGCACCGAGCGCACCTGGGACCTCGTCAAGGGCGGCGCTACTGCGCCATCCGAGGACGTAGTCTTCGCTGGACTCGAGGCTGCGAAGCCATTCATCGCAGAGCTCGTCCGAGCTCAGCAGCAGCTGGCAGCGGTAGCCGCTAAGCCAACCGCTGAATACCCGGTCTTCCCTCCTTACTCTGACAACACCTACGAGCACGTTGCAAAGCTTGCCGAGGCGGAGCTGGTGGGCATCTACCAGATCGCTGACAAGCAGGCTCGCCAGGACGCCGATGACGCGCTCAAGGCTTCGGTCAAGGAGAAGCTCTCGACCGTTCTCTCCGAGGACGAGCAGGGTCAGATCTCGGCCGCTTACAAGTCGGTTACCAAGAAGGTAGTTCGTACCCGTGTTCTAAAGGAAAAGGTCCGCATCGACGGCCGTGGCCTGCGCGACATTCGTCCGCTGGACGCCGAAGTTGCAGTTATTCCTCGCGTTCACGGATCCGCAATCTTCCAGCGCGGCGAGACCCAGATTCTTGGCGTCACCACTCTGAACATGCTCAAGATGGAGCAGCAGATTGACTCGCTGAGCCCAGAAACCACCAAGCGCTACATGCACAACTACAACTTCCCTCCTTACAGCACAGGTGAAGTAGGTCGCGTGGGTACTCCAAAGCGTCGTGAAATTGGTCACGGTGCTCTTGCAGAGCGCGCGCTGGTGCCAGTACTGCCAACCCGTACCGAGTTCCCATACGCAATCCGTCAGGTTTCGGAAGCTCTCGGTTCGAACGGTTCCACCTCGATGGGTTCGGTCTGTGCTTCGACCTTGGCTTTGCTCAATGCGGGCGTCCCGCTGAAAGCCCCAGTTGCCGGTATCGCAATGGGTCTGATCTCGGACAACATCGATGGCAAGACTGAGTACGTTGCCCTGACCGACATCCTCGGTGCCGAAGACGCCCTTGGTGACATGGACTTCAAGGTTGCCGGAACTCGCGAGTTCATCACCGCGATCCAGCTCGACACCAAGCTCGACGGCATCCCTGCCTCGGTCCTCGGTGGCGCACTGCACCAGGCCAAGGAAGCCCGTCTCCACATCCTTTCGGTAATGGAGCAGGCCATCAGTGAGCCAGACGAGATGGCGCCAACCGCACCTCGCGTCATCGCAGTGAAGATCCCGGTTGACAAGATCGGTGAGGTCATCGGTCCAAAGGGCAAGATGATCAACCAGATCCAGGAAGACACCGGAGCAGACATCTCGATTGAGGACGACGGAACCGTTTACATCGGTGCCACCGATGGTCCATCGGCTGAGGCTGCCAAGGCCGCCATCAACGCAATCGCGAACCCACACGTTCCCGAGATCGGCGAGCGCTTCCTGGGCACCGTTGTGAAGCTGGCCACCTTCGGTGCGTTTGTTTCACTGATGCCAGGCAAGGATGGCCTGCTTCACATTTCCGAACTCAAGCACCTGAACGAAGGCAAGCGTGTTGAGAATGTTGAAGACGTTCTCGAGGTCGGCCAGAAGATCCAGGTTGAAATCACCAAGATCGATGACCGTGGAAAGCTTTCGCTGGCTCCGGTCAAGGAGGGCGAAAGCGCTTCAAGCGACGAGTCCGACGAGGAGTAGTCAAAGCGTTCACTAGGCTGAACTGGCTATGTCAGAAATAATCTTTCCGCTAGACCAGTCAGAACTCTCGTTCACCGCTTCGGGAGGTAGTACGGTTCACCGCACTATCCTTCCGAGCGGTGTTCGTGTTTTAACCGAGCACATGCCTGGAGCCGCTAGCGCATCCGTTGCCTTTTCGGTAGCCGTGGGTTCACGCGACGAGGACAACGGGCACTTCGGAAGTACCCACTTCCTGGAGCACCTGTTGTTCAAGGGGACCAAGAACCGCACCGCACTGGATATTGCGGTCGCGTTCGACTCGGTTGGAGGTTCCTCCAACGCCGCAACGGGCAAGGAGCACACCAGTTACTACGCGAGGGTGCAGGACAAAGCTGTGCCACTCGCGGTTGAAGTGATTTCTGACATGCTCACCTCGAGCCTGCTCGACCCGGTCGAATTCGAAAATGAACGAACGGTCATTCTTGAAGAGTTGGCCATGAACGATGACGACCCCGAGGACGTTGCCCACGAAGCGCTCTTCGAGGAAGTGCTCGGAAACCACGAACTTGGTCGCCCCATCGGAGGCACGAAAGAAACCATCACGGCGGTGACGCGTGACGCAGTGTGGGAGCACTACCGGGCAAACTACCGCCCGCAAGATCTGGTCGTCACCGCTGCCGGTGGTGTGAACCATGCCGAGTTAGTGGCACAGGTCGAGGCTGGTCTAGTTAAGGCGGGTTGGGACCTTGCGAAGCCCGCCGAACCGGTCGCGCGCCGCATCGGGGGAGTGGCCGAGCTCGAGCCAAAGAGCAAGCTCCGCGTTATCCACCGTCCAATTCAGCAAGCGAATGTTCTTATTGGGCTTCCTGGCATCGTGGTCGACGACCCGGTTCGATACTCGATGGGCGTGCTAAACACGGTTCTCGGCGGCGGAATGAGCTCGAGGCTGTTTCAGGAGATTCGCGAAAAGCGCGGCTTGGCCTATTCGGTTTACAGCTTCAACCAGGGCTACAGCGATGCGGCAGTTTTTGGTCTTTACGCAGGCTGCTCGCCTAAGAAGGCAACCGAGGTCACCAAGTTGATGCTCAGCGAACTCCAGAAGATCGCTGACGAAGGCATCACCCCAGCCGAACTCACCCTTGCGAAGGGAAACATCTCCGGGGGTCTGGCACTCAAATTCGAGAGCACGCAGGCGAGAATGTCCCGACTCTTCGGCGCTGAAATCGTGATGGGACAGTTCATCGACCTCGATGCGACTCTCAGAGAGTTCGAAGCGGTGACGCTGGAGGCGGTGCAGCAGCTGGCTTCCGAACTGATGAAACGTGAACGCAGCATCGTGGCGGTAGGCGACGTTAAGGAATCCGCCTTCGACGGCATCTAGTTAGGCTTAAGTCGAAGTAGAAGTGAGGAGTCCGCAATGATCAAGGTAGCGGTAGCTGGTGCCACGGGACGAATGGGAAAACTTGCGCTCGAGTTGATCGAGGCCGCGCAGGACCTGACTCTGCACTCAGCACTCGATTCTAAAAGTGAACTCAGCCAGCTATTGGGCGCCGATGTGGTGCTCGATGTGACACTGCCTGAGGTCAGCCCGCGAGTTGTTGAATACGCCATTGCAAACAACCTCAAGGTCGTCGTGGGAACCAGCGGTTGGTCCGCTGCCAAATTGGCGGTCATCGAAAAACAACTTGGAGCTACCAAAAACTCCGCCGGGGTTTATGTAATTCCAAACTTTTCAGTTGGAAGCATGCTGGCCACTCGATTTGCGGCACAGGCGGCAGAGTTCTTTGACTCCATCGAAATTGTTGAAGCGCATCACGCCGGGAAGGTTGATTCTCCCTCCGGAACCGCGGTTCGCACTGCAGAACTCATCGGTAAGGCTCGCGCGAACAAAACTCAGCCCCTTATCCCGGGTGTCGGGCAAGAAGCTCGCGGACAGATTGTGGCTGGCGTTCCTATTCACAGCATTCGCCTCAAGGGAGTGTCCGCAAAACAGGAGGTTCACCTGGGAGGAAACTCGGAGGTGCTAACCATCAGCCACGAAGCCGCATCGGTGAAGGCTTATGAGCAGGGGATTTTGCTCGCGCTCAGAAAAGCGCCGCAGCACACCGGCCTCGCCGTGGGCCTAGACGCAGTTTTGGGGTTGTAACTTGGCAGCGGCCAAACTCGGGGCACTGGTGATGACCTGCCTCACCCTGCTCTATATCGTTCTAATGGGTCAACGCGGTTGGCTACTGCTTCAGGATGATTCTCCTGTGGCCCAGCTGATGGGTGTACTGATCCTCGCTTTCCCGATTTTTGCTCTCTACGGAATCTTCATGGAACTTAGATTTGGGGTTCGTGTCGAGCGCTTGGCGAGAATCGTCGAGGCCGAAGGGAAGTGGCCCATCAGGGATATTCCGCTCCGACCTAGCGGGCGCCCTGAACCAGAGGCAGCCAAGATGGTCTTCGAGAAAATTCGTCTCGAGTCACAGGCCGCACCCGAGGACTGGCATTCCTGGTTCAATCTTTCACTCGGATACGATGCCTGTGGAGATCGGCGTCGTGCCAGACAGTCCATGAGAAAAGCCCTCCAGATGCACAAAACCGCTGGTAGCTAGCCAGCGGTCTCGTGTAGTCAGCAACTAGTGCTGGCGAATCAAACCAATTCGCTGGAGCCCGACGTAAATCTGGCAACCGAGGCAGAATCCGAAGTAAGCCTGAAGCGTGGTCGCTGCCACCAGCGCACCAGCGGCGTAAGCGACACCGAATGGAACCTGACCCAGGTACAGTCCGATACCAATGACGGAAACGAAGAGTCCGACCACCTGAGCAAACTGTGGCGGACGGGGGTCCTCCAACTCCGCAGCGGGCTTCAGGCGGGGGCGGACCAGCTTTCGGAACAGCCAACCGAATGGGTGCCGGCTGTTTCCAACCAGAGCGCCGATCACAAACGACGCGGTGGCAATCAGGAGCAGAACGAAAGCCAACTGTTCAGTTGCCGGGTCAAGCGCAAAGTAAAGCGTGATCAGGCTGAGGATGTTGATGATGGTTGCCCCAAAACGTGGACCGCGTGGGTCGATCGGAGCGTGGTTCTTCTGACTCATTAGATTTCAAAACTTTCTAACTCGGCTTGGACGTGGTTTGGTTTTGGTGCTCCGCCGATTCTGGACTTGACGCGGCCGCGCGAGTCGAGGATCAGGGTGGTCGGGGTCTGCAGAATGTTGTACTTGTTGGCGAGGTCTACACGCCGGGTAACGTCAACCTCGATGTGCAGCAGTCCATCGGTGGTTTGTTCGAGCTGACTGTAGAGCTTCGCGGTAGCCCGGCAGGCGCTGCAGACTTCGCTTGAGAACTGAAGCAGCGTGGTGCTCTTTCCAAACTCTGTGACGAGAACCCCATCCTTGATGGCTGCAAGTTCGGCTAGGTCAACGGCGTCACCAGAGGTTATGGCCTTCGCTTTCCCGGAGCGCCAGCGGATCAGCAACCCAGCGGTCACAACGACCGCGAGCACTGAGGCAATCAGTGCAAAACGCAGCTCTTCGGACATGTATTAAGGGTAGGCGAGGTGCTCGCCACGCGTTTGGCGGGTGAAATAATCCGACACAATCTTTGGCTAGGCTAAGTCGCGTGTCAGACATTCTTTTCCGCAGCGATGTAACCGTAGAACTGGTGCGTTCGAGCGCCTCCGATGCCGACGTGCTGTTTGCCGCCAGGGTTTCCACCCAGGGCGAGCAAACCCTCGAGGGTGCGCGTGCCAATGCCGCCGCGGAAGAGACCGAAAAACGCGACCGCGGACTAATCAACTACCTGATGCGCGATCGACACGGATCGCCTTTCGAGCACAACTCGATGACCTTCTACGTCCAGGCCCCGATCTTCGTGTTCCGCGAGTTTATGCGTCACCGTATTGCGAGTTACAACGAGGAATCGGGTCGCTACCGCGAGCTCAATCCTGTCTTCTACGTACCTGGTCCGGAGCGCAACCTGGTTCAGATCGGCAAGACCGGTCACTACGAATTCATCCCAGGTACGGCCGAACAGACCGCTCTGGTGGAGCAAGAGGCCCGCACCGCAAGCATCAACGCTTACGAGTCTTACCAGCGCATGCTGGAGGCTGGGGTGGCTCGAGAGGTAGCCCGAATCGTGCTGCCGCTCAACATCTACTCCAGCATGTACGTCACGATGAATGCCAGATCGCTGATGAACTTCCTAAGTCTTCGCACCACTCGAGAGGGAACGCACTTTCCTTCGTTCCCGCAGCGTGAAATCGAAATGTGCGCCGAGAAGATGGAAGTTTTCTGGGCCGAGTTGATGCCGTTCACCTACGACTCATTCAACGCTAACGGCCGCGTCGCCCCGTAGCGAAACTCCGAGCGGCCTGCATCGAAGCCAACCCGCTAATCTTGTAGGCATGTCGCTCAACGGTAAAGAGATCTTCGGCCAGGTGTTGGTAGCCCTGGTCACGCCAATGACTCCCGAGGGAGAGGTGGATTGGCCTGCAACCGAGAGCCTGATCGACTACGTAATCTCGAACGGCGCCGATGGCATCGTTGTGACCGGTACCACCGGTGAAACCTCCACCCTAACCGATGCCGAGAAGGTGCGACTGGTCGAAGTTGCAAAGTCTGTGTCTGCGGGTCGCGCCAAGGTGATAACCGGTGGTGGCGCAAACGAGACCGCCCACGCAATCCAGCTTTACAAAGCCAGCGAAAAGGCTGGAGCTGACGGCGTAATGATCGTCACTCCCTACTACAACAAACCGTCGCAGGCTGGTGTGTTAACCCACTTCAGGCTCATCGCCGATAGCACCGACCTCCCGGTGATTCTCTATGACATCCCAGGTCGATCCGGAATTCCAATCGCCTACGACACCTTCCACCGGGCCGCTAAGCACCCAAACATCGTTGCGGTGAAGGACGCCAAGGGCGATCTGGCTCAGGCGTCACGCATCATGAATGAGACCGACCTCATCTACTTCTCTGGCGACGACAGCAATGTCTTGCCCCATCTATCGATTGGCGCCACGGGGCTCATCGGGGTTACCGCAAACGTTGCACCTGCCGCTTACCGCGAGCTCGTGGACGCCACCAACCGCAACGACTTCAACCACGCCCTGACCGTGCACAATTCGCTCGAGCCGCTCCAGCGGGCACTGATGACCCACGTGCCAGGCACCGTGGCGAGCAAGTACGTGCTTCACGGGCTAGGCCTCATCAACAGCCCTCGAGTTCGGTTGCCGTTGGTCGGCCCTGAAGAATCCGAGGCCGCAAGAATCGAATCCGATATCGACAAGGTGAGAGAAATCTCGGGCCTTTCGTTCGCAAACTTCCGTCCAGACCGCAATGCAGCCGCCGGTGGTGCGCTGCCTAAGGTGGCTGGCACAACCAGATAGGACCGCATGGTTCAAACACTGCCCGCA
>JACCDQ011649763.1_pt1 | contig 17616 bp, 25 predicted proteins | sample 7446031 | NCBI WGS metagenome assembly JACCDQ01 (sample SAMN15323442, study PRJNA562643) | freshwater metagenome | isolation source: river surface water | place: USA:Blue River Watershed | collected 2017-08-17
CCGCACATTGTCAGAAGAGGGCATCAACATTCAGATGATCTCTACGAGCGAAATCAAGATTTCTGTATTGATTGATGAGAAATATATGGAATTAGCTGTGCGCGCATTACATAAAGCTTTTGAGTTAGACCAAAAGTAATTTAAAATCATCGCCTTCACTAATTTAAATTAGCGAAGTGATACGGAGACGTGGCCGAGTGGTCGAAGGCACTCCCCTGCTAAGGGAGCATCTGGGCAAAACCTGGATCGGAAGTTCGAATCTTCTCGTCTCCGCCAAATAAGCAATAAATAACGCCCATAAGGGCGTTTTTTATTTCCCTGTCTACTGTAATATTATTTTTCTGCTACAGTCATTTAAGACAAAAAGTACAGAAAAAATAAGGAGCTATTCGTCATGCCTGCATATCGTTCAAAAACCTCTACCGCTGGTCGCAACATGGCTGGTGCACGTTCTTTGTGGCGTGCGACAGGTATGAAGGATGATGACTTTAGTAAACCGATTATTGCAATCGCTAACTCATTCACTCAATTTGTTCCTGGCCATGTACATCTTAAAGATCTAGGTCAGTTAGTAGCTCGTGAGATTGAGGCAGCAGGTGGTGTAGCAAAAGAATTCAACACCATTGCTGTGGATGATGGTATTGCGATGGGTCACGATGGCATGTTGTATTCATTACCAAGTCGCGACATCATTGCTGACTCTGTGGAATACATGGTCAATGCACACTGTGCTGATGCGTTGGTATGTATCTCTAACTGCGACAAAATTACCCCAGGTATGTTGATGGCTGCAATGCGCTTAAATATTCCAGTAATTTTTGTTTCTGGCGGTCCGATGGAAGCGGGTAAGGTTCGCTTAGCTAACCCAGAAACAAAAGCAGTTGAAATCAAAAAGCTTGATTTGGTGGATGCCATGGTGATGGCAGTGGACGCCAAAGTATCAGATGCAGACTTGGCTGAAGTAGAGCGTTCTGCATGTCCTACTTGTGGCTCATGCTCTGGCATGTTCACGGCTAACTCTATGAACTGTTTGACTGAAGCCTTGGGCTTGTCTTTGCCAGGTAACGGTACTGTGGTGGCAACGCATGCTGATCGTGAGCAATTATTTAAACGTGCTGGTCGTCAAATCGTTGAATTATGTAAAAAATACTACGAGGGTGATGATGCAAGCGTATTGCCACGCTCAGTAGGATTCAAAGCTTTTGAAAACGCTATTACTTTAGACATCGCCATGGGTGGTTCAACTAACACCATCTTGCATTTGTTAGCCATTGCTCAAGAAGCAGAGATTAATTTCACGATGGCTGATATTGATCGCATGTCTAAATTAGTGCCACAGCTTTGCAAAGTAGCACCTAACACCAACAAATATCACATTGAAGATGTGCATCGTGCTGGTGGCATCATGGCGATTCTTGGTGAACTAGATCGTGCCGGTAAATTACACACAGATGTACCAACTGTGCACGCTAAGACTATGAAAGAAGCCTTAGATCAGTGGGATATTGCCCGTAATCCAAGTGATGCTGTGAAAACCTTTTACATGGCTGGTCCCGCAGGTATTCCAACTCAAGTGGCATTCAGCCAAAACACACGTTGGCCAAGTTTGGACTTGGATCGTGCTGAAGGTTGTATTCGTTCGATTGATCACGCCTTTAGCCAAGAGGGTGGTTTGGCTGTTTTACACGGCAATATTGCTCTAGATGGTTGCGTGGTTAAAACAGCGGGCGTTGACGACAGCCTATTAGTGTTTGAAGGTACAGCACACGTTGTAGAGAGCCAAGACGAAGCTGTAGAAAACATCTTGGCAGATAAAGTTAAAGCAGGTGATGTGGTGGTAGTTCGTTACGAAGGTCCTAAGGGTGGCCCAGGTATGCAAGAAATGCTTTACCCAACTAGCTACATCAAATCAAAAGGCTTAGGCAAAGCCTGTGCCTTGCTCACTGATGGACGTTTCTCGGGTGGTACATCTGGTTTGTCAATTGGTCACTGCTCTCCAGAAGCAGCGGCTGGTGGCGCTATTGGTTTAGTGCGCAATGGTGACCGCATTCGTATTGATATTCCTAATCGCAAAATTGATGTTTTGTTAAGTGATGAAGAATTAGCAAAGCGTCGTGCAGAACAAGACAAATTAGGTTGGAAACCAAGTAAGCCACGTCCACGTAAAGTGACTGCTGCTCTTAAAGCTTACGCGATGCTAGCAACCAGTGCCGATCGTGGTGCGGTGAGAGATTTGAAGTTGCTCGACTAATTGCTCCAGTAGGAAACGGTAAGTAACAAAGAGGATCCTGCGGGATCCTTTTTTCATGTATAAAAAAGTCGGTGCAAGCACCGACTTTCCATACATCTAATAATCAGCTAGATAAATTAGAACTTGTATGTAACACCTACACCAGCTGTGACTGGGTTAAGTTTTAGTTCTCCAATGCCACCGCTAACTTTGGTATCAATCTGTAGATACTTAACGTCTAAGTTAACGCCCCAGTGTTTGTCAATCATATAGTCAACACCGACTTGTGCAGCATAGCCAATGCTATATTTATCTACAGAAATAGTGTTGCCACCTAAAGAATCATTTCTACCAAAATGAGTCACGTTAATGCCCGCACCCACATATGGCTTTATTTGACCAAAATTCGTGAAGTGATACTGCAAAAGTAGGCTAGGCGGTAATGCATTTAGATGGCCAATATTGCTGGCGCTAGAGTAAATGTCAACTCTTTGAGGGTATGTTAAAACTAATTCAGCTGCAATATTTTTGTTAAAGAAGTATGAAATGTCTACTTCTGGAATATTTTTGTCGTCAGCCCATACATTTGTATTACTTGTGTTGGCTTGACCGCCATTTTCCCAATTAACATTAACAGCGCGAACACGCACCATCCATGGGTTTTCTTGAGCTGAGGCAACGGCTGAAGCCATGCCTAGAGTTGCCAAAATTAATGTGCTTAATAAAGTCTTTTTCATTTTTTTACTTTCTATCTATAACTGTCATATCGACATTTAGAGAATAGAACTAGAAGTAAAAAATGATTTTGACCTGTGTCAGTTTCTTGAATTTATATATTTAACCTATATCAAATTCTGAAATAAAAAATGGCCAGTGATTCACTGGCCATTTTTGTTGGAAGCTTTGTTGATTATTTCAAAGACAAAATCCAAGCAACTAATTTCTTAGCATCTGGTTCTTTGATAGCAACTGCGTTTGGTGGCATTGCAACGCCGCTAACTTTTCCTTTCCAGTGTGAGTCGTATAGGTTAGTACCGTTCATCACTTCTTTAGTCAAAGTAGCTGCAGCGTCTTTCTTGCCTGCATATTTCTTAGAAACGTCTTTCCAAGCTGGACCAATTGGTAGCTTACCGTCAGTTCTTGGCTCAACTTGGTGACAAGTCATACAGCCAGCGTTGGTAGCGATTTTTAGCATTTCTGGGTTGTTATGATTATCTGCATATGCACTAGTTGCTAGGGCAGCGATAGCCAAAGTCATGAGCGTCTTTTTCACGATATTCTCTCCGATTAATTAAATAGATAGCTAGTAATAATTGTTAATCGAAACAACCATTTAAGATATGGCTTTCTAGGCTACATTTGACCTAGCTCAAGTAATAAAATCGCCATATGTATCAAATTGGCACAAATTTAGATAATTTGGCTTAAAAGCATCTTTCCTTGATACTCTAGGCTACTTTTTAGAATAAACACATGTACTTAACTTTTGCCTTTGCATTAAATACCTTGCTAGTGATTTTGGCGATTTTGATCCACTACGAAGTTTTATTTTGGATGGATAAAAAATTACCTAGGATTGCCCATTTACCATCTCGTTTTAGAGTTCTGGTTGGTGTGGGGGTCATTTTCTTAACTCACATTGTTGAGATTTGGTTATTTGGTATTGGTTATTACTTCACCCTCAAAATTGACGGTATGGGCCAATTGGTGGGTGCTGGTCAATTTAATGGCGAATTCTTAGACTACATCTACCTATCGTTCATTACCTTCACAACAGTAGGGTATGGAGATATTGTGGCGCAGGGTTATGTGAGATATCTCACTGGTGTTGAAGCTTTAACAGGTTTGATCTTGATCACCTGGTCCGCATCATTCTTATTCTTAGAAATGCAGAAATACTGGACTGATTCAAAAAGAATCGAATCAACAGCTTGGAAAAGATAAGTGGGTGGTGAAACCAGAGTGAAAAGTGTTTACTTTTCACTCATCGCTTTATAGATACTTGGGAAGCAAGTTAAAAAGATATAGCTAGCGTATTGCTCTGCTTGCATTTGATCTAATGCTGCATAAATCTCTTCACGAATTAAACCAATCGTGTGAGAGTCAGTTTTTGAAAGAGCATCCACTAATCGTTGTGCAATCGAATCTTTTTCAAGATCGATACCGTGATTGACTTTGATCTCACCTAAAAAAGAACCATAGGTGCTAGCAAATTGCATATCGGCCACAAAACCTCTATGGGTTGATGGGTGTTGTTGCACCAACAAGACCGCTAGTTTTTGGCAGTCTTGAAACACGGCGCGCATTTTTTGCAGAATTTCTTGTTCGTTCATAAGTGCTATTTTATCTCTGGGAAGTCCCCATCGACATAAAACCACTGATTCTCTTCGCGCACAAAGCGACTCAGCTCATGTAAGCGATGGGCTTTGCCATTGACCTTATAAATTGCCACAAACTCTACTGTGGCGGTATTTAGGTTGTCGCTGACTTGGTGATTTTTGACTTTTAACTCAAGCCACTGGGTTTTTTGCCCATCAAACAAGGGCTCAGTTGGGCGGGTACTGTGATGCCAGGTCTTTAATAAATAATCCTCGAGTTCTAAAACATAAGCGCTGTATCTTGAGCGCATCAGTTTTTCTGCATTTTCAGCAGATTTACCCCCGTGATAAATCCCACAGCAATTTGCATACTTGGTATTTTGGCAGGGGCAGATGTCAGGAACTTTAGGCATGGCTTTAGTGTTGAATGAATCTAACTAATTATTTTTTGATATCAATCGTTAGGATGTAGTCTAATCTTTTTTATGCACTTAATAGTTTATTTACACGGTTTTAGATCATCGCCATTTTCGATGAAGGCGAAGATCACGCATCGCGCCATACTTGATATGAAAGGCCAGGGTGTAGATCTTGAGTGGTATTGCCCCCAACTACCACCTTCACCCAAAGAGGCTATGGCCATGGTGAGCCAATACATTAAAGAGCAAGTGTTTGATGAGTTATCAATTATTGGCTCATCATTAGGTGGTTACTACGCCGCCTATTTAGCTGAAAAATTTGCATCCAAAGTTACTTTGCTCAATCCTGCGATTGAGCCAGCAAGAGATCTTGAGGGATATATTGGGGACTTAAAAGCTTGGCATAGTGATGAAGCTTTTCACTTTAAGCCTGAGTACATCCAAGAACTCAATGATTTATATGTGCAACAAATTACTAGCCCAGACCGTTATTACTTAATTGCCGCCAAGGGTGATGAAGTATTGGATTGGCAAGAGATGGTGGCTAAGTACGCCCATGCAAAGCAGTTAGTCTTGGAGGGTGGGGATCATGCGCTTTCTAATTACTTAGAATTATTGCCAACCGTTCTGGAATTTCATTTGATGTCTTTGACACATCTAAAACCAACATAGGCTACTTTTGTGTCAGCGGGTTTACTGGCTAGATTGGATTCAAGTTGGTTCTCGGGGCCATACCACCATGAAGCTCCTCGTGTGATTTGCTCTGAGCCAGATTTGGTATCAATCCATTCCCAAACATTGCCACCCATATCAAATAGACCATTAACACCAGCTTGGGTGGTCATCACGGGCACGTGACCTGTGCCACGCCAGAGAGATCCCTCAGGTGCTGTTCCTTTTAAGCCTGCACAGCCATTCAAACAATGCGAATGCTTGGGGGTGTCACCGTTGGCATAAGTGTATTTTTTGCCCTTGATAAATGGCTGTGTAGGAGAAGTTCGTTGCTCTGTAAAAGCTGCGGTGGTCCATTCGAAGTCGGTTGGTAGTCTTTTGCCAAAGAACGCACAAATTGCCTTGGCTTCATAAAAGTTGAGGTGCACTGCAGGTTCATTGTCTTTGGCTGCTACACCAAAGGGAGTGCGCCAAGTCCAATCTTTCTTTCTGGTCCAGCCCGCTTCGTATATGAAGCTGCCGCCTTCTTTTTCGCCTGAGCTCACAAAGCCTGTGGCACTGGCATATTTTTTAACCGTACCGATAGTGACTTCATGGATGTCCCACTCTAAATGACCAATACGAGTGGTTATCTCATTAGCAAGCACTTGTGCGTGTGCTGTGGTTTGAGTTGCGCAAGTGAGTATTGCTGCAACAGCAAGAATAGAACTTGCTATGCTGCCAATTGAAGTCAAAGTATGTGATGAAGTAATTTTCATTTCTTTAACCTATACAGTAATAGTGAGCCAATAATGAAGGCATAAATACTCACTGTCTGAAAATCATTTTTGCCAGATTTATGCCAGAAGTAATGAAGTATGACTAGTACAGCAATCACATAGACTAAGCGATGCAATTTAGCCCATGATCTTTTTAATTGTTGAACTGCCCAGCGATTGGATGTCAGCGCCAGAGGAATGAGTAAAACAAATGCACTAAAGCCCATCGTGATGAATGGACGTTTCACGACATCTTTGAGCATCTCGGTGATGCTCAAATCATGATCTAACCAAAACCAAATTGAAAAATGGATGCAGGCGTAGAAAAATACCATCAAGCCACAAGTACGTCGATGCTTGATTAAATTAGACCAACCGCTGATTTTTCGTAGTGGTGTGATGGATAGGGTGATGCACAAGAACACTAAGGCCCAGGTGCCAGTTGATCTAGTAATAAATTCAATTGGGTTGGCTGTTAAATCATCTTGGTAGCCAAGAATCACAAGTCTTAGTAATGGTAGTAAGCCTAAACCGATGATAACTAGATTCATGGTTTAGAAAAACTTACGCAAATCCATATCTTTATACAAGTGCGCCACTTGCTCTGCGTAACCATTAAATGGCAAGGTTTTAATCTTCGGGGCGAAGATGCCGCCTTCTGCGCCAATACGTCTCTCTGTTGCTTGACTCCAGCGTGGGTGGTTCACAGCAGGGTTCACATTAGAGTAAAAGCCATATTCATAAGGGGCTGACACTTTCCAACTGGTGGCTGGCTCTTTATCGGTGATGCGTATTTTTACAATTGACTTGGCACTCTTGAAACCGTACTTCCAAGGAACAACCAGGCGCACTGGTGCGCCATTTTGTTTTGGAAGTATTTCTCCATATAAGCCAAACGTCAGAAGTGTTAAATCATTCATGGCCTCATCAAGGCGTAATCCCTCTGTATAGGGCCAATCTAAAACGCGGTTGTTCACCCCTGGCATTTGTTTGGGATCTGCCAGACTGATGAACTCCACATACTTAGCCGAACCTTGCGGCTCAGCAGCCTTGATCAAGTTAGCTAATGAATAGCCGATCCATGGAATCACCATTGACCAACCTTCAACACAGCGAAGGCGATAAACCCGTTCTTCTAGAGGTGCTAATTTAATGAGGCTGTCGATGTCCCACACCTTGGGTTTATTGACCAGTCCTTCTACACTCACAGTCCATGGTCTGGTTTTGAGGGTGTGGGCATTGCGAGCAGGATCAGACTTATCTGTACCAAACTCATAAAAATTGTTATAGCTTGTAACGTCTTTATAGCTGGTAGGTTTATCGCTTAAAAAGTATTTCGGATTGGCAATTGCAACAAGTTTGTTGTTTTGCGCAAAAGCATGTCTGCTAAATACCTCTGCATTGGCTAAGCCAAATGCCCCAGCAGCTGCCAGTTTGATTAACTGGCGGCGCTTTTCAAAAACCTCTTGAGGAGTGATTTCGCTAGCAGTAATGCCATAGTTCTTTGTCATGCTGCCTAGCTTAATCTAGAACGAATTTTTTTGCTGAGAGGGGCTTTAGCGACTGTTGATCATGTGTTCAATCTTTAAGCACTTATCCATCACAACGATTAAGCCATGTGCTTGGGCAAAGTCATGAGCCTCATCATTGATCACGCCTAGCTGCAGCCATAGTGATTTAGCGCCAATGGCCACAGCCTCTTTGGCCACAGGTAAACAATCTTCAGATTTTCTGAAGACATTCACCATATCAACTGGAACGGGAATACTCTTTAAGTCTGGGTAGCACTTTTCACCCAATATCTCTGTACAAGAGGGGTTGACTGGGATGATCTTATAGCCATGTGCTTGCATATAGCGAGACACGTCATAAGAGGGGCGTGATGGTTTATCAGAAAGACCCACCACTGCAATCACTTTGGTTTCTTGTAATAATGATTTCATAGCTGCAGTATCTTATGAGCCACGAAAAAATTAAAGTACTAAATTAATTCCGGTGAAAAATTCTATCCACCCTAAGAAAATGCTACTCACCAAGTGGACAGCAGTTCATCCCATTAACAAAGAAAAGCACTTTATGGTGGTGAGGGTGATTGAACCTGAAGAAGAGGGCTTGCCAGTTGAGCAAGTAGTGCTTGAGGCAGTTATGACAAAAAGACAAAAAACAATCCACTGGCGATTGCTCACCAATGGATTGGATTGGAAACAAGGCTGGGTGAACTAGTTATCGATGCATCAATGCAATCGTACTAATGATTACTACGGTTGCCGTCATGATTAAGACAGATGATTGGGCGATCCAGCGATGAAGAATATTTTCATGGGCTTGCTTCAGTTTAGCCAAGATTTCATCTTTAAAATTTTTGATTTCCGTACGTAATTCATTAGTACTTTCACGCAGCTCGGCGCGCATTACATTAATACTTTTATATGGCTCTGCACGTACTCCATTGATGCCTTCATGCAACTCTTTTCGTAAACTTTGAGTTTCATTCTTGAGTTCTTTGACATCATCTTTGAGGTCTCTTAGGTCCTCTTTGGTGGCAAGTTGATTCATATCTTCCCTTATGTTTTCCACACCCTTTGATATTGTTTCTGACTGCTCTTGGCTAAAGCCACTTGTTCTAAGTTCGCGGATATATTCGGCGCTGCTAAACATCATGCTGGTCATTTCTACTCCTCTCGTTACTAAAGAAAGAGTTTATAGTTTTTATAAGTAAATGACCAGAAAAAATAATTGCCACAACAGCACTGTGGTTAACGCTTCTCTATGAATTGATAAAAGGGAATAGCTACTAGCAAACTAAGTAGAGCTGATGTGATCATTCCTGCCACATTGAGCCAAGGATTATCTGGATAAAACTTCACCCAAATACTGCTCACCACTAAAGAAATGGGGAAGTGCACTAAAAAAATAGAGTAAGACATGCGCCCAATCATAGCGATTGGATTCATCCAAAACTTGGCTTGAGACCATGTGCTTTGGTAGCTTAGGCAAAGCGCTACAGCTGTTATGCCAGCAATCAACACGCGACCTCTGAAGTCTAGGTATAAGGCAAACAGCAAAAAGTCTAATAACAAAAATAACAAAAACATTTTGGATTGTGTCTGTGCAATACGAGCTGCCAAAATGCCTAGACCATAAGCCACATAGAAATATAAAAATGTGGTGTCGTAACTATCGTCTAAATTAAAAACAAACAAAGAGGCGAGTGTGACTAATCCAATCATGATCACACTGATGATCTGAGTTCTTTGGTAGGACCAATGCTTAGGCAAAACACTATCAATGAAAAACAGCGCTAATGCTGTTACGGCAAACAACTGAAAATCCATCGCCACATACCAAAGACCTGCTGAGAGTGATTCGTAGCCAAGCAAATTTTGTAGAAAGAATAAATGACTGATGAGTTGTTCTGGCTCTGGCATGGCAGAAATTGAAGGATGTGTCATCCATCGGCTTGCTATGAATGAACAAATGATTGCGAGGATGATGGCCGCTAGGTAAGGAATGACCAAGCGCTGGTACTTATGCCAAATTAACTGAAACACGCTCTTATGAGCAAAGACATTTTGTTCAAACAGTTTTTGGCCCGTTAAAAATCCACCAATCACTAAAAATACTGCCACAGCCATACGGCCATACACAAAGAAAAAATCAATCACTCCTGGTATCACCGCCATTGCCACATCAGACATCGGGCCATAGAAAGCCAAGTGATGGAGCATGATCAGGATGCACGAGACTCCTTTGAGGTTATCTATGAAGGCTGATCGCATGCCAAGTCTTAAGATTTAGATAGGCCAGGTAATTGACAGCTTGACGGGTTTGTTCTCTTCTAGCTTCACTGTGCGCTTGAGTGGTTTGCCTTCGAATGACAGTTGTAGCTCATAGTTACCCGGGGCTAAATCTATCAATAAGATTGGGCCATCACTGATGGCATCAAACACCACTTTTTTCTTTTGGTCGATGATTTTGACTGTCACATCGGCGACCCACAAAGGTCTTTGTGGGTGTGCTTGAGAAAACTCCAATACCAATGGCCATTTTTTGCCGAGTTCCAACATCGCTTCGGATTCTTCGCTGCCAATACCGCCAGTGATGTATTGAATACCTTGATAGTTTTTACTTTCTGGCACATCAGCTTGTGCAAATGACGTATTCATGCCAATAAAAAATACCAGCGCCAGAAAAACTTGTGACAGTTTGAGCCAAGATTTTTGATTAATTAAAAATACGTTCATCGTGATTCCTCTGCTGATTGCTTTTTGCTGGGGCAAGATGAGCATGAACTTTGGTTATTGCAAGTGTCAGAAGATGGGTTATTGCGATGGCGAAACATTACCCAATAGCGTTTGCTCATGTAAATCACCACCAAACCACCGATCAACCAGACCAGCCCATCAAAGATCATTTCTGCTGTTGTCATATGTTCTTTTCCCCTATAGGCGATAGGATAAACCCATTGTTTGACCGAACCATGATTTGGCTATTTCTAGGCTTTTTTCATCTTTTTATTAAATTATTTGACTTATTTCTAGAATACTGTATATTTATACAGTATATGGCTTAAGCCTTGTATTTAATAGAGTCTAAAGGAGCATAACGATGAAAACATTGATTTCTAACCCAGTTTGGTCAGTTATTAGCGGTTTGGTGATTTGGATGGTTTTTGCTGAAAAACCAGGTGAGTGGCAACGCAGAGAGTGGGTATGCAGCCGTTCTGAGTAACTGATTGATTATGTCAGTCAGTGATTAGTTTGGCAGCTTTAGCTAGTTCTTTAAGACAAGCAGGGCACAAACAACCCTCAGAATCTCCGCCAGTTTTGGAGATTTCTTGACTGATGATTGCTTTCGGAATGATTGGTAAATCCATACACCAACAATGACTCTGACCTTCTGCAATGCCACATGTAAAAGTGGTCCTGCATTTTGGGCAAGTTTGTACTGTGCTCATCGTTTTAAAACAATTAATGTAATTCCAGCATTACCAAAAATATCTTTGGTCAAAATGCTCTTTAAAGTCGGGTGACGTTTCATCAGTTCTTGATACGTTTCTTTACCAGGCATTAAATCCTCACCTGCGTAATAAGAGTCAATCAAATGACTGCGGCGTTGATAAAGCAATTCTTGGCGAACTGCTTCTTTAATGCGACCACCTTTCCCACCTGAGCCATAACCATGGATCACTTTTACGACGCGCATTGCTGTGTCGGATAACTCTTCTAATGTGCGATCAAATTTTTCGATTGCTTGATCAACGGTTGGGAGCTGATGTTCTAGATTGAGGGTGTAAATGCCTGCAAGTTTCTTAGGAACTTCTGGCATTTCTGACGAGCCACAAAAAGGGCACACCTTTTCAAGTGCTCTTCTGGGGTTGCCGCAATCAAGGCAAAGGGCGGATAACTGGTTGGCCATTTAACCAAGCCTCTAAGCATTCAACCACGCCTTGCGTAAAGCTCTCAAACACAGGTTGAGCCACAAAACCTAAGTGTGGTGTTAGTAATGTATTGGGGGTGGTGCGTAAAGGATGATTCTCAGCCAATGGTTCAGCATCAAATACATCAATGGCAGCTCCGCCAATCAATCGATCATTGAGGGCTGCTACAAGTGCTGGTGTATCAACCAAGGTTGAGCGCGATGTATTAATCAATAAAGCATCTTTTTTCATCAGCGCTAATTTTTCTTGATTGAGGATTCCTTTGGTTGTGGCACTGGCAACAATATGTAAAGAAACAATGTCTGATGCTTGAAGTAACTCCTCTAAAGAGGCCGCATGGGCACCAACTGCCTGTGCTCTCTCATTAGTCATATTAGGACTCCAAGTGATGACTTTCATACCAAAAGCCAAAGCGACTTTAGCAACACGACTGCCGATTTCACCAAGACCAATCAAACCCAAAGTACGACCTTTTAATACAGGCAATAGTGAATGCTCATTGCGCCAAGTGTGCTGAGTGAGCAATTGATTTTGTTCTACCAGACGTTTGTGTAAGCCCAAAATGAGTGCCCAAGTGAGTTCTGCTGTACTGTCTTTAGATGGGCCCCATTCAGTGTGACTAATAGGAATATTTCTTTCCTTAAGTGCGGCAGCATCTAAAGCTAGATTGCGAGTGCCTGTAAAAACCACATACTCAAGATGGGATAGCTGAGCAATCAGATTAGCTGGCAGCGGTGTGCGGTCACGCATTAGGACGAGGGCGTGAGCTTTTTTGAGGGTTTGCAGGAGTTCCTCACCATACATGGGCGCGTTAAAAATCTCTACATCTGCCAAAGCCTTGATGTTCGACCAATTGGATAGCTTTTCGTAAGAGTTTTCGTAGTCATCGAGAACAATGATCTTTTTGCGCATGGCGCAGTCTCCATATATTTGTAGATTTTCTAATTGCATTCATTATAGGAGTGTGGGATATTTATGTCGTCACAGAGCCAAAAAGGCCGGGCACTATAAAAGGAGACAGTATGAAAGCTAAGCTATTGGCAGGGCTCATTTCAGCCTTGTGTATTTCTGGAGCGGTTCAAGCTCAAAACAACGATTGGCCAACTCAAAAAGTTATTAAATTGATTGCAGTATTCCCGCCTGGGGGATCTGTTGACCAAGTTGCACGTATCTTGGCGCCAACATTGCAAAATCAGTTAAAGCAAAGTGTGATTGTTGAAAACATTGGGGGTGCTTCAGGATCCATTGGTACCGCAGCAATTGCTAGAGCGCAACCAGATGGTTATACATTTGGCGTAGTGTTTGATACGCACGGCGTGAACGAAAGCCTCATTGAAAAATTGGCGTACAACACCAAAACTGATTTGGCGACCGTTACCATGATTGGCACAGCACCGATGGTGTTAACTGCCAGCAAAGCTTCTGGCATCACCAGCTTTAAGCAATTAATTGATGAGGCAAAAGCTAAAAAACCAAATAGCTATGGATCTATTGGTACAGGTAGCTTAGGACACTTGGCGATAGCGATGTTAGCCAAAGAAGCTAAATTTGATTGGACCCATGTACCTTACCGTGGCGGTGGTCCACTGATGCAAGACGCTCTAGCTGGGCATGTGCCCCTCGCAGTTGGTTCACTATTCTTGGTGAAACCACACGTTGATGCAGGCGGCATCGTGCCTTTGGCGGTTACAACTAAAAAACGTTCAGCAGATATGCCAAATGTGCCAACGGTGGCAGAGAATGGCTATCCTAACTTTGATGCACCAGCTTGGTGGGCGGTGATTGCGCCAGCGAAAACGCCACCGGCCATCATCAATCGCATGCATGAAGAAGTTGCAAAAGCTTTGAAAAACCCAGATGTATCAACTCGTTTGAAATCACAAGGTATTGAAATCTTGAGCTTGGGTCCAAAGCCTGCTCAAGAATTTGTGAACAAGCAAATTGATTCATGGGGAGTCTTTGTTAAAGCGAATAACATCAAAGCGACTAACTAAGTCATGACTGAACGTCTTGTGCCATACCAACCGCTGGACTTGCAAGAGCCAGCGGATTTGGTAGCAGCGATCCGTCAAAGACGCGGTGGCGAACTCATTAATCTAGACCGCATGCTTTTGCACAGCACACCATTTTCAAGAGGGTGGAATGTATTCTTAGGTGAGGTAAGAAGTCATCTCAGCTTGGACCTAAAGTTGCGGGAATTAGCCATGTGTGGCGTAGCAGTTCTCAATCGTGCTGATTATGAGTTCTTGCACCATTCGCCCATATTTATTAAAGCGGGTGGTACTGAGGCGCAAGTGAACGCTTTACGTACGCTAGGCAAACAAGTAATGCCTCAAGGTCTGTTTACAGCTCTTGAGCAAGATGCTTTAGATCTCACCATTCAAATGACAAAGTCGATTGAAGTTGATCGGTCTCTCATGAAGCGTTTGCAAGACCAATTGGGTAACACACGATTGGTGGAGTTGGTCGGTGTTATTGCCACATACAACATGGTTTCTAGATTCTTGGTGGCGCTTGAGGTAACCCCAGATCAGCACTAAAGAGATGCTGTAAGCGTAAAAGGCAGCCACTTGATTAGGCTGCCTTTTTTTATGAAGTGTTAGCCTTTAGGCTAATAGCCCAATATGGCAAATGTAACTAATATCAAATACGAGTAAAAATTTAAATCTGAGGAATTAAGTTAATTTTGAGTGATTTAGGACACATTTATGTGATTGATGATGATGCATCCATGAGGAGTTCGCTCTCAAGGATGTTGATCAACTATGGTTATACCGTCAATGTGTTTGAGCGCCCAGAAGACTTTATTGAGCAGTCAATTCCAGTATCACCTGCAGCCATATTGCTAGATATGCGCATGCCGACCATGAGTGGTACAGAGTTACAAAAGCGCTTGAATGAGTTGGGCAGAAACACCCCCATCATCTTTATCTCTGGTGAATCCTTGCCGCATGAGATTGTGATTGCAATGAAGCAGGGCGCGATAGATTTCTTATTTAAGCCATTTAACTTAGATGACTTATTAAAAGCAATTGCCTCGGCCATTGAAAAAGACAAAGAAGTATTCAAGGTCACTACTCAAAGTATGACCGTGACGCAACGATATGAATCTCTTACCCCTCGTGAAAAACAAGTTTGTGCACTGTTAGTTGATGGCTTGATGAACAAAGATATTGCGGTTCGTTTGGGCACAACAGATGCCACCATTAAGGTGCATAAATCAAGGGTCATGGAAAAGATGCAAGCAGATTCATTACAGGATTTGGTGCGTTTTTTAGCATTGGTGAAGGTTTCTTGATGAATTTTTATGAGTAAATGCATGTTTCTTATAAGAATTTAAATCAATGCTAAAGTAACGCTATTATTAGAAAAGATTGCCTTGGAGACAGAATGGCAGCAGGTTCAAAAAACAAATTAGAAATCCTTCCTGAAATCCAAGGTAAGGTACTTAAAGCTGCGCGCGAAAAAATGCGCTACAAGCCTGAAGATTTGGCTCATAAGGCATGCTTATCAAAAAAGCACATCATTGAGCTAGAAGAAGGCGGTATCAGTAGCTTTTATTCTGAAGCTCACAAAGTCACAGTTGCTAAGAAAATAGCCAAATTACTAGAGCTAGATGAAGCGCGTGTTTTGGTTCATCCAGATGGTGATGCAATCAAACAAAAAACATTGGTATTTGATACCTCGGTAGATGAGCCAGAGGTTCAAGAGTTACCTGATGATGTGCCGCCTGCTCCTGTGCAGAAAACTTTGCCAGCTCTTGAGAAGGTGGAGAAGGTTAATTTAGAAAATATTAAATCTGGTGACTCTGGTAGATCGCCCAAGGTCAATATGGAGTCTGGTAAGCGTGCCGGCGCATTGGCGTTGGTAGCTTTGGTATTACTAGGTTTATATGTCACAAAAGATAGCATTATTGAGTTGGTTAGTCCAACACCTGAGCCACCAAAAGCAGAGCTAGTCCAAGAGCAAGTTGTTGAAGAGGCAAAACCAGAAACTGCTGCAACGCCTGCAGTAGTTGCTGCAGCACCAGTTGACAGTGCGTGTCCAAAACCTGATGCCTCACCAACAGCTTACACGGTATCTGATCCAACCAAGCCAGGTAACTTTGTGTATGTGGTGACCAAGAGTAAGCAAACAGTCTGTGTGATTGATGCCTCTGGTAAATCAATCATGCAAACGATTGATGCTGGTGCTAATCACACTTTCACGGGCAAAGCTCCATTCACAGTATTAACAAATGGTTTATCTCAAGTAAATGTTTATTTCCAAGGTAGACCAGTGAAGCCTGCTTCTGAGCAAGTGCGGACTTTGAGCTTGCAAGAAAAATAACAAAGTAAAACTTATTAAGTTATAAGAAGAGGGGGCGTTAGCTCCCTTTTTTCATGGATATTTTTATATCCATGAAGTGCCACAAGATAAAATGAGTTCATGAGGCAACTTCCGCAATCCAAAACTGAAATATTCTGGGCGTTCACATGGCTGGCATTGCAAGGTTTTGGTGGTGTCTTACCAGTCGCGCAACGGGAGTTAGTGGAAAAAAAGCGTTGGTATAGCAAAGAAGAGTTTTTGGAAGAGTGGGCGGTAGCTCAAGTTTTACCCGGGCCGAATGTGATTAATTTGGAGATCATCTTTGGTGCTAGGCATTTTGGTTTATCTGGTGCATTGGTGGCGATTGCAGGTATGTTGGTCTTTCCGATGCTTGCATTAATTGTGATTGCTATTCTCTATTTAAATTTGGGTGAGTATCCGGTGATCAATGGCGCCATCAGGGGCATGGGTGCTGTTGCTGCAGGTTTGATTGCGGGTACATCCTTAAAGCTTGCCAGTGCGCTTAAAAAACATCCGCTAGGATATTGGCCTTCAATTGCTTTGGCGGCAATTTGTTTTGTGTTGGTGGCGCTTGTCAAAATTCCTTTGATTTATGTCTTGCTCACTTTGGGACTGTTTTCTATTTATATGACTTATCGCAAGGTGAAGTCATGCTGAGCTTTTCATGGGCTGACTGGGGCATAGTCTTTTTACACTTCATGGCTGTTTCATTGATGGCGGTCGGTGGGGCGGTGACCGTGATTCCTGAGATGCATCGTCATTTGGTTAATCAAAATGCTTGGATGACTGAAGCGCAATTTTCTGCATCTATTGCAATTGCCCAATCTGCACCGGGCCCTAACATTTTGGTGATTGCCATGATGGGTTGGCACATTGGAATTAATTCAGCGGTAGGTTTGTATGCTCAATATATGTGGGGCACGATTGGCATGGTGCTCGCCATGATTGGTGTCATGTTGCCGAGTTCTTTATTAACTTATTCAACTGCCAAGTGGGTTCAAGCCAATCAACACAGTGCGTATGTTCTGGCATTTAAGCAAGGTTTAGCACCAATAGTGATTGGTGCTATTTTGGCAACTAGCTGGATCATTAGTGCGACTAACAGTCAGTTTTCAACTGATTGGGCGTTGTGGTTATGCACGGGCATAACGGTTTTATTGATTTGGAAAACCAAGATACATATTTTGTTACTGTTACTTGTTGGGACTATCTTGGGCGCCTTGGGTTGGATATAAGCAGTTATTGAAACATCCAAAACATTCAAAAAATAAACAAAAAATAGGCAACAAAAAACCCGACCTAAGTCGGGTTCTTGTTAAACGCTCAACCGAATTATAGTGGGTTGATGTTTGAAGCTTGCTTGCCCTTAGGGCCAGTTGTTACTTCAAAGCTAACCTTTTGGTTCTCTTTCAAGCTTTTGAAACCGTTACCTTGAATAGCTGAGAAGTGA
>JACCDQ010477279.1_pt1 | contig 17614 bp, 19 predicted proteins | sample 7446031 | NCBI WGS metagenome assembly JACCDQ01 (sample SAMN15323442, study PRJNA562643) | freshwater metagenome | isolation source: river surface water | place: USA:Blue River Watershed | collected 2017-08-17
CACCACTTGCAGCTTGGCACTGTCGGCGGGCAGCTTGAACCACAGGCGGCAGGCGGCCACCACTTGCGGGTTCAATTCAATCGCCGTGGTTTTCATGCGCAAGTGTTTGAACGAAAACTTGGTGAGCGACGCGGCACCTAGCCCCAGCTGCATCGCGTGCAGCTTGCCCACTTTGTCGATGTCTACAAACAAGAGCCACGCCATCATGCGTTGCACGTATTCCAAATCAATGTCAAAAGGTTTCTCAATGTTCATTGAGCCTTGCACCCACGGCGTACCGAGGTGCAGGTAGCGGGTGTCGCCGTAGTCAGAGAAGTTGACTTCTGGCAGTTGGAGTTTTTTCTTGGTTGCCATTGCTTTGTTTTCGTTCTTTATCCAGCCATGCCTTCGACCACAAAGCGCACGCGCTTGTTGCCCTGCCACTCATCCGCTTCTAATCGAAAGGCTAAATGCGCCAAAGGCGGCAAGGGGTCGACGCGACCAAACCAAATGCCATCCACGGGCTGGCCCTGGTGGCGCAATTTGAGCGCCAAATGTTTTTCGCCCACCAAGCGCTGGCCCAACACCTCGACCTCTTCGCTGAACGTGGGCGGTGCAAAGCCTTGGCCCCACACTTCACGCGCCAAGGTGTCGGCCAGCTCGGGACGCCGATACTCTGGCAGCAAGGGGCCATCGGTTTCTAAGCGGCGTTGCAAGGTGGCTTCGTCCAACCACTCTTGCGCGACTTGTTGCATCGCGGCTTCAAAGGTGGCAAGGTTGTCTTCTTCCAAGGTGCAACCTGCCGCCATGGCGTGACCACCAAAGCGCAGCAGCACGTCTGGATGGCGCTTGGCCACGAGGTCAAGTGCATCACGCAAATGAAAGCCAGGGATGGAGCGGCCCGAGCCTTTGAGCTCATGCCCTTTGCCCGCCGCTTGACTGGGCGCAAACACAAACGTGGGGCGGTGGTGCAAGTCTTTGAGCTTGGCCGCCACGATGCCCACCACACCTTCGTGAAAGTCAGGGTCAAACACGCACAGGGCTGAAGGCGGCTCTTCTTCGGGGTCAAACATTTCTTGCGCGAGTTCTAGGGCTTGCTCGCGCATGTCGCCTTCAATCTCGCGGCGCTCGCGGTTGATGCGGTCGAGCTGCGTGGCCAACTCGTTGGCGCGTCCTACATCGTCAGTCGTCAAGCATTCAATGCCCAGCGTCATATCCGACAAGCGCCCTGCAGCATTGATACGCGGCCCCAGTGCAAAACCAAAATCTTGCGAGGTGCATTTCTCACTGGTGCGACCAGCCGCGGCAAACAAAGCGGTCATGCCCGCAGGCATTTGACCTTTGCGCACACGCGCCAAACCTTGGGCCACCAAGCGGCGGTTGTTGGCATCGAGCTTCACCACATCAGCCACGGTGCCGAGTGCAACGAGTGGCAGCAAGGTGTCTAACTTCGGCTGCTGTTCTGCTGTGAACACCCCACGCTTACGCAACTCGGCACGCAAGACGAGCAACACATAAAACATCACACCCACACCAGCGAGTGCTTTGCTTTCAAACGTGCAGCCAGGTTGGTTGGGGTTCACGATGGCATCCGCCTCGGGCAACACAGCCGCAGGCAAATGGTGGTCAGTGACGAGCACTTGCAAACCCAGCTTGCGTGCGGTGGCCACGCCCTCAACGCTGGCTATGCCGTTGTCTACGGTGATGAGCACATCTGCGCCACTGGCTTTGACACGCTCTGCAATCGGTGGCGTGAGGCCATAACCATCGACCACGCGGTCGGGCACGATGTAGCTCACGTGCTTTGCACCCAGCAAGCGCAGGCCACGCAGGGCCACAGCACAGGCGGTGGCACCATCGCAGTCGTAGTCCGCCACGATGCAGAGTTTTTTGTTGGCGGCCATGGCATCGGCCAACAACACAGCAGCGTCTTCAATACCTTTCAAACCTGTGGGTGGCAACAGGTGTGCCAGTGACGCGTCAAGCGTGCTTGCATCTTGTATGCCGCGCGCGGCATACAAACGCGCCAACAGCGGATGCACGCCTGCTTGCTCCAGCGCCCAGATGGTGCGCGGTGGCATGTCGCGTGGGATGAATTGCATGGGCTTAGTCTTTCAAAGGCGCTACGGCCAACACGGTGTCTAACGAAGTGGGGGCAAAGTGGGTGCGCACGCGTTGCCACAGCGATGGCGCAGCACTGTCATACACATGAAACTCATGCTCACCACACAGCACCAAGCGTTGCGGTTCGCCTTCGGCTACACGCGCCAACATGGGGGCGATGACGTGGGCGTCTAGGTGCTGCCATGCTTCGAGCCAACCGATGAGGTCTTGCTGCAAAGCACTTTCCCGTAAGTTATTAACCACATGAGGTTCTGCGCGTGTGGTGGGCGATAAAGCACCTGTGCCATGCACCCAAAATGAGTTGATGGTCAAGCTGCGGCCTTCATTGACGGGATGGGTGTAAAGCAACATTTGCATTTCGTTTTGCAAACGGCGCAGCAATTTGGCGGCGGGGCTGAGCGCCTCTGCAGCCACATGGCTACCTACCAACCACGGGTCGATGTTGCGGCCAATCACACGGTCCAGCGAGGCTGTGGGTAAATCGGCCAACAGCGTTGACTGCGCCAGCCACTGGCCCAGCTTGTAGGGGTGCAAGGCAATGCCGTCTTCGGCAAAGAAGCTTTGCATGGTTTGAAACAGCGTGGCGTCTGTGGCCTCGTCAATTTGCAAATAGGCAGGATCGCCCAACGTGACTTGGCCATTGCTCACATGCCAGTTGCACAGACTGATGAAGGCCCAGCCCTCTGTGGTGTTGTCAACAGCCAGCCCCTGCTCTGCGGCTGCACGTGCGGCCCACGGCAAGCTGCCATCGGCCTCAGCCCAGCCTGCTGTGAGTGCCCATGCACGTTCGTGCGGTGGTGACAAGGTGGCCAACAAAGGCTCTTGCACGCGGTCTGTCTGCATCTCCACACGTTGGCTTTGTGCAAGCCATGCACGCAAATGAGGCAGCTCAGCCTTGGCCAACACCGATGCCTCGGGTCCGTGGAGGGTCCACAGAGAGAAGGGAGCGAGTGTTGTGTCGCGAACAGAATGGATCAGCACAGATGTCATACGCCAGATTGTCCGTGATGCAGCCTTGCACTTTGGCGACTACGGGATAATCCAGCCCACATGCAAACCACCTCCTCCAAACTCCCCTACGAACTGCTGATCGGCTGGCGTTACACACGCGCTGGCCGCGTGGCGGGTCGCAATGGTTTTATTTCGTTCATCTCGGGCGTGTCCATGCTGGGCATTGCGTTGGGCGTGGCGGCGCTCATCATTGTGTTGAGCGTGATGAACGGCTTTCAAAAAGAAGTGCGTGACCGCATGTTGGCCGTGGTGTCGCACATCGAACTGCTCGCCCCTGGCGGTGAAGGCTTTGCCGATGTGAACGCCCTCATCACCCAAGCCAAACAAAACACCGAGGTGGTGGCTGCAGCCCCCTTCGTGGCGCAACAAGCATTGATGGCACGCGGAGAAGACATGCGCGGCGCGATGGTGCGTGGCATCGACCCAGAACCCGAAACACAGGTGAGCGACTTCACCTTGCAAATCCCCCCCGAAGTGCGCGCCACGTTGCAGCCAGGCAGCTTCAACGTGGTGCTGGGCGGCGAGTTGGCCATGTCAATGGGGGTGCGTGTGGGTGACCAAATCACCCTCATTGCACCAGGCGGCCAAGTCACACCAGCGGGTGTGATGCCACGCTTGAAGCAGTTGCATGTGTCGGGCATTTTTGATTCTGGCCATTACGAATACGATGCCTCGCTGGCGTTGCTGCATCTCGACGACACACAACGCATTTTTCGCCTCGAAGCCCCCACAGGCGTGCGCCTGAAAATCAAAGACAGTCAGCAAGCACGCAGCGTGGCCTATGACTTGGCCTTGCAACTCGGCCCCGATGTCATCGTGCGCGACTGGACCCGCCAAAACCGCACCTGGTTTGCGGCGGTGCAAGTGGAAAAACGCATGATGTTCATCATCCTCACCCTCATCGTGGCGGTGGCCGCGTTCAACCTCGTCACCACACTGGTGATGACCGTGACCGACAAGCGCGCCGACATCGCCATCTTGCGCACGCTGGGGGCAAGCCCCAAAAGCATCATGGCCATTTTTGTGGTGCAAGGCGCAACGGTGGGCGTGCTGGGCACGATGGGCGGTTTGCTATTGGGCTTGTCGGTGGCGTTCAACATTGACGTGATCGTGCCCGCCATTGAGCACCTGCTGGGTGCGAGCTTCTTGCCACGCGACATCTACCTCATCAGCCGCATGCCCAGCGACCCACAAGCGGCAGACATTTGGCCCATCGCCATCATCTCTTTGGCGTTGGCGTTCTTGGCCACCATCTACCCCAGTTGGCGAGCCAGCCGCGTCAACCCCGCTCAAGCCTTGCGCTACGAATGAGGCTTGCTATGACCCACCACACACCTGTTCTCGTTGCCAACCACATCAGCCGTCGCTTCCATGAAGGCCCGCTGGATGTGACCGTGCTGCACAACATCGACCTGTCGGTGAATGCTGGCGAAACCCTGGCCATTGTGGGCTCATCGGGCTCGGGAAAAAGCACCTTGCTGCATGTGTTGGGCGGCTTGGACGAGCCCACCTCTGGCAGCGTTTCTTTGATGGGCCAGCCCTTGGCGGGCCTGAGTGCGGCGGCCTTGGGCGATTTGCGCAACCAGCACTTGGGCTTTGTGTATCAGTTTCACCACCTGCTGCCTGAGTTCAGCGCACTCGACAACGTGGCCATGCCACTGTGGATTCGCCGCATGGACCGTGCCGCTGCCAGCGCCCAAGCGCAGGCCATGCTGGAAGCAGTTGGCTTAGGCCCGCGCATGCACCACCGACCTGCCGAGCTATCAGGCGGTGAACGCCAACGTGTGGCCATTGCCCGCGCCTTGGTCACCCGACCTGCGTGTGTGTTGGCCGACGAACCCACGGGCAACCTCGACCGCAACACCGCAGACCATGTGTTTGCCCTCATGCTGCAACTGGCCCGCGAGCACAACACCGCGTTTGTGCTGGTGACGCATGACAACAGCTTGGCAGCACGCTGCGACCGACAACTGCACTTGAATTCTGGAAAGCTTGTTTGACGCTTTTCAAGTAACAATTTTTACATTCGTTAATACTTTAAATTTCATTAATGTGTCTAATCAGACACATGGACAGTTTTCAAAACCATTACGCCGTGCTGGAGGTTGCTCCGACTGCAGCTCCCGAAGTCATTCGGGCGGCTTACCGCGTTTTGGCACAGCGCCACCACCCCGACCGTCATGGGCAAGCCAACGCCAGCACCATGGTGCGGCTGAACCAGGCCTATGCCGTGCTGTCATGCCCAACGCGTCGGGCGGCGTTTGACATCCAGCTGCGCCGCCTACACGCGCATGCGCAAGCGGGCGTATTCAATGCCTACACTGGGCAAGGTGCAAGCCACATCCATCGCGCTCCTGTGGTGCTCACCACTTACGACCACCGCGGCCGCTTGCACGCTTACGCTTAAAGCACCTGAACAATCAGCCGTTGAACAGGCGTCCGCGCGCGTTTTGCGTGATGGCCGCCACACACGGATGCGAGATACGGCGCTCCACCGACACGGCAAAAAACTCTTCCACCAGTTCGTCACTGCGGCCAATCACGTCAACGCCATATTGCGCCACCGTTTCTTTTTCTAAGATGCCGGGCGACATGAACACACCCCGCCCTTCACGGCCAAACGCGGTCATCAACGCACCATCGTCAAACTCACCCACCACACGGGGTTGAATTTTGTGACGCACCAGCCAGCCATCGAGCTGCTGACGCACCGACGACGCGGAACCTTGAATCAGCATAGGCGCTTCATGCAAACACTGAGGAAACTTCCCCTTCAATGTGGACTTCAATTGGGGCGTACAAAAAAAGCTCATGGGCGTGGTGCCCAGTGCGTGATTGAACGCCTTCACGCTGATGCGCTTAGACAGCGGTTCATCCGCAATCACCAAATCCAGCCGATGCAAGGCCAGCTGAGCCAGCAGGTCTGGAAACTTGCCCTCGCTGCCAATCAAGCGCACGGGCTCAGCAATCGACAAAGCGGGCTCCAACAGCCGATAAGCCACCGACTTGGCCACCGAATCGGCCACGCCCACCCGAAACTCCAGCGTGCGGACACCCGCTCGGGGTTGGGTCATGGCCGATTGCAGCTCAGACCCCAAGGCAAAGATGTCGTCGGCATAGCTCAAGGCTTTGCGCCCGTCTTCGGTCAACTCCAACTGGCGGCCGTTTTTACGAAACAGCTTGCGGCCCAAGCTTTCTTCGAGCAATTTGATTTGCCCAGACAGGGTTTGGGGCGTGGTGTGTAACTGCTCACCTGCGCGCATAACACCGCCTGCTCGCGCTGTGACCCAAAAATAGTACAAGTGCTTAAAGTTCATAAGCCATATTAAACTTCGTTTTTATCGAATAAATAAAACAATAAATACGAATTTACACGAAGTAAATTTGTGTTTAGAGTTCTTTTCGTTCTGAGATGTATTCAGAAAAACCGAAAGGAGCACACCATGCGTTTGAGCACCAAAAGCCGTTTTGCAGTCACTGCCATGATTGATATGGGTCTGCGTCAGCATCAAGGGCCTGTGTCATTGGCTGCCATCAGCCAGCGTCAGCACATCTCCATCTCTTACCTTGAACAGCTCTTTAGCAAAATGCGCCAGCACGGCTTGGTGGAAAGCACGCGCGGCCCTGGCGGCGGCTACACCCTGAACCGCGATGCCAACCACATCAGCGTGGCCGACATCATCTATGCCGTCAACAGCCCCGACGAAAAAGAGCACGTCCCTGCTGACGCTGCCCAAAACGGCTATGTGTCCACCGAAGACCTGTGGACGCAGCTGAATCAAAAAATGGAAGACCACATGCAGTCCATCAGCTTGCACAGCTTGATCGCGGCTGAGCTGTCTAAATCAGGTCAAGTGCCTAGCAACCACTCGCCCAAGCGCGGCGTGTTTGCCCAAAAACCACAAACCGTGTTGGCCAGCAAAGTACCCAACTCTGTGTTTGCTTTGGGCAGCACCTGAGCACAGCCCTGATGTGGATTGACACACATGGCCACTTAGACGCCGCCGAGTTCGAAACCGACCGTGCTGCCGTACACCTGCGTGCGCGTGCAGCTGGCGTGGCCACCTGTGTGATTCCCGCCGTCGAGGCAGCCAACTTTGACACCGTGCGTTTGCTGGCCCATGCCCAGCACGATGTGTATGCCTTGGGCATTCACCCGCTGTACACCCCGCAAGCGACCGAAGCTGATTTGGCTCAACTCGATGCAGCACTGCACGCACACCAGGATGACCCACGCCTGGTCGCCGTGGGCGAAATTGGCCTAGATGGCTTTGTGCCAGAACTCAACACACCCGAGGCACTGGCCAAGCAACAACAGTTTTACAAAGCCCAACTCAAACTCGCTCAGCAGCACCAGCTCCCCGTCATCTTGCATGTACGCCGCAGTGCCGACTTGTTGCTCAAAGTTTTGCGTGACACACCTGTGATGGGAGGCATTGCCCATGCGTTCAATGGCAGCGTGCAACAAGCTCAGGCCTTCATCGCGTTGGGTTTCAAGCTCGGGTTTGGTGGCGCACTCACATATGACCGAGCTTTGCAACTGCGCCGCTTGGCCACTGAGCTGCCACTCTCGGCCATCGTGCTCGAAACCGACGCGCCCGACATTCCGCCACACTGGCTCTACACCACCGCCGAACAACGCGCCGCTGGCCAGCCCCAAGGCCGCAACGAACCCGCCGAGTTGCCACGCATTGCACACGTGCTGGCTGAGTTGCGTGGCATCCCCTTAGAAGAGCTGGCCGTCGCAACCAGCGCCAATGCGCGACAAGCCTTGCCACGCCTACAATGAGGCGTGACTTCCTCCATCCTCAACGCTGACCTGCACTGCCACTCCGTGGTTTCGGATGGCACGCTCACACCTGAACAATTAGCCGTTCGCGCCAAGGCCAACGGCGTGGAGCTGTGGGCCTTGACCGACCATGACGAAGTGGGTGGTCAAGACCGCGCATTGGCCGCAGCAAACGCCCACGGTTTGAAGTACCTCACAGGTGTGGAAATTTCCATCACCTTTGCCAGCAAGACTGTGCACATCGTGGGCCTCGGATTTGATGCCCACGACGAACAACTCAAAGCTGGCTTGCACCGCACACGCGGTGGTCGCGGTGAACGCGCCCAAGAAATGTCAGACGATTTGGCCAAGGTTGGTATCCACGGTGCGTATGAAGGTGCCCTCAAATACGCGGGCAACCACGAACTGATTTCACGCACCCACTTCGCACGCTTTTTGGTCGAGACTGGTGTGTGCCAAGACACGCACGAAGTGTTTCGCCGCTTTTTGACCGAAGGCAATCCAGGCTTTGTGCCGCATCGCTGGGCATCGCTCAAAGAGGCAGTGCAGTGGATCGTGCAGGCGAAAGGCATGGCGGTCATTGCCCACCCAGCACGCTATGGCTTCACGCCAAACGAAGAATTCGCCCTCTTCACAGAATTCAAAAACTACGGTGGCCAAGGCGTTGAGGTGGTGACGGGTAGCCACACGCCCGCCGAGTACGTGACATACGCCGACATGGCCAAAGAGTTTGACCTCTTCGCCTCACGCGGCAGCGATTTCCACAGCCCCGATGAAAGCCGTATCGACCTCGGCACACTGCCCTGGCTGCCAGGCCAGCTCACCCCCGTGTGGGAAGTGCTCGCAGACCGTATTCAGTAAACGCTTCCCATAAATTTAAAACCCGTGGTGTCGGTCACCACATCCGCTCATTTTTCGGCGTACCCGCTCATGGCTCAGTTTTTACAAGTTCACCCCGATAACCCCCAACCCCGTTTGCTCAAGCAAGCCGTACAGCTGCTAGAGCGCGGCGGCATCGTGGCCGTGCCCACCGATTCAAGCTATGCCTTGGTCTGCCACTTGGACGACAAGGCCGCAGTCGAACACATGCGCCGCATTCGCCAAGTGGATGAAAAGCACCACCTCACCTTGATGTGCCGTGATTTATCAGAACTGGCCAACTATGCACGCGTGGACAACCGTCAATACCGCTTGCTCAAAGCCGCCACCCCTGGGGCCTACACCTTCATCTTGGAAGCGACCAAAGAAGTGCCCCGCCGCGTGAGCCACCCGCAGCGTAAAACCATTGGCCTGCGCGTCCCGCTGAACAAAACCCTGCTCGACTTGCTCGAACTCCACGGCGCACCGCTACTGGCCACCACGCTCATCGCCCCTGGCGAGACTGACCCCATGAACGACGCTGAAGAAATTCGCGACCGTTTTGAACACGACTTAGCCGCCGTGATTGACGCAGGCGCTTGCGCCCTAGAACCCACCACCGTGGTCGACCTCACGCCCATGGACGGCGGCGGCGACCCCGAGGTGATTCGCCAAGGACGCGGCCCACTGAGCACTTTGGGCCTGTAAGCGGCCCCACTGCTCGCCCCAAAGTGTTGAATGCGACAATGACGCTGTGAATTTCCCAGAGCTGATTCAAACCATCCTGATCTATGCCTTGCCCGTGGTGTTTGCCATCACGATGCACGAGGCTGCCCACGGCTATGTGGCGCACAAACTGGGTGACAACACGGCGTGGATGTTGGGCCGCGTCACTTTGAACCCAGTGCCTCACATCGACCCACTGGGCACAATTGCCATGCCTGCGCTGCTTTACTTTGCCTCTGGCGGTAATTTTTTGTTTGGCTACGCCCGTCCTGTGCCCGTGCGCTTTGGCAATTTGAACCACCCCAAGCGCGACATGATTTGGGTGGCCTTGGCTGGCCCCGCCATCAACTTTGTGCAAGCGCTTGCTTGGCTGCTGGCGTTCTACATGATGAAGGGTTTCGGCGTGACCGAAACCTACTTTTTGAAAATGAGCTTGGCTGGTGTGGTGGTGAACGTGTCCATGTTCGTCTTCAACCTGTTCCCCCTGCCACCGCTCGATGGTGGCCGCGTGTTGGTAGGCATGCTGCCTTGGCGTGCGGCCATGTGGTTATCGAAGGTCGAGCCTTACGGCATGTACATCATCTTGGGTCTGGTGGCATTCAAGCTGCTTGATGGCATCTGGATGGCACCGCTCATGCAGTGGACCATCTTCGTCTTATCGCTCATCCTCAGCCCCTTTGAATTTTTATTAAATCCCTGAAATTAAAAGTAAGCACGATATGAAAGAACGCGTTCTCTCTGGCATGCGCCCCACGGGTGCCTTGCATTTGGGCCACTACCACGGCGCTTTGAAAAACTGGGTGCGCCTGCAGTCTGAGATGGATTGCTACTACTTCGTGGCTGACTGGCACGCCCTGACCACCCACTACGAAAACCGCGAGGTGATCGAGAAGAACGTGTACGAGATGGTGATCGACTGGCTCGCCGCGGGTCTCGACCCCAACGCATGCACGATCTTCTTGCAAAGCCGCATCCCTGAGCATGCCGAGTTGTTCACGCTCTTGGCCATGGGCACACCACTGGGTTGGTTGGAGCGCGTGCCCACCTACAAAGACCAACAAGAAAAACTCAAGGACAAAGACTTGTCCACCTACGGCTTCTTAGGCTACCCCCTGCTGCAAGCCGCCGACATCTTGATTTACAAAGCCAAGCATGTGCCGGTGGGTGAAGACCAAGCCAGTCACGTCGAGCTGACGCGCGAAGCCGCACGACGCTTCAACCACTTGTATGGCCGTGAAATCAACGCCGAAGAAAAAATCCAAGCGTCATTGGCCAAACTACCCAAAGACAGCGTCAAGCGTTTTGAAAAATCTCGCAAGGCTTACCAAGAAAGCGGTGACGTTAACGCCATGGAAGGTGCACTGGGCTACATTGCATCGGCACCTGAGCTCGATGAACAAGACCGCGAACGTTTAGGCGGCTACTTCAAAGGCACAGGCAAGGTCATCTTGCCCGAACCACAAGCCCTATTGACTGAAGCCAGCAAGCTGCCAGGGCTCGATGGCGCAAAGATGAGCAAAAGCTACAACAACTCAATTGCCATCCGCGAAGACCGCGCCACGATCGAGCACAAGGTCAAGCGTATGCCCACCGATCCTGCGCGCCAAAAACGCAGCGATCCAGGCAACCCCGACAAATGCCCTGTGTGGCAATTCCACATGGTGTACAGCGATGAAGGCCAGCGCCAATGGGTCGCACAGGGCTGTCAATCAGCAGGCATTGGCTGCCTAGATTGCAAACAACCCATCATTGACGCCATCTTGCGTGAGCAGCAGCCCATGCTCGAACGTGCAGAGCCCTACATCACCAATCCCAAAATTGTTCGTCATATCGTGGATGCAGGTACTGAAAAAGCTCGCAAAACTGCCCGTGAAACCATGTTGGATGTTCGGTCCGCAATGGGGCTAAACTACTAATATTGATTTTGGAGTAATAAAAATGAGTATGTACATCATTGACGACCACCCATTGGTCCGCCAAGCCATTGCCATGTTGCTGCGTCGCATCCGCCCAGCCTCGAAAGTAATCGAACTTGAAAAGTTCAGCGAACTGCAAGCGGCCATCATTAAAAACGGTGACCCCGAGCTATTTGTGCTCGACTTGTTGCTGCCAGGTGTCAAAGGTACCTCTGCTGTTAAAGAAATCAAAACCATGTACACCAATGTACCTTTGGCTGTGATTTCCTCTATGCCCGCAGGCGAGGCGGAAGAGACATGCATCGAGGCCGGCGCCGACATCTACATCGAGAAGTCCACACCTGCCAATGAAATCTCTTCTGCCATTCAAGGCTTGTTTGCCGCTGAACATGGCGATGATGAGCCTGCTGTGGCTGTGGGCGAAACCAAGTTGTCCAAACGTCAAAAACAACTCATCGTGATGTTGGACCGTGGTTTGAGCAACCGCGACATCGCCGCTGAGTTGGACATCAGCGAGCACACGGTCAAAGTTCACTTGTGGCGTTTGTTCCGCCGCTTGGACGTGAAGAGCCGCACACAGACGCTGCACTTTGCACGCACCAACGGCTTGCTGTAATTCAGTACACCCTTCAACAAAAAGCCCCGCAATGCGGGGCTTTTTGTTGGCTTATTCCCAAAGTCACTGAGCTGTGGATTGCAAGGTGTCACGCACCATCAAATTCAAACCTTTGCTGCCTGGCTTAACTGGGGTTAGGCTCACGCCGTAATCACCCGCTTGCGCAGTCGCTTGTCCACTCTTAGAGATACGTACACGCACAGTCACCTCACTCATGGTCGACAGCTTTGCGGTCGGTGTCATGGCGCTGCTGTCATCCAAAACAAAGTCCAAGGGCAATTTATCTGCTGTGGTTCGCACAATCGCCACAGGCATGCGTGAGCCCGACACGGGCGTGGCGTAAACAAACACGGTGTCGGTCGGCGCAACCAAACCTTGCAACTCTTTGACCAAGGTCACACGACCACTGATGCTGCTGGCCGCCATGGCAGCTTGCGTCAAAGGTGCGCTCGCTGCGGCAGTGGCAGCTCGCGGTGGAATCGCGGGCAGGCCCATCTTGTGACGTGCTTCCGCAATCGCGCGGTCCAGCTCTGGCGCATCGGGCGAATCAGCGGGCACCACTTCACGGGCACGCTCCCAGTAGCGCAACGCAGTATTGAAATTCAGTTCCGCATAAGACGCACTTCCCGCCAAAAACAAAGCATTGAGGTGATGCGGATCGGCAGTGAGCACCCGCTGAATGATGACCCAAGGTTCGCCAGCGAAGCTACCGCCATTTTTTTGCGCCAGAACTTCAGCACGCTCAATCGACAAATTGTCATCACGGCTCAACGTCAATGCCTTGGCAAAGGCCTCTGCAGACTCTTCAAAATGCCCACGCGCGCGCTGAACGCGCCCAAGCATGACCCAGCCTTCCATGCTGTTGGGCTCGTCTTGTAAACGGCGTGTGAGCGCGACAGCCATCTCGGTCAATTTTTCTGGCGTCACTTCTGCCGAAGAATCCACACCTTGTTGCAAAGCACGCGGATCCAAGGCTGCAGGCTCACCCATCACGCTGTACATCAACATGGACGCCACAGGCACCACCAACACCAAGAGTCCGATGCTCAACCAAGGCTTGCGCCACACAACAGCAGTTACAGGTGCGGTAGATGGATTGGCCTGATCCAACCCTGCCACATCAGCAAGCAAGCGCTCAGACAGTTCATCACGCGCAGCTTTGAGTTCTTCGTAGCTGAGGTTACCCATCACGAACTCGCGGTCGAGTTCAGCCATTTGGTCGCGATACACCGCTGCGTTGGCTTTGGCGGGGTCGTTGATGGCATCGGCTTGTTGTGCTGCCAAACGCGCACCTTGTTGCGAGCCACGCCACAACGCCACGCTCAACACAATCAACACCACAGCCATCATGGCTACGGCAACATAAATAAATGCGAGTGCGGGGTTCACATCAACCTTTCAACAGTTGCTTGGCGCGTTCGCGCGCTTCATCACTCAACGCAGCAGGCGCTGCCAACGCACGGCGTTGACGCAAATACACGCCCAGAAACACAGCCGCAATCACCAGCAACAAAAACGGGCCAAACCACAACACCCACGTCAACGGCTTGACCTCGGGGCGGTAGAGCACAAAGTCGCCATAACGGGCCACGAGGAAGTCTTTGATGTCTTGGTCCGACTTGCCCGAGCGAATCAGCTCACGCACTTCGTTGCGCAAATCGTCAGCCAGCTCTGCATGCGATGAAGCCAGTGACTCGTTTTGACAGACCAAGCAACGAAGCTCTTGCGAGATATCGACCAAGCGGGCTTCAAGCTTCGGGTCTTCTGCCATGGATGGCGCTTCACGGCCCACCAAAGCAGTAGACGCGGCCACCGCTGGCTCGGGGGCCAACGAAGCTGCTGTTGCTTGCGCCAAAGTCGCCTGCGGGGTGAGCCACATCACCACTGAAACGCTGAGCGCACATGCGCCATTCACCCAAACACGTTTCATGATTTGTTCAACTCCACAATCAGAGGCAAGATTTTTTCAGCCAACAACGCGGGCGTCACCGCGCCGACAAACTTGTAACGAATCACACCCGCCTTGTCGATGACATAAGTTTCGGGCACACCGTACACACCGTAATTGATGCCCACACGACCATCCAGGTCCATGACGGTGGTCATATAAGGGTTGCCATGGCGCTTGAGCCAGACTTGGCTGCGTTCACGCGCGAGCGTGAGCTTTTCGTCAAACGGCGATTTGTACGCGGGGTCTTGCGGCTGAATTTCTTTATAGCTCAAGCCCACGATGGGAACTTGGTTCTTTTCGGAAAACGCCACGAGCACGGGATGCTCTTCACGGCATGCCACACACCACGTGGCCCACACATTGAGCATCCATACGTGGCCTTGCATGTCGATGGGCGAAAACTTGGCGTCACCTGGCTCAAGGGTGAACAAGGTGAAATGTGGCGCAGGCTTGCCAATCAAGGGCGATGGAATTTCACGTGGATCACGCTTCAAACCCACGGCCAAAAACACCACGAGCCCGATGAACAGCACCAGCGGAATCAAGACTTTTTTCATTTGCGGTATCTCCGATCGAGCGCCGCCAACACGCCACCCAACACCATCAGCAACACCCCGCCCCACAACCAAGGCACAAAGGGTTTGTAGTACACGCGCATGCTCCACTCGGTGCGAGCATCATCCAGCGGCTCGCCGAGCGACACATACAAATCGCGCATGAAGCCTGAGTCAATGCCAGCTTCTGTCATGGCCATGGCCGATGAAAAATAACGGCGTTTTTCAGGCTGCAAAATTTCAATCACTTTGTCGTTGCGCAACACTTGCACATCGGCACGTACGGCCTTGTAGTTGGGGCCACGCACTTCGTCGAGTGAATTCAAGCGGAAGGTGTAGGGCGCGATGGTGACCACATCCCCGATTTGCATGCGCACATCGCGCTCCACTTCGTAGCACTTCACGCCAGTGATACCAATCACCAACACTGCCATGCCAAAGTGGGCGATGTGTTGCCCCCAAAACGATGCGCCGATGCGGCCAGGCTTGGCCACACGCGCCAACACTTGTTGCGCTGTGCCCAAGGCTACCCAGCAGCCGAGGAACAAACCAAACGCTGCGCCGATGGACCATCCACCCAATACAAATGGCAACAGCACGGCCAAGGCAACTGCACCCGCAAAGGTCCAACGCAGTTTGTGCGCGATCTCACGCACATTGGCGTCACGCCAACGCGCCACCGAACCTGGAATCATCAAAAACACAGTCGGCACGAGCAGCGGTGCAAACACCGCGTTGAAGTAAGGTGGCCCAACCGACAGTTTGCCCATGTTGAGCGCATCAATGATGAGCGGGTAAATCGTACCCAGCAACACCGCTGCCGTGGCCACCACCAGCAACACGCTGTTGGCCAACAAGAACGATTCGCGCGACACCAACTCCATGCGGCCACCTAGAGCCACGCGTGGCGCACGCCAAGCAAACAGCGTGAGCGAGGCGCCCACCACCACAGCCAAGAAGATCAGAATAAACACACCGCGCTTGGGATCAGACGCAAACGCGTGCACCGAAGTGAGCACGCCTGAACGCACAAGGAATGTGCCCAACAACGACAACGAGAAGGCCGCAATGGCCAACAGCACCGTCCATGCCTTGAAGCTGCCGCGCTTCTCGGTCACCATCAACGAGTGAATCAGTGCCGTCCCCACCAGCCAAGGCATGAGTGACGCGTTTTCAACGGGGTCCCAAAACCACCAACCGCCCCAGCCCAATTCGTAGTACGCCCACCAAGAACCCAGACCGATGCCAAAGGTGAGGAACGTCCAAGCCACCACCGTCCAAGGACGCGACCAACGCGCCCATGCCGCATCTAAGCGGCCACTCATCAAAGCCGACACCGCAAACGCAAACGCCACGGCCATGCCCACATAGCCCATGTAGAGCATGGGCGGGTGAATGACCAAGCCTGGGTCTTGCAGCAGCGGGTTCAAGTCTTTGCCTTCCATGGCCGCAGGCAGCAAACGCTCAAACGGGTTGGAGGTGGTCAAGATGAACAGCAAAAAGCCCACCGAAATCAAACCCAGCACGCCAATCACGCGGGCCACCATGTCGAGTGGCAAACTGCGCGAGAACACCGCCACAGCCACCGACCACAAGGCCAGCAACAACACCCACAACAAGAGCGAACCTTCATGGCCACCCCACACTGCAGCAAATTGGTAAGGCTTGGGCAGCAAAGAGTTGGAATGCTGCGACACGTACAGCACAGAAAAATCGTTGCTCAAAAACGAAGTAGCCAAAGCACCAAATGCAAACGCCACCAACACAAACTGCAAAGCCGCTGTTGGGCGAGCCAATGACTGCAAAGTGACTTGCGTTTGCGGATTTCGCACCAAAGTGCCCGCAATGGGCAGCACGCCCTGCATCACGGCCACCAAGGCCGCCAGCATGAGCGCGAAATTACCGAGTTCTGGAATCATGGGTTGCCTTTGATGGGGGCTGATGTCTGAACTGACTTGGCTGCTTTGGCTGCAGCCGCTTCGTCCATCGCATGTTGGGCTTCGGGGGGCATGTAGTTTTCATCGTGCTTGGCCAACACTTCGCTGGCCACAAACAAGCCGTTGTCATCTAACTTGCCTTGCGCAACCACGCCTTTTCCTTCTTTGAACAAATCAGGCAACAGGCCCACATAGGTCGTTGGCATTTCATGCACGGTGTCGGTGATCACAAAGCGCACCGTGTTGCCCTCACGTACCAAGCTGCCCTCTTTCACCATGCCACCCGCGCGGAAAGTGCGGCCCTTGGGGGCTTCGCCGTTACTCACTTGCGTGGGCGTGAAGAAAAACACCAAATTACTTTGGAAAGCATTCAGCACAAAAGCGGCTGCGGCGCACAACACCACAATGCCAGCAGCAATGAGTGCAAATCGTTTGGTTCTGGGTTTCATCACATCAATTCCTCGGTCGGCAATTGGGCCACGGCTTGTTCGGCTTTCAATTGATTCAGCACAACGCGGTGTACCCAACGGGCTTGCCATACTTCCACGGCCAACAACAAAGCGGTCACGCCAACGCTGCCCCACACGTACACGGCATAGCCGCCCATGGCCCAAAACTGGCTCCAGCTTTCCCACCTCATGGCTTCACCTCGTCGAGTTCATGCACCCAAGTGGCGTGGCTCTCACGCTGCAAAATGAGCGTGCGCACGCGGTACAGCACCAGCGCGATGGTGTAGAACCAAAACGCCAACGCCATGAGCAACATGCTCCACAACATGATCTCGGCCATGCTGGGAGCCTTGGTGAGCGACACCGAAGCCCCTTGGTGCAAGGTGTTCCACCACTTCACCGAGAAATAAATGATGGGCACGTTGATGGCCCCCACGATGGCGATGAGTGCGCCCGCACGGTCACTGCGACGTGTGTCGTCAATGGCTGACGTCAGGGCGATGTAGCCGAGGTACAAGAAAAACAAAATCAGTTCAGACGTGAGACGTGCATCCCACACCCACCACGCACCCCACATGGGCTTGCCCCAGAGTGCCCCCGTCCACAGCGATAAAAATGCAAACAAGGCACCCGTGGGGGCCAAAGCACGGGTCATCATGCCCGACAGGCGTGTGTTGAAGGTCAGGCCCAACACGCTCCAAAAC
>JACCDQ010206058.1_pt1 | contig 17613 bp, 20 predicted proteins | sample 7446031 | NCBI WGS metagenome assembly JACCDQ01 (sample SAMN15323442, study PRJNA562643) | freshwater metagenome | isolation source: river surface water | place: USA:Blue River Watershed | collected 2017-08-17
ACAGCTCCTGTTGCTGCAGCTTCTGCTGTTTTCCTAGTTTACCCAATTGGACAAGGTAGCTTCTCTGATGGTATGCCTCTAGGTATCTCCGGTACATTCAACTTTATGCTTGTGTTCCAAGCTGAACATAACATTCTTATGCACCCTTTCCACCAACTAGGTGTTGCAGGTGTATTCGGTGGTTCCCTATTCTCTGCTATGCACGGTTCTCTAGTTACATCTAGTTTAATTCGTGAAACTACTGAGAACGAATCTGCTAACTATGGTTACAAATTCGGTCAAGAAGAAGAAACTTACAACATCGTAGCTGCTCACGGTTACTTTGGTCGTTTGATTTTCCAATATGCTAGCTTCAACAACTCTCGTGCTCTTCATTTCTTCTTAGGAATGTGGCCTGTTGTAGGTATTTGGTTTACAGCTCTAGGTATTATGACAATGGCATTTAACCTAAACGGTTTTAACTTCAACCAATCTGTGGTTGATAGCCAAGGTCGTGTTATCAACACTTGGGCTGATATCCTTAACCGTGCTAACCTAGGTATGGAAGTTATGCATGAACGTAACGCTCACAACTTCCCTCTAGACCTTGCAGCTGGTGAATCTCTTCCTGTAGCTCTTACAGCTCCTGCTGTAGTTGGCTAAGATGAAGTTAGTTCCCTATTAATAATTAGGGCCCTGATATATCAGGGCCCTTTTTTTCGTTTATTTTAATTGCATCTATTTTTATGTATAGTTTTGATCGTACAAAAATCTCTATATTTTTGAATTTTATTGCAATTTTACTTGGATTTTTTTTAGCAATTAATATGTCTACAATTCTTGGTCAAACAGGAGATTGGGGCATTTTGTCTTCTGGTCTGATTGCCGCTACTGTTGAAACCTTGAGTAAGACAGTTTATACAGTAAAAAAAAACTTAATTTTACGTTAGCTTCAAATTTTCGAAATCGTTTGATAAGTCTAGTAAACTTTTTGAATAACGTAAAGGTAGGTTTTTTATATGGTTTATTCGTGGAAGCATTTAAGTTGGGAAGTTAAATTCATCTCTAATTGTTACAGATTGTTGCAGTTCTACACTTTTTTAGCATTTTATATTCTATGATTATATCTGATAGCAATTATCAATAAGTAACTGATCAAATAATTTGACAGTTAAAACAGTTCAAATTTTTACAAATACGGAGAAGTATTATGGCTCTTGATGCATTTTCTAAAGTAGTTACAAACGCAGACGCAAAAGCAGCTTATGTAGGTGGTGCTGATCTACAAGCTCTTAAAAAATTCATTTCTGAAGGTAACAAACGTTTAGACGCTGTTAACTCTATTGTTTCTAACGCTAGCTGTATCGTATCTGATGCTGTATCTGGTATCATTTGTGAAAACCCAAGCCTAATCTCCCCTAGCGGTAACTGCTACACAAACCGTCGTATGGCTGCATGTCTACGTGACGGTGAAATTATCCTTCGTTACGTTTCTTACGCTTTATTATCTGGTGATTCTTCTGTTTTAGAAGATCGTTGTCTTAACGGTCTAAAAGAAACTTACTCTTCTCTAGGAGTTCCAGCTAACTCTAACGCAAGAGCTGTTAGCATTATGAAAGCATGTGCAGTTGCATTTGTTAACAACACAGCTTCTCAACGCAAACTTTCTACACCTCAAGGTGATTGTTCTGGTCTAGCAAGTGAAGTTGCTGGATACTTCGACAAAGTTAGTTCTGCTATTGGTTAATTTCTTATAAAATGCTACTCTATAATCCATTTTATGGTATAGAGTGGCATTTTTTTCTAGTAACGATCTTTAATTTTCTATTTTTTTTTAGAGATGCTTCTTTTAGAGTAATATCAAGCTGATTATAATTTTACATTATATATATATGGATTTTCTTCTTCGCTACATAAAATTTTCTTTAGATAATTTAGTATTTCTATTATTGTTAATTGGATTACTAGGATATTGGGTTAGTGTTGCATTCCCAAATTTTAAAATGGTCCATAAACTAGGATTTTTTAGTGTTTTAACTTCAAATTTATTAATTACTTTAATTTTAGGTTGGAGATGGGTTGAAAATGGCTACTTTCCTTTAAGTAATTTATATGAGTCTTTATTATTTTTTACATGGGGAATAACCATTCTTACAGTAATTTTGGAATATACAACATCTATAATTTTGGTTGGGGCAGTTGTAACGCCATTGGCTATGTTTGTTATTGGGTTTGCTACCCTATCTTTGCCAGATGGAATGCAGAAAGCTGCTCCATTAGTACCAGCATTGAAGTCAAATTGGCTAATGATGCATGTGAGTGTTATGATGCTAAGTTATTCAACTTTAATAATTGGTTCTTTATTATCCATTGTTTTTTTAGTCTTGACTCGTGGAAAAAATATTTTATTAAAAGGTAGTTCTATAGGGAGTGTAAACTTTCAAATGTCTAGAGTGGAGAGTACTATTACTACACTACAAGAAGAAGGTTTGAGAGGTGAAGGAATGCAACCTAGATTAAATTTGTTAGAAAGTTTAGATAATCTTAGTTATAGAATTATAGGCTTGGGATTTCCTTTGTTAACAATTGGAATTGTTGCAGGTGCTGTTTGGGCTAATGAAGCTTGGGGTTCATACTGGAGTTGGGACCCTAAAGAAACTTGGGCGTTGATAACATGGTTAGTGTTTGCTGCGTATTTGCATGCAAGAATTACAAAGTCTTGGCAAGGTAAAGGACCCGCTGTTTTAGCGTCATTAGGCTTTGTTGTAGTTTGGGTATGCTATCTTGGGGTAAATTTTTTGGGTAAAGGTCTTCATAGCTATGGTTGGATTATGTAAATAGTGAATGTAAAATAAAAGATACATATGCACCTTTTAGTAGTTGCTATTGAGTTGCATCGAACTAAAAAGTGCTTTACAATAATTATATTGTACTATAACCGAACTCTCTTTGAGTAATAAAAGAAGAATATGAACACAGAGTTATTATTATCCGTGGTTCCACAAACAGCTGTATGGTCTGCTAAAACAGCCTCTATAATGATTAGTTCAAATATATTTTGTATCGCTGCGGGTAGATATGTAATCCAAGTAAAAGGTATTGGTGCGGCACTTCCTTTAACGGGTTCATTCTCTAACTTTACATTGCCAGAGTTATTAGCAAGCACTAGTCTTGGGCATATTGTGGGTAGTGGAGTAATTTTAGGTTTAGCTTATGTAGGTCTTTTAAATTAAAAAGATTATTAGAAAAACTAGTATATTATAATAAGTTTTTCTAATAATCTTTTTTATATTTTTAGAAAGGTTAGTAAGCTAATCCTAAGCTTCTAGTGGTTTCTCCACCTAGGTACACACGTACAGACAGAAAGTCTGTTGGGCAAGCTGTTTCACATCTTTTACATCCTATACAATCTTCAGTTCTAGGAGCAGAGGCTATTTGGCCTGCTTTACATCCATCCCAGGATACCATTTCTAGAACATCACAAGGACATGCTCTAACACACTGCGTACAACCTATACATGTGTCGTAAATTTTTACACTATGAGACATAATTGATAAAAATATTGTGTAATTTATTGTATTTTGAACTAATCTTAGAGTTTAAAGGTGACTATATTATAATATAAAAATTAGTCTAGACAGAAGTGTAACGAGATAATAAAGATTTTTTTACGTAAGTTTTATTTTTGATTATTGAAGAGAAATGATATGAAAAAAAAACAACACTCTATTCCTTCCCTTGAAATTTTATATAAGACGGAAGAATTATTAGATGCAGCATCTAACAGGTATCGTATTACAGTTCAAGTGGCAAATAAGGCGAAAAGAAAAAGGTATGAAGACATAGATATTTTAGATGACTTTAAGGTTAAGCCAGTCATTAGAGCTATTCTGGAAATAGCTGAGGAGATTAGTCAGCCTGAAATTATTACTGACTAAAAAGATCTAGGTGTGTAATTTTTCTCTTAAATATATTTTTTATAATAATATGTATACTGCTTCGAAGTTTTATAATACTTTAAATTACATATATGTTTCAAACCCTTTTTGGTGATCCAAACGAGAGAAAAGTCCAAGAGTACTCACATATTATTCAAAACATTAATAAGCTAGAAGAGAGGATAAAGTTATTAAGTGATACTGATCTCCAAAGTCAGACCAATTTCTTTATTAATAGATTAGCTAAAGGAGAGACGGTAGATAGTTTATTAGCTGAAGCATTTGCTGTAGTGAGAGAGGCTTCATGGAGAGTTCTTGGACTTAGGCATTTTGACGTTCAACTTATTGGCGGCTTGATACTTCATGAAGGTAAAATAGCAGAGATGAAAACTGGTGAAGGGAAAACGCTTGTAGCTGTGTTACCGGCATATGTAAATGCATTAACTGGAAAAGGGGTTCATATTGTTACAGTTAACGATTACTTAGCCGCTAGAGATGCAGAGTATGTTGGACAAGTTCATAAGTTTCTTGGGTTGAGTGTAGGTTTAATCCAACAGAGTATGAATCAGGTGGAGCGAAAATTTAATTACTCTAAGGATATTACTTACACTACAAATAGTGAATTGGGATTCGATTACCTTAGAGACAATATGTCTATTCAGCTTCAAGACATAGTACAGCGTCCATTTTATTTTTCAATTTTAGATGAAGTAGATTCAATTTTAATTGATGAGGCTCGAACACCTTTGATTATCTCTGGGGCTGGAGAGACTCCTAATGTAAAGTATATTAAAGGGAACTTAGTTGCCCAAGCAATGATACGTGATCTTCATTATGAAGTTGACGAGAAAGCAAAAAATGTAATTTTAACTGAGGAAGGAGTAATTTTTTCTGAAAAAGAATTAGGAGTAAATGACCTTTATAATTTAGAGGACCCGTGGGCTCCATACATCTTTAATGCTATTAAAGCAAAAGAGTTGTTTATAAGAGATGTGCAATACATTGTTAAAGATAAGGAAATATTTATTGTCGATGAATTTACAGGCCGCATTATGATTGGTCGACGATGGAGTGATGGCCTGCACCAAGCTATAGAAGCAAAAGAAGAAGTTAGGATACAAAATGAGACGCAAACTTTAGCTTCCATTACGTATCAAAACTTTTTTCTACTTTATCCAAAGCTCTCAGGGATGACTGGAACAGCTAAAACTGAAGAAGCAGAATTAGATAAAATTTATGGATTAGAGGTTCTTTCTGTCCCTACTCATCGAAAGATGATTAGAGAAGATTTTTCTGATTTGGTCTATAAAAATCAGTATGTTAAATGGAAGTCTATTGCTGATGAGTGCTTAGATATCCATACACTAGGTCGACCTATTTTAATAGGGACTACTAGTGTTGAGAAATCAGAGCTTTTATCTTCTTTATTAGAGGAGTACGGTGTGCCCCACAATTTATTAAATGCTAAGCCTGAAAATCTAAAAAGAGAGGCTGACATTGTAGCACAAGCCGGTAGGAAAGGAGCAGTAACGATTGCGACAAATATGGCTGGTCGAGGTACTGATATACTTCTGGGTGGAAATGTTAATTATATAGCAAAGTCTACCTTGCAAATGTTTTTGGGAACGATACGATCTGGGAAAGAAATTGGTATAGTTAGAGATTCTCACTTAGAAAATTTATATGAATTCTTAGCTTTTAAAATTAAGAGATTAGAGTTGTCAGATCTTGAGGTGGAGAGTTACCTCTCCACTGCTTGTGAGAAGATTTTTACAGATAATTCTTTAGTAATAACGCTTCGGGCTGCTTATCAAGTATTGTTAGAGAAATATACTAAAGATATTCTTATGGAGCGAGATGAAGTGATTGCTTTAGGTGGATTACATGTGATTGGTACTGAGAGGCATGAATCAAGAAGAATTGATAATCAACTTCGTGGACGGTCAGGTAGACAAGGAGATCCAGGCTCGTCAAGATTTTTCTTGAGTTTAGAAGATAATTTACTGAGGATTTTTGGCGGAGATAGAATAGGGAAATTGATGGATTCATTAAAAGTTGACGAGGATGTTCCTATAGAATCTATGTTATTAAACAAAAGTTTAGAGTCTGCTCAGAAAAAGGTAGAAGCTTATTATTATGATGCAAGAAAGCAACTGTTTGAATATGATGAGGTCTTGAATTATCAAAGACAAGCTATTTATTCTGAAAGACGTCGAATACTGGAGTCTAGTAGTTTACGTGACTGGATAATTCAGTATGCTGAAACTACAGTATCTGACTATCTTAATTTTTATCTAGAGAAAGGAAATCTAACAGAAGAAGAACAAATTAAGTTGTTATCTAAGATAGAAAACCTATTAGGTCTTTCGTATCAAATTGATAGGGATATTTTTTCGAAGTATTCACTAGAGGATGTAAAAGAGATTTTATTTAGACAGACTAGAATTTCTTATGATTTGAAAGAAAGTCAGATTGATTTAATTGAGAATGGTCTTATGAGAGAGCTTGAAAGATCTTTTTTACTACAAAAAATAGATTCTGCTTGGAAAGAGCATCTACAAGCAATCAATACACTTAGAGAGAATATAGGATGGAGAGGATATGGACAAAAAGACCCTTTGATAGAGTATAAAAATGAAGCCTATAATCTTTTTTTAGCTATGACCATTAATATAAGACATTCCGTAGTATACTTGATTTTTAGATCCCAACCAATTTTAAAAAACTAGTATAAAAAAGTTAAATCTTTTCATTTCTTTGACAATAGTAATTTATTGCAAGATTATAAGATTATTAATAATGTAAATTTATTCTATGACAAAAAGAACATTAAGAGGAACTAAGTTAAAAAGAGCACGTACATCAGGTTTCAGAGCTAGAATAAAAACTAGTTCTGGGAGAAGAGTGTTGAAGACGAGAAGAGCTAGAGGCAGACATTCTGTATCAATTAGCTAATTTAAAGGTTACTTTTCTAGCAGATAGAGCATAACACTGTTAGAGAAGCGACCCATTTGTATTTTAGTTTTGGACTAGAAAGGTTCAGAAAAGGTAAAACTATTTATACTAAATGAAGATATGTATTAGATTTTGTGAAAAACATATTTTAAAATTATTTTAGAAAAATTTTATGAGTTTCAATAAAGAGTTTAAGTTATTATTAAAAGCTAGATATCCAATTTTGTATGTACCTACGACTGAAGAAGAGAGATTAGAGTATACAATTAAGTCTATTATAAAAGATTCTGTGAATATTCGTGGTGTATATTCTTGGGACTTTATCGATGGTTATATTGGAAATCCAAGTGATAATGGTTTTGGTTCTAAAAATCCTTTGCAAGCTCTAGAGTTAATTGAAAAACTTACTACAGACAGTCAAGTAATAGTTCTTTTGAAAGATTTTCATTTATTCTTGAATGATATTTCTGTTGCTCGAAAATTAAAGAATTTAGCTCGAGTAATGAGAAACCAGTCGAAAACCATAGTAATTATTGCTCCTGAGGTTTTGATTCCAGATTCTATAAAAGATGTGATTACTGTCTTAGAGTTTAAATTACCTCAACCATCCGAAATAAAAAAAGAATTAGTGCGAGTTCAAGAGTCGTTGGGTGTTTTTTTACCTGAGATTTCATTGGATATTCTAGTTCGTTCCTGCCAGGGACTCTCTTTAGAGAGGATTCGGAAGGTATTATCGAAAATAATCGCAACTTATCGAGAAATTAATATTGAAAGTTTAGAAATTATTTTTACTGAGAAGAAACAAATTATTAGTCAGACAAAGATATTAGAATTCTGTGTTGTAACAGAGAAATTGTCGGATATAGGAGGGCTTGAGAACCTTAAGAAATGGTTGCAGAAAAGGGTTGGTGCTTTGTCTGAAAGAGCAGAGATGTATGGTTTACCATCTCCTAGAGGATTATTCTTAGTTGGGGTTCAGGGTACGGGAAAATCATTAACTGCGAAAGCGATTGCAAATGAATGGGGGTTGCCTCTTCTAAGGTTAGATGTTGGAAAATTATTTGGAGGAATCATAGGTGAATCTGAGTCTAAAATGAGACAAATGATACAACTTTCTGAAGCTATTTCTCCTTGTGTATTGTGGATTGATGAAGTTGACAAGGCATTTGCAGGGGGTGAAAATCGTGGTGACAGTGGAACGACAAACAGAGTTTTGGCAACCTTTATAACTTGGTTGTCAGAAAAAAAATCCTCCGTATTTGTAGTGGCTACAGCTAATAATATACATTCTCTTCCTTCTGAAATAATACGAAAAGGAAGGTTTGATGAAATATTTTTTATTGGTTTACCTGACATGGAAGAGAGAAAAATGATTTTTAAAGTTCATTTAAGTAGATTAAGACCAAAATCTTGGCACAAATTTGATCTATCTTCTTTGAGTGAAGTGACGAAAAAGTTTTCAGGAGCGGAGATAGAAGAAGTAATTGTAGAAGCTATGCATACGGCGTTTAGTGAAAATAGAGAATTTAATTTTAGAGATATTATGGACTCAATCACTCAGTTTGTTCCATTGGCCTATACCTCTCAAGAAAGAATTAATTCATTAGAGGAGTGGGCTTCTGCTGGAAAAGTTCGATTAGCTTCGTCAGGTGACGATCTTAGATAAGATTAAACGATTTATGTTATTATTAAAATATACATTCTTAATGATTAGTAACTAAATTTTTAACCGTATAGGATAAGTCCATGTCACATTTTAGTAAAATAAAAACTAGTCTAAAAGATTTAAATTTGTTACAGAAGTCACTTGACGATTTGGGGGTTAATTGGCATACGAATATAAATATAATAAAAGGTTATAAAGACCAAAATCATTTTGCAAATTTGGTTATTACACAAACTAATAATTATGATATTGGTTTTACATGGAGTGGTATGGAATATCAATTGGTTGCTGATTTACAATTCTGGCAACAACCTTGGTCAGTTGAGCTATTTTTAGATAAGGTAACTCAAAGATATGCCTATAATTCAATAGTTAAAGCTACTCAAGATCAAGGATTTCAAACTGTAGAAGAAACGGCACAAGAGAATGGAAGTATAAGACTAACCTTACAACGGTGGAAGTAATTTTTAGTTTATTGAATGCGGACGGAGAGACTCGAACTCTCACAAGATTAACTTACTAGAACCTAAATCTAGCGCGTCTACCAATTCCGCCACGTCCGCTTTGAGTTTTACACATATAATATAACAGAAGTATATAAAAAAGAAAACCTCTTTTTAATATGCTTTTGTATAACAGACTTTATAATTTAAAGAAAAGTATTTTATCTGTAAACAAATAATTTATCTTGTGATATAATTGTAAAAATAAATAAAAGCATACGTTAGCAGAACATTTTGTAATTTCCTCAGTAGCTCAGTGGTAGAGCGATCGACTGTTAATCGATTGGTCGTAGGTTCAAGTCCTACCTGGGGAGTCTATAATATCTATACTATTAGAAAGTAGATGTAAAAAATATGTTAACTGCATTTAATCGTATTTTATGGAAGATTCTGTACTCCTTAGGTAATTTACAATTAGCGATATTATTATTATTATTAATTGCAATAGTGAGTTCGCTAGGTACATTTATTGAGCAGGATAAATCAGTTTTATTTTATGAGACAAATTACCCGTTAGATAGACCGATACTTGGTTTTATAGACTCAGATTTTATTTTGTTTTTAGGTTTAAATCAAGTTTATATAACACCTTGGTTTGTATTTTTACTAGTAGGATTTGGAGGAAGCTTACTGTCTTGTACTATAACACGTCAATTGCCAGCTTTAAAATTAGCTAGATTATGGCAATTTTTTAAGGTAGATCAACGACCAAAAAAAGTTGGAATGGCATTTAAAATAGATAGCGTAAGCTTATCTAAATTCACTTATTTATTACGAGAGAGGGATTATAATGTAATACAGCAAGGACCATATCTCTATGGATACAAAGGATTGGTTGGCAAGGTTGGTCCGATTTTAGTTCATGCTAGTATAATCTTTATTCTTCTTGGATCCATAGTTGGATCACTTACTGGATTTATGGTCCAAGAAATTATACCTAAGGGGGAATTATATCATTTACAAAATATTGTGACATCAGGTCCAGCAAGTTCTCTGCGGCAGGATTTTGAAGTTTATATCAATGATTTTAAAATTGCCTATAGTGAACAAGGAGTAGTGGATCAGTTTTATTCAGATGTTTCTATTTTGGATAACAATTTAAAACCGTTAGGCAGAAAAACTATTTTTGTTAATGAGCCTTTAAGATATCAAGGTATGACCTTTTATCAGACAGACTGGGATATTAGTACTGCTCAAATTACTGTTAATTCTAAACTTATACAAGAGGTGAGTTTACAGGAGGTAAATCTACAAAACGGGTCAAGATTTTGGATTGGTAATTTATTTACTGGAGAAAGTAATAAGGTTTTATTGGTTTTAGAGGATTTAACTGGTAAGTGTTTGTTTTATGATTCCGAGAAAAAGTTTTTAGGTCAGTCTCGAATTGGACATAAAATTTTTTTGAATGGTGTTCCAGTAAGAGTAACTAAAATAATACCCGCAACGGGATTACAAGTAAAAGCAGATCCGGGTATAATTTTAGTCTATTGTGGATTTTTAGCCTTAATCATAAGTGTATTTTTTAGTTACACTTCTTACTTTCAGATTTGGGCGATCAAAAAAAAGGAGAATCTATACATTTATGCAAATACGAATAGGGCTCTTTATTTTTTTGAGAAACACGTTTTAGATCTTTTGATCAAGTTAGAATGTGATAGTTCAGACACTAGGAAAGTATCTAATCTTAAAATAAAGGTTAGTTCAGATAAGTAAATAAGTTGAGATTTCTGTCGGATCGTCATTATTTATGAGTAGTACAACAGAAGCTCCTAAATATAATTTCATATGAGATACATAAATCATGGCTCGTGTTATTGTGATTACTTCTGGTAAAGGAGGAGTTGGTAAGACTACTACTACTGCTAATTTAGGTATGTCGTTAGCCCAATTGGGTTATCAGACGGCTCTTATAGATGCCGATATAGGTTTACGGAATTTGGATCTTCTTTTAGGTTTAGAGAACAGGGTTATTTATACTGCGTTGGAAGTTTTGTCGGGAGAATGTAGGCTTGAGCAAGCTCTTATACGGGATAAGCGACAGCCAGGACTAACGCTTTTACCTGCTGCTCAAAACAGAAATAAAGATTCTGTCAATAGCGATCAGATGAAGTATTTAGTTTCACTACTGGAGGACCAATATGATTATGTTTTAATTGATTGTCCTGCAGGAATTGAAACGGGTTTTCATAATGCTATTGGTCCAGCTAGAGAAGCTATAGTTGTTACGACTCCAGAAATTGCGGCTGTAAGAGATGCGGATAGGGTTATAGGCTTACTTGAAGCTAATGGTATACAGAAGATTAATTTATTAGTTAATAGACTAAGGCCAGAAATGGTGAAGTCAAATGATATGATGTCAGTTTCTGATGTTAAAGAGATTTTAGCTATTCCTTTAATAGGAGTAATACCTGAAGATGAATGTGTAATTATATCAACAAACCGTGGAGAACCACTTGTTTTAGAAAAAAAATTGTCACTACCGGGAGTGGCATTTGAAAATACAGCCTATAGGCTAGATGGTCAGCAAGTAGATTTTATAGATTTTGAGTCTTATTCTAAGGGTCCATTAAAGCGCCTGCGTAATTTTTTCCTAGGGTCTTCTGCAACGTGAGTATTTATGAATTTTTATGATTACAGAATTTTTCGAACGTCTATTTATAGGAACTAGTCGTGGCAGCCGAGAAGACGTGAAGAGACGCCTTAAATTGGTTCTTGCACACGATCGATCTACTCTTAATGCTTCTACTTTAGAGAAAATGAGAAAAGAGATTCTTGTAGTTGTCTCTAAGTATGTTGAGTTAGATACAGAAAGTTTGGAGTTTTCAATAAAAACAGATAGCAGAATGACAGCGCTTATTGCGAATCTTCCAATACGTCGAATTTTGCAGTCAGATAGCAGTGCATAAAAGTATCTAAGTGTGACTAGTATTTTCTATCACACTTAGATATTTATTTTTGTACGCTGTAAGAGTTCCATGCTAATTGTTGTAAACTGGAGTTACGTCGTAGAGGACGTGTAATTAATTCTAGAATGTCTCTTGAGTTTGTGAATCCATGTATTTGGGCAAATGTAAATTCGACAGACCACTTAGTATTAACGCCTCTTGCTTCAAGTGGATTTGCATTAGCCATGCCTGTTATTACAAGGTCAGGTTGCAATTTTCGGATTCGTTCTAGTTGATTATAATTATCAGGTTTTTCTACGATCAAAGGTATTTTAACTCCCATTTGGGTACAGGTAGACTGAAGGAGTAGCAATTCATTATTTTGGTATCTTTTATCCATATAAGGTATACCAATTTCATGAACTATCATACCACACCTGATAAAAAACCTAGCTAAAGAGATTTCAAGTAGGTTGTCACCCATAAAAAATACAGATTTATTGACTATTAGTTCTAAATAATTTTCTAAAGAGTCCCAAATTTTTCTTTCTCTTTCTTCTAGTCCGACTGGTTCTATATTAAGTACAGAGCAAATTTTTTCTATCCAAGCTCTGGTTCCGTCTGGTCCAATTGGGAAGGGAGCTCCAATTAGTTTTGCCCTGCGTCTGCGCATTAAGGTTGTAGCAGTTCGACTGAGATAGGGGTTTACACCGCATACATAATATCCTTCTTGGATTACAGGTAATTCAGTGTATCGTTTTGAGGGTAACCAACCGGAAACTTGGATCCCTTGATTTTTTAATTCTAAGCTGAGTTGGTTCGCAACTGAATCTGGAACCGAGCCAAATAGTATTAATGGTGTATGTACTTGGCCTAATTTTACATTAGGTGATTCTATGTGAGGACATCTATGAGCCATAGCGGCTAATACTGTATCTTCTCCTTGTGTGAAAGCGTAATCGAGTCCGTTGGCTCTTGCTACTATTATAGGTAAGGATAGCTCAGCTTCTAATTTTGGAGCTATGCCCTCTAAGTCCATTTTTATTATTTCAGTTGTACAAGTTCCTATCCAAAAAATCACACTAGGATTTCTATCCTTTTTTATTTGCAAGCATAACCTTTTTAGTTCTTCGTAATCGCTTAATTTTGCTGAGATATCTCCTTCTTCAAGTTCGGCCATAGCGTATCTCGGTTCAGAAAATATCATAACTCCCATTGCATTTTGGAGAAAATATCCACAAGTTTTTGTCCCTATAACAAGGAAGAAACTATCTTCTATCTTTTGATATAACCAGGATACGCAGCTTATGGGACAGAACGTGTGATAGTTTCCTGTCTCACACTCAAAAGTTAAATTATTTTCTTCTTTTTCTGTAATTGTTTGTGAAGTCATATTAGTTTTAGACAATCATTAATTCTAAACTTGAATCTTCAATTTCCATGCTATTGGTTTCTTTATCTGAAGGCGATAGGTAAAAATCAGATAGTAGACTAAAAAGTTCTCGATCGGGAGCTTCATTTGGAACAACACCTTCAGGTTTGGCAATAATTTGGTCTGCTATGTTTAAATAATAATCGCATACGTAGTTTAGTGTTGAATCAAGTTCTGCCATTTCGAAGAGAGTTTTTCCTTTAACTCGAGAGATTCGAATATCCTCAATTAATGGTAATACCTCAAGGATTGGCATAGGGACGGCATCTACGTACTTTTCGATTAGGTCTCGTTTTGCGGTTCTATTACCTATTAAACCTGCTAACCTAAGTGAGTGAGTACGTGATTTCTCTCGAACAGATGCGGAAATACGATTAGCAGCAAACAAAGAGTCAAATCCATTGTCTGTTACTATTAAACAGTAATCGGCATAGTTTAAAGGAGCAGCAAAACCTCCACACACTACATCCCCTAGCACATCAAATAAGATAACATCGTATTCATCAAAGGCATTCAACTCTTTTAATAATTTCACGGTTTCACCAACCACATATCCTCCACAACCGGCACCTGCTGGTGGACCTCCGGCTTCTACACAGTCAACTCCTGCGTAACCTTTGTAAATGACATCTTCAGGCCATACATCTTCGTAGTGATAATCTTTGGCCTGTAAGGTGTCAATAATAGTTGGAATTAAGAAACCCGTTAGTGTAAAAGTGCTGTCATGTTTTGGATCACATCCAATTTGTAGAACTTTTTTTCCTCTCTTTGCTAAGGCAACTGAAATATTGCAGCTTGTTGTAGATTTACCTATCCCCCCTTTACCATATACGGCGAGTTTCATGACAATTTTCCCTCGAATAAATAGATATTAATACAATAGTACAAACAAATTAGAAAAAGGTAAATTAATTAGGAATTTTACAAGTTTTTGGAAAAAGATGTATATATATACATCTTTTTCGTTACGATGTTTTTGAGTTTTCTTCTTGGTTTAAGTCTGAGACAAAACTTGTAGATTGGCCTGTTAATAATGATTTAGCTAATGACAGCGCTTTTTTAGCCTGAATAGAAGCTTTCTTACTCCAATTAGATAAGCGAGAATTTTTCTTAGATTTAGAAATTCGTTTTTTTGGAACAGCCATATATATTTTTCCTTCTATATTATTTTGTTTTAGGAATCAGAATTTTATTAGTTCATAAGAGTGTTAAATTTATTATACCTATAAAACCTATAGTTCTAAAAAATAAAAGTTCTGAGAAAATAATTAATTTCAGAAACAGTTATTTTTTAGAAATGGATATTCTATCTAGATCCTAAACGGCTAAGTTGTCTTAAAGCAATTCTAGCGATATTAAAAAGTGCCCAAGATGCTGCTGCTAAAACGGGGAAAAGAACTATTAAAAGTCTCGTGTCCATAATATAATCCTATGGTATATCTTTCCTAAATATTATAGCTAATGCGATTCAAAGGGTGTATTTATAAAGTAGAATTTCATTATTTTCGTTATAAACATAAGAATAAATTAAATTCTTATGGTGTAGAGGCAGTATCTTTTCTTGAGTTACCAGTGTTTTAATTTATTCTGGAAATTTATATTAATTATCAGTAACTATAAGATAAAGAAACATGATGGATTTACCTTTTACTTTGGATCAGCTAAGAATACTTAAAGCTATTGCTTCGGAGGGTAGTTTTAAAAAGGCTGCAGACAGTTTATACATTTCTCAGCCGGCAGTTAGTCTACAAGTTCATAATTTAGAGAAACAATTAAATATTCTGATTTTTGATAGAGGAAATAGAAAAGCTTCTTTTACAGAGGAGGGTGAGATGCTATTAAGATACGGAAACAGAATTTTATCTTTGTGTGATGAAACTTGTAGGGCAATAGATGATTTACATAATTTACAGGGTGGTACATTGATAGTTGGGGCTAGTCAAACTACTGGGACTTATTTGATGCCAAGGTTAATTGGTGTTTTCCGTCAGAAGTATCCGCAGGTTGCTGTCCAATTGCAAGTTCATTCTACTAGGAGAATTGCTTGGAGTGTTGCAAATGGTCACATAAATCTAGCTATAATAGGTGGTGAGGTTCCCATGGAACTTAAAAATACTTTACAAGTTACGTCTTACGCTGAGGATGAATTAGCATTAATATTGCCGAAATCTCATCCTTTTTCTTCGTTAAATAGTATACAAAAAGAGGATCTTTACAGACTTAGGTTTATTGCGCTAGATCGTCAATCTACAATACGTAAAGTGATTGATAAAGTTTTGAATCAAAATGGAATAGATAGTACAAGATTTAAGATTGAGATGGAATTGAATTCTGTTGAGGCTATAAAAAATGCAGTACAATCGGGCTTAGGAGCAGCTTTTGTGTCTGTATCTGCAATTGCTAAGGAGCTTGAGTTAGGGGTTTTGCAATGGGTTAAGATAGAAGATATTATTATAAAAAGAACTCTTTCCATTATTGTGAATCCCAAAAAGTATAGATCAAAAGCCTCAGAGATTTTTAGCAAAGAAATTTTAACACTTTTTGTTTCTCCGCCGATTAGTAGTATTACATATCATTAAATTTGGTAAATCTTTAATGTCTAAATTAGAACGTAAACTGAAGTTAGATTTAGTATTTAATCGAATATTATTAAAAATTCATAGGTCTACAAACAACTTAACAGATCAGATTTTGCCTATAGATTTTCTTCGTAAAGATATAAAAACAGTTTTTTATCTCTCTATGGCAATCGAATTAAAGTTGATATTGGATAGTTTGGTAGGCATTAATTCCGGGGAAATTAATTTAGATTTAGCTTTACTTTTGGATATTACTATTACTTTTTCTTTAATATCGTCTAAGAAAAGGTGTAGTCAAATATTACATCTGACTGGAAAAAACAATTTAAGTTTATCAAATCCATGGTTAATAAGCCAACTTAAGAAAGATGAGTTAGGAACTGGTATGGTCTTATTGCGATGGATAGTGGCTGAAAAAGAAAATAATTCAGTTCCGTTGATTATGAGTTTAATTGAAAATTTTATCATCAGACTCAGTAATATTATGGTATTTGAATTATTTTCTAATCAAAGCTTTTCAAGAGGGCTTTTGTTATACTATGCAACTGATTATTTTTCGTTTTATTATAATCTGAATAACTTGAAGCTTTCTTTGTATTGGAAATATTATTTAGGAAATTTTTATTACCTTTTAAAGAATTTTTACCGACGTAGCCATTTAATTTCTGTGTATACCAAAAAGGGTATTGTTTTAAAGAATATTTATAATGAGACTTTGACTTGTAAAAATGCAGTTTCTGAGAAAGGTACCTTATTTGTAACTTTTTTGAATTTTCTTGAAATTAAGATTTTAGAGTTTTGTAGACGCTTATAGTGATAAAGTTATAAACTTTACATTAGTCTATTGTTGGGTATACACTTAATCTTTTTTCTGATTTACCTGAGATTTCAAATTTAACTTTTCCATCAATTAGAGAATATATAGTGTAGTCGCGTCCAATGCCAACATTGTTACCAGGTTTGAATTTTGTTCCTCGTTGTCGCACGAGAATACTACCTGCTAAGACATACTGACCTCCGTATTCTTTGACTCCTAATCGTTTGGAATTAGAGTCTCTACCGTTTCGAGTGCTACCACTACCTTTTTTATGTGCCATAAGTATTTTTAAGATGAAAGTTTAAATTATTTATTTATATCTAGAGGTTAAGTTAAAGTTGCACCTGCGATTGAAATAGAATTGATCATTATTCTTGTTAAGTTATCTCTGTGGCCTTGTTTTTTTCTTGTTTTCTTTTTAGGTCTCATTTTGTATACAGTTATTTTTCTGCTTTGAATGTGTCCTAAAACGGTTGCTTCAATAGAAGCGTTAGGGATACATGGTTGTCCAACACTTACGTTACCATTGCTATTAATAAGAAGAACTCTGACTAAAGCAATCTTGTCACCCGGATTTAGTTCGATGTGATTTAAATCATAAAATTTTCCTGGTTCAATCCAGAACTGTTTACCACTCGCTTCTACAATTGCATAACTCATTTTGTAATCCTATAAATTTTATAGTTATGTAAATATGAAAACAATACAAAAATAAATTTTACCTTGGCATTGTGCTACCTTTCCATAGGGCATCCCCTATAGTATTATCGCCGCTGTACCGTTTAACAACCGAGTTCGAGATGGATCGGAGTGGTTCCAGTACGCTATAAACACCAAGGCTAAAAACTTTCAAAACTG
>JACCDQ011979366.1_pt1 | contig 17610 bp, 7 predicted proteins | sample 7446031 | NCBI WGS metagenome assembly JACCDQ01 (sample SAMN15323442, study PRJNA562643) | freshwater metagenome | isolation source: river surface water | place: USA:Blue River Watershed | collected 2017-08-17
CGGCAGCCCAGTTGGCGACATAACCCTCGGGCTCTGTGCTCTCGCTGTAGAACTCGCGGGTGTGGGAGATCGTGGCCTTCTTGACGAGCGTATCCCAGGTTTCTGTGTCCAGACCGGTCAACATAGCGGTCAGGTCGATCGTCATCGACGTGCCATCGGCGAGGGTGACGGTCAGGGTCGGGGTAGGGTTGGTGATATCACCGCCATCCACTTCGCCGGTCTTGCTCTGCGCGGCGCTGAAGAGGCCGGAGAGCGAGAAGCTGCCATCTACCACTGCAGCCTTCAGGGCCAATGCAGCATCGAGGTCAGTGCTGCCGTTGGCCACGTAGGACAGGAAAGCAACGTAATCGGCACCTTCACCCTGAAGATAATCGCTGAGTGCATTGGTGTAGCTGGAAGCCAGCGTGCCTTGATCCACCGTGCCGTCGCCGTCGCCGTCGTACGTGGTGTAGTCGTATGAAAAGCTCATTTTCAATCCCCTTTAGTTAAACCATTAAAAAGAGCCACCTTCCGGCAACCCGCCATCCGAAACCTTTAGCCCACCGGCTCCAGCCGGCTGCTCAACAGCTTGACCCCGACGCCGGTTTTGCCGGCTTGCTGCTCGATGCGCATGATTTGCCCTTGCGCCTTGAGCTTCATGGGGCCGCCGGGGGTGTCGAGTTCGATCTCCAGATCAATCAGGCCACCCACCTGCTGAGCGCTGTCCATCTCAAAAAACAAGCCCGAGGCGCTGATGTCGCGTGTGACAGCTTGTTTGCCACCAGCCAGGCCCACCGGCAATTGGATCTGCTCTCTGGGTTCGCTGCGGTGTTCGTTCTTCATGGCTTCAGTTTGCCGATTTCGTTTGGTTTTCGCATGGTCAAAACCGCGTGATCTTCTGGGAGCCTCCCATCAATAAATCAGGAGAAAAGCATGACAAATGTCATGGGAGGTGCAACAAGCTCCAGACCATCCCAAAACGTCATAGGGCGCGCTGGTAACAATTGGTATCATCCGCAACGTTCAAGACATTCACTCCACACAAGCACATGTCCCAAGTTCACAGCCAGCCCATTCAAGTTTTGCTGGTCGCGCTGCCACTGGTGGCCTGGGGACTGGAGCGATTGGTTGAAAGCGCGCGACCACAGTTGGCCCTGGCAGGCTCGGCGCGGTCGGTGGCCGACATCATTGGCAGCATTGGCCATCGTGCACCCGATGTGGTGGTGTTGGACCTGGATGGTGAACAAGGCGCCGAGTCGCTGGCCCTGCTGCACAGTAAGACTAGCGCCAAGATTCTGGCGTTGACCGGCTCACCTCACGAGGTGCTGCATGACGAAGCGGTGATGGCGGGCGCGCGCGGTGTGGTGGACAAACGTGACGCCGACTCTGCCTCTACCCTGCTCAAGGCGATAGAAAAAGTGCATCAGGGCGAGATCTGGATAGACCGCAACGCCACCAGCCGCATTTTTCTGGAGCTGGCACGCAGAAAATCTGCCCTGGTTCAACACAACCCTGAAACGCAAAAAATTGCCCGCCTGACACGACGCGAACTGCAGGCCCTGACCATGCTGGCCAGCGACCCCGGCAGCTCCAGCAAAAAGGTTGCCGAAAAACTTTTCATCAGCGAGCACACGCTGCGCAACCATGTGACCTCGATCTACAGCAAGCTGGACCTGACAAACCGGGTTGACTTGTACGCCTTTGCCCAGCGCAACAGCATCAAGTAACGCTGTCTTTCAGGCGCGTGGCCGAAAGGCCTTGAGCTGTTCTTCGGTCATGGCGTCAAGCACTTCACAAGCGTAGTCATAACCCTGCCGCGTGATACTGTCAAAGCGCTGCCATTGCAGCATGCCGACCCGCTCAAGCGGCGGGCAGAAGTACAGGTCGGTCAAACGGCGCGATTCGCCCTGACGCGAGCTGCTGTACATGATATTGACATTGAGCAAATAAGCCATGAACGAGGGCAGCTTGTAACGGCGTTGCTGACGCGGGCGCAGGCGGTCCCGCAACAACGCCCAGGTGCCGGGCACCTCTTCAAATGCCACGGGTTTAGGCTTGCGACTGCCCAGGTCGATACCAATGACCTTGCCCACCCCCCTGCGCTGGCGCATGACGCTGACCGGAAAGTTGTTGAAAGTGCCGCCGTCAAACAACAGGTCACCCGCCAGCGGCACCGGCGGGAAGGCCCCGGGGATGGCGGTGCTGGCCAGAATCGACTGGGCCAACGGCCCCTGGCTGATGACCTGCTCGCGGGCCTGGGTGTAGTTGCTGGCCACACAAAAGTAGTTTTTCCAAGTGTCTTCGATGTCTGCCGCATGACCAAAAATGGCTTTTAACGCCACCTGCAGGATGCGGCGCATACGGCGCCCGCGAATCAGCGAAATCAACGGCAACAGGTTGAAGTCACCGGTGGGTTTGTCGGCAAAGGCCGCGCGCGCGATGGGCATCACGGTGGTCAACGGTTGGTCTGAAGCCACCATGGCCGCCATGATGGCGCCGATGCTGGTCCCGCCGACAAAGTCCACCACGAGGCCACGCTCCTGCAAGGCCCGATAAAGCCCAAGGTGCGCCAAGCCTTTGGCGCCACCGCCGGCCAGCACCAGGCCCACAGCGGCGCGGCTTTGAATACGTGCCAGCCGCGCCATGTCGCTGGTCAGTGCCGGGCGCACATGCACATGGTCAGTCACCGGCCTCCGGGCCAACCATTCACGGGTGCCGCTGGGGCAGCCCTCTGCGGTATCGTGCAACAGCACCAGAATCTGCGCCGCATCGCTGCGCCCTTCCCGCTGCATCAGGAAGGCGGTTTCGGTTTCGTGCAGCATCGGGGCTTGACGGGCGTTGGCCAGCAACAGGATCTCGTCGCTGTGGCGGCTGCAGCGCTGGGTCCAGGGGCTGGCATCGGCATCACCCACCAGCAGCACGAAGTCGTGTGTGAGCTCCAGTTGGTCCAGGTGCATGGCAATACGACGATTGGCGGCGGTGTCGGTCAGTGCACAACGTGCCAGCCCAGACTGCCCCAGGGCCGCGTCCACACTGGCGGCGTCCACCAGGGAAACCTGGCCCATGTGACCAAGTTGTGCAGCCAGGCGCCGGGCGAAATCGGCTGCGTCTACCACGGCTGTGACCGGCAGCAAGGCCATAGCCACCGGCGGCGGAACCGCCGTGCGCTGGCTGGTGCCTGTGAGCCGCTTGATGATTTGGCGGGTCAGCGCCATCGACATCTGCGCGCTACCGGCCAGCAACCGGAAGTCCGACTTTGCCAGCCGCACCAGCACCGAGTTGCGGATGGCCACCACCGTGGCGGTGCGCGGCTCGTCGGTATAGAGGCTCATTTCACCAATGACCTCACCGCGCCCCATCTCGCGCACCATGCGCTCCACGCCATCATCTCCAAGTACCGAGGCACGCAGCCGTCCGCTGATCGAAAGGTACATGGCGTCGCCATGCTCTCCCTGGTACATCAAGGTATCACCAGCGGCCAGTTCGACCCACTCCAGATGGCGTTGAAATTGCTGCAAGGCGTCGACATCGAGCTCGCCAAACATGCGTTGCAAATGGTGCGTGAGCACCTGTTCAGGGTAATGGATCAACATGGCAATCAATATACCGCCACGTCCAAGTGGAAGGCAAGGTCTTTACAGATACTTGGAAATTTGATATCGTTTTAAGTAACAAAGCGTAACAAAGCCGACTCAAGGTGTAAAGAAGTTTACGGTGAAAGATGCCCTGAGCGCCTGAAATTTCACTGAGCGTAGTTAGCTTGTGCGCAAATGGGAGGCTGATGCGGCCGGGGATTTTCTTGGCCTGGGCAACTTTGGGACAGGGACATCCGGAGAACGACATGAACCCTTCGAAACACACACAACTTCCCAAACTTAGCGCCCTCGCGCTGGTGGTGTATACCGCATGGGGAATGTCCGCGTGGGCCTTGCCCCAAGGTGCCACCGTGGTGAACGGTCAGGTCTCGGTCGCCCAACCCACCTCAAGTTCACAAATCGTCAACGCATCCAACGGCGCCATCATCAACTGGAAGCAGTTTTCCATTGGCGTGGGTGAAAGCACCCAGTTCATTCAGCCGTCCAGCAACAGCGCCGTGCTCAATCGGGTGGTCGGCCCTGATGTTTCGCAATTGCTGGGCCAACTCAAAGCCAACGGCCAGGTGTTCCTGATCAACCCCAATGGCATTGTGATTGGCGGCGGCGCCCGCATAGACACCAACAGCTTCATCGCTTCGACGCTGGACATGAGTGATGCCGATTTTCTGGCCGGCAAATTGCACTTTTTCGAGGGTTCCAGCGCGGGTCGTATGCAGAACAACGGCCTCATCACCGCAGCCCCCGGCGGTCGCATTGTGCTGATTGCGCCCGACATTGAAAACACCGGCATCATCCAGGCGCCTGATGGACAGATCCTGCTGGCAGCTGGGCGCAAGCTGGAAATCGCCAGCATGGACCTGGAGGGCGTCACGTTTGAAATCCAGGCCCCCACTGACTCGGTCCTGAATCTGGGCAAATTATTGGCCGAGAACGGCGCAGTGCAGGCCTTTGCCGGTAGCTTGCGTCAAAGCGGCGAGATCCGCGCGAGCCGGATGGTGAGAGACAGCGATGGCAGCATTCTTTTGGCTGGCAGCAACGACCTGACCCTCACTTCGGACAGCATCACCCGCGCCGATGGCGCAAGCGGTGGCCGCATCGTGCTGCAAAGCACCCAGGGCACCACGCGTGTTGCCGGCGAGGTTTCCGTGACCGGCGCGGCCGGTTTGGGCGGCAGTCTCCAGGTACTGGGACAAAGGGTGGCAATTGACGCCGGGGCCAGGCTCGATGCGTCCGGCAGCGCTGGTGGTGGCCAGATTCTGGTGGGCGGTGATTTTCAGGGCAACAACCCCGATGTGCAAAACGCCGATCGTGTCTACGTGGGTGATGGCGCGCAACTCAATGCCGACGCCACCGAACAGGGCAACGGTGGACGCGTGATTGTGTGGTCCGAGGAAAACACCCGCTTTTATGGTGACCTGTCTGCACAAGGGGGTGCACAGGGTGGCAATGGTGGATTTGCCGAAGTCTCTGGCAAACACAACCTGGAGTTCGCCGGCTCGGCCAAGTTGGGCGCAACGACCGGAACCAAAGGCACCCTGCTGCTCGACCCGCTGGACTTGATCGTCTCGGAAACCAGCGGCATCCTGACCACCGTGGTGGACGAATTTGCCGACTTTTCGGGCAATGTGGTGACCGTGGCCCCCACCACCCTGGCCGGCGTGGCCGCCGACGTGGTCTTGCAGGCCAACCGCGATGTTTACATCAAGGATCCGATTGCGCTGACCACGGCCGACGCCGGGATCACCATCACCGCGGGTGGAGCAAGTTATAACGCCGGCTCCATTTTTAATACGGCTGGTATCAGTACCAACGCGGGTGACGTCACCCTGCGCGCCGAGGCCATCAGCGGTGCGGGTGGCATCACCACCCTTAGCGGCGCGGTCGACCTGCTGACCTCCGGCACACTCAATTACAGCGGGGCCATCAATTCGGGCGGTGGCGCTGTCACACTGGCCTCGCAGAGTGGTGCGGTCAATTCGATCTATGTCAACGCGGGTGCCGGCACGATCGAGGCCACAGGCAGGTCCCTTTCGGGCGGCACCTACCAAACGACCGGTACAGCCAATCTGACAGCCACCGCAGGCAGCATTTCGGTCTACAACATCAACGCCGGAATTGCCAATTTGACAGCCACCAGCAGCATCAACGCCGATGTGGTCGTCACCGACCGGGTAAACGCAAGCTCCACCGGGTCTTCGGTCAGCCTGTCGAACGATGGCACGGCAGCGCTTCGCCTGGGCACACTCAGCGCCAACTCGGGCTTGTATCTGTACTCGTCAACCGGCTTTGAGCAGGCTAGCGCGGGGTCGTTGAGTTCACCGTACATCGACCTCTACACCAACAACAGTCTGACATCGGCCGGCACACTGGCCGCACCGTTGTCGATTGTCCAGGCAACCGGGCAGACCCGGGTCGGTTTTTATGACCTTGCCGCACCCGTCCATGCCGCTTTTGCAAGTGGCACCACGGTGGGTGGTCTGGCGCTGGAGGGCACAGTTGCCGCCTTGGGTGCGAGCACGATCACCGGCTCGGCCAACCTCACTTCGCTGACGCTTGGCGCTGGTACAGGTGTGTTGAACCTGTCGGCCGAGTCCACTTCAGGCCTGGGTAATTTGCTGGCACTCACCGTGACCGATGGCGGCATCCATGCCGGCACCATCAACCTGCAAGGTGGCGGCGGCTTGTACCTGGAGGCCAAGGGACCGGTCACCATCACCAATGCCAGCACCACCCGCACCAGCGGTTACGGCATTGATGTCTACACACGCAAATGCGTTACCTATCCCTATGCAATTTGCGGTGATATCAGCCCCATTACCGCCGGTATTCTGAATGCCGGAAGCGGAAGTATCCGGCTGCGAACCTACGACAACGGCGACATCACGGTCACCGGCGCCCTGACCGCAGGTGCGGCCGAAGTGCGTGCTGGCAGCACTTACACCGTACCGAACCCGGCAAGTCCAGGGTACACCCTGACCCAGGCCACAGCCAACAACATCAACCTTGCTGCAGTCACCACCACGGGCTCTTTCAGCGCCTACAACTATGGCGAGGGCAACATCGCCATCAGCGGGTTGGCAGCAGGCGGCTCGACTTATGTTTACGCAGGCAGCAACTACTCGATTCCTGCGGTCAACTACCCCTTCTACACTTCAGCGACCACCCTCAACACCATCAACATCACCAACCTTGAGCCCGCTCTGGCCACGGGCAGCTTTCAGGTCTATAACAGCGGCATAGGCAACATCAACCTGACCGGTGCAGTCGACCGCCGCCAATCGGGCAGCGTCACCCTTTCGGCCAGCAACGGATCGGTAACGGCCAGCGGTAACCTGAGCGCGCGCTACGACATTGATGTGAGTTCGCAAAACAGTTCTGTTACTCTGGCGAATCTGACAGTGACCGAGGGAGAAGTTTCTGTCAGCGCCGGAACGCAGTTGACGCTCGGACAGGTCACGACCGGGAGCGTCAATTCATATTACGGCGGCGTCACCCTGAGCGCGGGCGGCGATTTGAGCTTTGATTCCATCACGTCAACCACCAACGCTTATTACAACGGCTATGGCGGCGTCAATCTCACCACCAGCACCGGTTCAATCAAGACCAGCAACCAGAGCAGCCGCCTCGACATCACCGCGACCGGCGATGTGACCCTGACGGCAAACGATGTCGTCAACGGGTTCATTGGCGACAGCAGCTTTGCCAACCCCATGGACATCAAGGCTGGCGCAGCCAAGGTGGTCACGTTGTCCGCCGGTAAAGACATTGGCGCGGCGGGCAAGGCGGTCACGGTCGATACCAGCGGCACGCTGGCGGTCACCTCCACTGGCGGCCAGTTCCATTTGGCTGCCACCGACGGCACCACGGAGAAATCGTTGTCCACCATCCGCTTGTCGGCATCTGCGGCGGGCATTGGAAGTGGCAACACGTCCACCTTCACTTCAGCGGACCTGGACGTCACGGCGACCAGCGACGGCAACACGATTGCCCTCAGCGATCTGGTGCGCTCGACTGGCACACTCAACGAATTCAAGTTTGCTGCTACGGGCGCCAGTGGCCTGGCCATTGGCGACGTGAACCTGACAACAACCGGCTACAACCAGTTGTATTTGAGCGCCACCAACGGGTTGGAACAATCCGCTCCCGGCAGCAACAACATCCAGGCGGGTTACATCAATTTGGCCGGAGGCACTGGCGCCGTCTCGCTGGGCAACGTGACATCCTCGTCCGTAGCCGGCAATGGCATTCTGATTGCCTCGTCGGGCGACGTCACTACTCGCAGCCTGAACGGTCTCGAAGTGGCCGTGTCGGGTGCCAACCTGTCGCTTGGGTCGGTCACCAGCACCGGCGATGCCAACCGCACTTATTATGACTATTACGGGGATTACATCGCGCGGCTTGGTACCTACAAATACACCCCCTACAAGCTGCAGCTCACCGCGACCGGGAGCATTGACACCTCTGGCGACATTGTGAGTGCCACCTCTGCCCTGCTCAGTGCCGGGACCAGCATTGCCATCAACGCAGGTGCAGGTAGCATCACAGCTGGCAACAAATCGTATTACTACTACGGTGCCGACACCGCCAAAGCCTGGGCAGGAACCGGCGCCGGCAATATGCTGCTGGCCGACGTCCTCTCGGGCAACGCCCTGGATCTGAAAGCACACACGATGCTGCTGGGCGACCTGACGGCAGTTGCGACGCTTACAGCAAACGGCACCGACCTCCATGCAGGCGTGGTCAGCGCCGCCAACGCCACGTTTTCAGCGGCGAACGCGTTGAACACAGGGACAATTTCTGCCACCAATATTTCTCTGACGGCCAATACATTTGCCACCGGCAACATCGCTGCGACCAACAACCTGAGCATCACGTCCACAGCGGGTTATGCGCCGAGTGGTGTCGCACTGTCCGCCAATTCGGCCACCATCAACGCCGTCGACGACATCAGCGTATCGAGCGGCAACAACACGTCACTGACCGCCCCCAACGTGTCCCTGAATTCGAGTGCGGGCAATGTCTATGCCGAACTCACCAACACCAGCAACCTGACGGTCAACACGGCCGTCGGCTTTAACGTGAGCAGTGACACCTGGCTGAATAACCTGAACGTCACCGCACAATGGGACCAGGCTACCGGCGCAAGCAACTCGGTGGGTGCTTCGGCATCCAGCACCACAACTTCGGGTAGCCAGAGTTTTGGTTACGGATTTGACGGGCCGCTCTACCTTTACGCATCTTCAGGCAACTCGGCGGGCAGAAGCTGGAACCTGACTTACCAGGACGTGTCCACCAACTCGGTGATGGCGTCAACCACACCCTCGAGTGATGACTTGGTCAATGCCTACCTCTCACACGATGGCGGCGGCACGTTCAACCTTGGTTTTAATTCGGACACGGTACTTGATAGCGCCTCTGTAGCACTCGGCTCAAGTGCAGCGTCGGCCAGCTTGACCCTGGCCACGGGTGGTGGTGTTCACTTGACCAGCATACAAACCAACGGCGGCAATGTCAGCGCCACATCGCGCAATGCCGACATCACCGTCGGCACCATTGATACCTCTACCCTGGGCTCTGCAGGCAACGTCACGTTGAACGCGAACAGCGGCAATATCGAATTCAATTTCGCGCCCACTACCGACATAATTTTCAGCGGCATTTCCACTGGAAGCAACAGCCCCGTCTCCACTGTCTTTGTTCCCCCCGTGTCTTACGGCGCTGTTGCGCTGAACGCAGCCAATGGCAGTGTGGGCGCCAGCGGGGCCATACCGATCAGTTATGCCAGCAGCCTCTCTGTCAATGCAAAAGACAGCATCAACATCAGCCAGAGCGCGGGCATACTGTCCAGCCTGGCGCTCACCACGACCAGCAGTGGCAGCGGAAACCTGAGCATTTCGGACACCAATTTCTCTGGTCTGTCCTTGGTGCGCAACGCCGGCAATCTGGAACTTTCCGGGCTGAACCCGGCCCAGCTGGCGTCATTCAGCCTGAACGCGCTGGATGGCAGCATTTTTGTCGCCAGCAACATCAGCAACGTGAACGCGCTGACGCTGAATGCCGGCTACAACCGCAACACCACGACCGATCTGGTGATCCGGGCCAGTGGCGGTGCGCGCACGGTCTCGGCCAATACCGTTGACCTGCGCGCCGGGCGCGACCTGTTGATCACCGCGGGATCAGCAAGCGGAGAAAATGTGTCTGTGGCCCAACTTGGCACCACCAGCCACAGCTACCTGTACGCTGGCCGCGACGTCAAAGTGACCGCCGATGGCGGCTCTGCCCTGGTCAGCCATGCGGCCACCGGTTGGACGCAATACCTCAATGCAGGCCATGACTTGCGTGTCACCGGTGGCTCGGCTGGCATCACAGGTGCCTCGGCTGCCATCACGACCGCCGGCAACCAGTCGATTGCCTTGGGCAATGACCTGATCCTCCAGGCCGGCAGTGCCGACGGTGCCCTGGCCAAAGTTGAAGCCATCCAAAGCCAGTCTGGCAGCGGCATCCATGACCTGTCGGTACTGGGTGGTGGCATCAATGCCACTGCGCTGCTGAAGGCGGGTAGCTCCCAATCGTTCACCCAGATTTCTGGAGCCGTCTTGGTCCAGGGCGGCACCGGCGCCGACGCTTCGGCTGAAATTGCCGCGACTTCCAGCCAGTCCATCGGTACCACGACAAGCAGCGGCGGTTCAGCCACCGATTCGGTGGCTGTGCTGGGTGGCTCGGGAGACCGCTCGTTTGCCAGAATGTCTGCCGGTGGCAGCCAAAGTATTTATGCCGCCAAAGACCGTACCAACAGCGCGGCCAGCGGCAACATCACGGTGGCAGGTGGCAGCGGCGCTGGTGCCACGGCTGAAATAACCGCGGGCTCGAGCCAGACCCTGGGTTCGCAGTCTGACTATTGTTATTACTACGGTTGTTATGACCCGACGAAAAACATTCTGGTGCAAGGGGGCCTGGGTTCAGGGGCCTTGGCTTCGATCCGGGCTGCAGGTTCGCAGTCAATATATGCGGGTGGTACTGTCAGTGTGCTGGGCAACTCCGGCACAGGCGCCTTGGCCGAGGTCCGCAGCACTGCGGGCAGCCAGACCATTGGCTCAACCTCGACCAGCTCCAACGATGCCACCGATGCCATTCTGGTCCAGGCTGGTAGCGGCGGCATCGCCCGCATCCAAGCCCAAGGCAGTCAGACCCTCATGACGGGTGGCGACCTGTCGGTGATTGGTGGCTCGGCCGCCAACATGACGGCTGCCATTGAATCGATCGCCGGCGCCCAGAGCATGGGTAACACTTACCTCTATTCCAATGACGCATCGGGTGCCGTGCTGGTGCAAGCGGGCAGCGCCAGCGGCGCAGCGGCCTGGATCAAGGCCGCCACCGGACAATCCATCAACGTCGGCGGCAGCATCACCCTGACCGGTGGCCCGGCAGGCGCTTATGCAGAAATGTCGACCACGGCGGGCACACAGACCATTGGCAACGTCGACTCCTACTATTACGACCAGACCGATAGCATCACATTGACCGGTGGCTCGGCAGCGGGTGCCTACGCCAAGATGGCAACCGGCGGCACCCAAAACGTACGAAGTTCAGCCGATATCACCCTGACGGGCGGCGTGGGCGGCAATTCGGGCGCGCAGTTGCTGGCGGGCACCGGCCAAAACCTGACGGCTTATGGCAAGCTCAGCATGACCGGCGGCAATGGCACAGGCACAGGTTTGCAGGCCACCGCGATCCGCAACTCGACGAGCGGCAATCAGACACTGAACGTGACGGGGGACATCACCGTCACAGGCGGTTCTGGCGTAGCGGATACCTGGATTTACCAGGTCGGCGGCGGCGCACAAACCATCAGCGCAGGTGGCGATTTGACCCTGATTTCACCGTCGGCAGCGCCGAACGTCAACGTCACGAGCATTGAAGCCTTTGGCAGCGCGCAAAACATCACGACCGGCGGATCGCTGACGGTTGACAACCAGGCCGGCTGGATCACCTACATCGCCTCCTCCGGCACCCAGACCATCAACGCGGACGCGCTGGCGGTCAGTCTGTCGTCCACCAGCGGCTCCAATCCTTTTGCCGGCTTGTCGGCCAGCGGCAACCAAACGATTACCTTGCGTGGTGACGAGGCCACCGTTGGCACGGCCGCCTTGTCCGTTGTCAATACCAGCGGTGCGACCGGCTCCACAGCGGCAGTGACGTCGGGCGGCAACCAGACTATCCTGATGAACTACGACGCCGCCGGGCTGGTGAGCGTCGGGGATGTCAACGGACAGGGTTTGACGAAAATCTCGGCGACGGGCGACCTGACCCTGGTCGCCGGTCAGGTGCTGTTACAGGGCGGTGCCACGGCGGGCTCTGACGCCCAACTGATGGCCGGAGCGACTGCCACCATGTTGGTGAGCAGCCTGTATGGCCCGGTCGAACTGAAAGGCGGCGTTGCTGGCGGCGCCTACATCGACCCGGCACTGCTTGAAATTGTCTCCAATGGCTCGGTGCAGATGCTGGCCGGTACCACCGCCTCTTCCAGTACCAATATCACGGCCGACGTGTTCAATCTGGCGGCCACCATTGGTGACCTGAGTCTGGTCAACTCGACCACCTCAAGTGCCACCGCCAGCATTTCGGCCGGCACTTTCAATTACTACGGCCCAGGCGCGGTCAGCCTGCAAGGGGGCACCATCACCGCGACAGCCCCCAGCACGATCAATGTGACGGGCCTGTGCACCAACTGCAGCACCAACCTGATCGGTCCCTTCAGTGTGACGGCCTATGTGCCACCGCCCACAGATTTTGGTGCGCTGATTGCTGGCGACATCCTGTCCCTGACCAACCTCACATCAGACATGTTTGAACTGGTTTTTGACGAAGACGGCAACCTGGTATTGACCACCAGGCGCCTGAACCAGTGCTACTGAACAAGGACATCGCCATGACAAGTCCATCACCCAAGCTTGCCGACGACCTGCCAGCCCAGTCACTTTCTGGAACTGTTTCTATTAAGCGCTGGCTGGCCGGGATCGGGATCGCCCTGGTGGCGTTCACAGCTGCGGCCCAGCAAAAAGTCGGCGAAGTAAGCCATTTACAAGGCATGGCCACGGCCCAGCAGCCTGGCGACGGTCTACGCTTTCTCGGCAATGGTGACGCCGTGATGGAAGGCGATGTATTGACCACAACCGACAAGGGCTTTGCGGTAATTACACTGACCGACGGCACCAAGTTCACCCTGCGTCCGTCCACCTCCTTTTCGCTGGAGCGTTTCTCGCAGAAGCCCGGGGCAGAGACTGCCTCGATGCGTTTGTTCAAGGGAGGCATACGCATGGCCTCTGGCCAGATTGCAAAACGCAATCCGGCAGGGATAGAACTCAAGGTCAACACGGCCACCGTCGGCATCATTGGCACCAGTTTTGATGCCCGGATTTGTGGTGCGGATTGCCGCCAGGAAAATGCCGCACCCAGCCTGGCCGCCTTGCAGGCAGCCCAGGCGGCTGGCAACCTGGGGGGCATCGTTGTCGCACGGGTGGTGCAAGCCACGGGTGACGTGGCGGCCAGCCAGCCCGGAAAACCGTCACGACCGCTGGCTGTTGGCGCCCCCCTGTATGAGGGCGATATGGTGCGCACAGGGGCCGATAGCATCGCCGTGATCGGCTTCAAGGACCAGTCCAAGGTGTCGGTCAACCCGCAAAGCACCCTGCGCATCGATGCCTTTGTCTACAACAAGCCACAAGCGCCTGACAACCTGGGCTTGTCCCTGCTCAAGGGGGGCATGCGGGCCTTCACGGGTCTGATTGGCAAGAAATCTCCCGATGCTTTTTCTGTGAAGACCAAAACCTCAACCGTCGGTATTCGCGGCACCGGCATGGACATCAGTTGTGAAGGCCCCTGTGTCGATGCTTCACTTGGCGAGCAAAATGCTTCCAACGCAGCCAATCCGGTCAACCCGCAAAAGCCGGATGGCCTGTTCATGCTGACCTGGGTCGGCACCACCTACTTTTTTGTCGGCCCACTGGACGTTCCCCTGAACCGGGTGGGTTTTATAGGTCAGGATGGTGTGGCACGGCTGCTGGATAACGTGCCCGACTTTTTCAGGGATTTTGGCTCCCCCCGCCCCGACCAGGTTGACGTGGACTGGGACAATCTGTTTGCCACAGCCTTGTCGCTTGGCGCAGATGGTCTGTATGTGATGGTTCGCGACGGGCATGTGTTCATGTCCGACGCATCACGCATCGACCTGGGCATCAATGAGGCCGGTTACCTCGGACCCAACGGCTTGGCCCTGCGCCTGGCGCCAGTGCCGACTTTCCTGGTCAATGACCCCTACCCACTGCCCGAACTGTTCACTGAACTAAACGGACAGATATTCCAATTGTTTGGCGTTACCCTGGGCCAGCCCGGCCAGGAAATTTGCAGACTGTGAGGGCATGACCATGCCATTCAAAACCCAAAAAAATCTTCGCTTCAAGGTTGTTTGCCTGGCCGCGCTGCTGAGCCAGAGCGCATGGAGTCAGATCCAGGCGCCGGAACCCACACTCGATGTGACGCGTTATGTCATTGAGGGGGAAAACCCGCTTAGCGCAGAGGAAGCCGCCCGTCTGGTGGCCCCTTTTGTCGGTGAAAAACGAAAATTGACCGACATTGAAGCAGCTGCCGGTGCGCTGGAACGCGCCATGCACGAGCGCGGATTTTCTTTTCACCGCATGTTTGTGCCGGTGCAAAAACCAGCCGCTGGGGAAATCCGGCTCCAGGTGATCGGCATCAAGCTCGGCCAGGTGGAGGTGACGGGCAACGAACATTTCACCGCGGACAACATCCGGCGCAGCCTGAGCAACCTGATTGAGGGTCAGGTGCCCGAGGTCAGGACGCTGGGCCGGGATATCTCGTCAAGCAACAATAATCCGGCCAAACAGATCTCGGTGACTTTCAAGGAATCGTCCGAAGCCGGCAAGGTGGACGCCGTGGTCAGAGTCAAGGACTCCCCCACCAGGGTGTTTTTTGCAGGTTTTTCAGGCAATCAGGCCTTGTCCGGCCATCAACCCGAACAAAACACTTACCGTGCCACCGGTGGGGTCCAGTTCGCCAATTTGTTTGACCGTGACCATGTGGCTACCCTCTCCTACACTACCGATCCCCGGCATACCAGCGACGTGAGCCTGTTTGGCGCCTACTACCAAGTGCCTTTTTACGGCACCGGCCTGAACCTGTCGGCCTACTACACCCGCTCCGACATCAGCTCTGGCACGGTTCAACAAGGCGCCGGTGTGTTTGAGGTTAGCGGTAGCGGCAGCTTCAGTGGCGTGCGCCTGACGCGCGCCCTGCCCCGCATCAATGCACTGCAACAGACACTGGCGATCGCGCTCGACGAGCGCATGTTCGAAAACAAAACCACGTTCAACGGTGCCCCGATCCAGCCTGATGTGGGTTCGCGCGTGCTCTCGCTGCAGTATTTGTTTCGCAATGAACCCAACTGGGGTGAAATTGCCGGTGGTGTGGAATACCTGACCAACCTGACCGGCGGCGCCAACAACACCGAGGCCAACCATTTCGCCAATGGCGGAACCCGGGACTGGGCTGCCTGGCGCTTCAGCCTGGAGGCCAGCGTTGAGTCAAAAGGTTGGGCCTACTCCGGACGGGTCAAGGGCCAGTTGGCCGACCGCGCGTTGATCTCGGGTGAACAATTTGGTCTGGGCGGCACCAACTCGGTACGCGGTTTTAGCGACCGGGTGGTGGCCGGCGAGCGTGGTTACCAATGGAACCTTGAAGCCAAGGGTCCGGCCCTGGGCGGGCTGCAACTGCGGCCGGTGATTTTTGTTGAGGGTGGTTCTGTCCATGCCCTTGCCACCGACACAACCGAAACAATCGCCAGTGCGGGGCTTGGTTTGCGCCTCGTGCACCGCAACCTGCAAGTCGCGGCAGACCTTGCCCAAGTCATCAACAGTGAAAGCGCACAGAGCGGTGGCAACGCCACCCGCCTGCACCTGGGAGTTTCATACCGGTTTTGACAACCTGGAAACAGGAGGACGGCTCAGCTGTCCTGCCAAATCACGGCCTGGCCCGAGTCTGACCATCGCTCGTAATTGGCAGAGTAGATGTCGTCGATGCGGTTTCGCTTGACCTTGAAGGTAGGGGTCACGATGTCGTTCTCCACGGTCCAGGCAGCAGCTGCAATGACCAGGCACTTGAGTTGCTCGTGCGGATCCAGATTGGCATTGACAGCGTTCAGGTGCTGGCCTAGCGAGGCACTAAACACCACACGCCTGGCTGGATCTTTCGCACGGACCATGGCTTCAGCATTGAGCATCAAAATGCCCAGCGGCTGCGCCAGATTGGCCCCTGTCACGACGCAGGCTTCCACCAGTTCATGCATCACCAGCTTGTCTTCAATCGGTGCCGGTGACACGTATTTGCCCCTGCTGGTCTTGAACAGATCCTTGACGCGACCGGTGATGTGCAGTCTGTTCTGGTCGTCAACATACCCCTTGTCGCCGGTGCGCAGCCAGCCATCGGCCGTGAAGGTGTCGCGGGTCAGTTCAGGCTCTTTGTAATAGCCCTGCATCACGGCCGGACTGCGCATCTGGATCTCTTCGGTTGCGGGTTCAATGCGTACCTCGACACCTGGATAAGGCGGGCCTACAGTGCCCTCCTGATTCTGGCCCTGGAGCGTGAGGTTGGAGACGGCCAGGTTTTCCGTCATGCCGTACCCCTCATTGACCGGCAAACCCAGCTGGCGATACCAAGCCAGCAATGAGACCGGCATCGGCGCGGCCCCGCCGGCAGCAAAACGGCATTGATCCAAGCCCAGCGCCTTCAAAACTTTGCGCCGCACCAGGCCACCGAGTAACGGAATGGACAGCAGCAAGTTGAGCTTGGCAGGTGGCAATTTGTGGTGCACACCCTGCTGAAACTTGACCCACAACCGTGGCACAGAGAAGAAGATCGTGGGGCGTGCACGTTGCAGATCGGCAGTAAACGTGTCAAGCGATTCAGCAAAAAATACGTGCATACCCGTGGCTAGCCAGCCATGCTCGACCAGAGCGCGCTCGACCACATGGGCCAACGGCAGATAGGACAACATGCGGTCGGACTGCGTCATCTTCACACTGTCCACGCCGCGGCCGATGGCCCAGGCGAAATTGCCAAAACTGTGCATCACACCCTTGGGCTGACCCGTGGTACCCGAGGTGTAGATCAGGGTGGCGAGTTCATCTGCAGCTCGAACCACCTCACCCATGAGTGGCTCACGACCGGCCATGATGGCATCCCAGCCCTCAAATTGCTGGATGGCGTCTACAGGTGATAGTGGATAACTGATGCAGGGCATGTCAGCAGGCAGGCCCTGCTTCATGCTCTCCCAATCATCGAGCTTCCCAACAAAACAGGCGCACGCCTCGCTGTGGGTCAAAATTTGCCGTACCGTGCCATGCGCCAGCGTGGGGTACAGGGGTACAGAGACGCAACCTGCCATCCAGATCGCCAGGTCGCTCATGAGCCACCAGGCACAGTTCTTGGACAGAATAGCCACTTTTGCGCCGGGTTCCAAGCCGCAGGCCTTGAGGTGGCTTGCCATGCGCCGCACCTGGTCGCCCACCTGTGCCCAGCTAAATTCCTGAATCACGCCGCCGCCCATCGGCTGGGTCAGCGCAATCCTGTCCGGCGCGGTCTTTTCCCAAAAGTACAGACGCTGCAAGGCCAACTGATCAGGTGAGACGGAATTCATTTGATTTGCCTCCATCCATATTTGAAGTCACGCCCGCTGTGGGTATGTTTTAGCAGTATAGGAAAAGAATCCCCTTTTGTGAACAACAAATATCAGTGACGATGACCTTAAGCGAGCATCCTGGTGAGATTAGCCTTTCAGATTTTTTGTGAAAAACGCCATGGTGCGGTCCCAGGCCAGTTTGGCATTGGCAGCATCAAAGCGCGGAGTCGTATCGTTGTTGAATCCGTGCTGCGTGCCCGCATACACATGCGCCGTGTAGGACGCCCCAGCTGCCTTGAGCGCAGCCTCATACGTCGGCCAGGCGGCGTTGATGCGCTCGTC
>JACCDQ010055120.1_pt1 | contig 17606 bp, 13 predicted proteins | sample 7446031 | NCBI WGS metagenome assembly JACCDQ01 (sample SAMN15323442, study PRJNA562643) | freshwater metagenome | isolation source: river surface water | place: USA:Blue River Watershed | collected 2017-08-17
AATGAAGAATGCTTATATGGCTCAATACCGAACAAGCGGATCAAATAAAACTACGGTTGAATTAAAGGATTCTTTGCGTCCATTGAACATCAATGCTAACCCTATGGTATTTGAAGTAAGCAAGTTTTTCAAAGATTCTGCGGGAGGCGTTATTAACTTAAGTGATGATGCATTTCATGGGTATTTTGTAGCACAGATGGATCCAACCTGTGAGATTCAGACTGGTAATTCAAATTTGATTAAATATGACTTTGTTTTTGAAAGAAAGGGGATATTTGGTTCAAAGCTTGATACAGTGAGTTCTGGATTTACAGATAAACTCACTTACAACAAACCGGTATTTACTGTAAAGCCTGTTTCACCAACCATTTATGCTGCACAGGATACAGCAGACTGGGAATTGGTATTCACTAATTATTCAGCAAGTTTCAGCAATACTAATTCATGGTTTGCACCAGATAATAGTGGAGCAATAAAGGTTGTTCAGATTAGAGATGGAGGGACAAAAGATACATTAATGCCATCTAAAAATGGGGTTTACAAGTTAGGAACCATTCCATTTAATACGACACGTAAATTTAAGGTAAGGGCGATTTATAATTCATGTAAAAAAGATAGTATTATTTTATATGCCGGATGGAATTGTTCATCATACCCCAATGATCTGGCAAGTTATCCTTGTGCAAAGGAGAGGATACCATTATATCTTGAACCACAGAACACGCAGTATCAAGTAACTTTAACAGATTCGGTAAGAACAGCAGATTTGTGTGCATCAACTCCATATACAATGACTATTGAAAACATTGGAGCTACAGCAGGTTATTCAACAAAAGCCATTCTTAATTTACCTATTGGAATGACGGTAGAATCAGGTTCATGTTACATCAGATATCCTCATAAGGGTTCAAAAACATCTCTGGCAAATCCAGTGTTAAAGAGTGGTACCACTTACGAGTGGAATTTGGCAAATCTCAACACAACAATCGCCAATGGATTTAAAGGAGTAAGTGATACAAATAGAAATAAGATTGTCATTTTTTTCAGAGTAAAAACAAGTTGTGATTATTCAAGCGGTAATTATATCAGAGCAAGTGCTTCCGGAAATATCAAATGCGGGGACCCTATCATGGTTTATCCAGCCATTAGCAATCCACTAAATATAAAGGGAGTAACAAGGCCATATTACACCTTATTAAAGGTAGAATCAGACTCAATCTTTCCATGCGAGAAGCCTAGTAAAGTAAGAGTAAAAATCATCAATCTTGGTCCGGGTAAGACAGGTTCAGAAGATAAATACCAGGCCATTTTAGTTCCTGGGTTAAGTTATAACAGTAGTTTATACAATCCGAGATACAATGCACCTGCAGACAGTTTGACGACTACAAGGAATATCAACGGAGCAACGGAAGTTGAATTTAGTTTAAGAGATAGTATTCAACCGGGAGACAGCATGTATTTTGATTTTGGTTTTAACAGTGATGGTCGTTATTTGAATTGTGGAACGGTCGACTTATACAGTCAGGCAGCAGTAAAGCAAGAAGTAACCTGTGTTTCCAATAATTCGAAATGTAAAATCAATGTTGTAACTGGAAATAATCTATTAAAGCCTGTAGTTCTGAAAGGGGCAGTAGCATTTTCAGGTTTAAAGTCGAAAATAATCAGCACAGGGAATGATTCAGAAATAGTAACTCTTCAATATAGAATCACCAATACTGGTTTTAGAATTGCTTCTCCCAATACCATTGTTTATAAACTTGTTTATGATAAAAACAGTTCGGGAACAGTAAATTCTGGAGATATTACAGCCTTTTCAGATACTATTAAATCCGGTTTAGGCAAAAGCAGTTTTACCGATATTACAAAAACGGTTAAAGTAAAAGCTGGACAATCCTGTGCTTTGTTTATAGCACTTGATTCAGCCAGTTGTAGTTGTGGGTTTACATATGCTAAGTTTCCAGTACCAGGATTGCAGAATGCTGGTACAGATCGCTCTCTTTGCAGTGGCGATACAATAAAATTAGGTGTCAGCAAGGTTAATAGTTATCGATATCTCTGGACACCAGGCAGTGAATTTGTTTCCGATACAGTTGCTCAAGCGGTTGCAGTCATGGAAAATACAGACAGTGCCGGTATTTTTAAAGAGTATATTTTAACAACATACAGAGGATTTTGCACCAGTAAAGACACTGTAAAAGTTGAGATTTATAAATTGCCAGAGATACGATTGCTTCAAAAAGACACTGCTATTTGTTTGGGCAATCAAGTTGTTTTGAGTGCTGTTTCAAAAGGAGGCACTGGCGTTCATTCTATCAAGTGGAGTCCTGCGCAATTAGTTAGAGACAGTCTCAAATTCACAACCATTACCAAACCATCAAATACTCAAACTTATATAGCAAGTATAACAGATTCAAAACAATGTAAAGCGAAAGATAGTATGCGTATTGTTATGCATCAGAATCCTATTGCAAAGTTTGATTATCCAGAGACATGCCTGAATTTACCTTTGTTAATTAGTGATAGCAGTAGTGTAATTGGCGATACAATTTATCAGAGAAAATGGAACTTTAACGGAGTTGACACCATGCAAATAAAAGACTGGTTAATTGATTTACAGGGTAATTCAGACGGACTTGTTTCATTAATTGTAAGTAGTGGTTTTGGATGCGAGGATACACTTTCTAAAACCGTGTATTTGAATCCGTATGCTGTTGCAGATTTCACAAGTAATAATGTTTGTTATGGAGATTCAATGAGCTTTGTGAATGCCAGTACACTTTCAAAAGGCCAAATACAATTTGATATCTGGGATTTCGGAGATGGTTATATTAATACACAGACAAACATTAAACATTTATACAATACGGCAGATACCTATCAGGTAAAGTTAATTGCGGTAAGTGATAAAAATTGCAATGACACAGTTACAAAATCAGTAATGGTATATCCGCGACCAACATCAGCATTTAGCATAGGTGATGTTTGTCTTGATGATAGTATTCATGCTTTTAATTCGTCTACAATTCTCAATGATTCAATTATCAATCAGTGGTGGTACATCAATACTGATACGATTAGCAGTCAGCATTTAGATTACTTACCAAATTTCGATACTACCTATTCAGTAACATTAAAAACATCAACAGAATTTGGGTGTAGAGATAGTGTTTCCAAGTCAGTTCAAATCTTTTCAAATCCAGTGGCATTGTTTAATGTATTGCCAGTTTGCGAAGGAAAGAAGAGTACAATCATAAGCAGTTCAAGCATTAGAAAAGGCGTTATTTCATCGTATAATTATTCAATAAGCGATGGTAGCAATTACACCAGTCAAAACTTTGTACATCAATTTTCGAAAGGGGATACTTTTGACATTAAATTGATTGTTACATCATCCAATAATTGCAGAGATACATTAAGTAAAGAGGCTATTGTTTATCCAAGAATAACACCTTCATTTAGGGCATCAGATACTTGTATTTCAGGTATGGTAGTCATTAAAGATCAATCGACATTTATCAATACAAAGATCAAACAATGGGTGTATGATTTTGGTAATGGCGATTCAGCTTTTAGTAGCAATCCATTTTACCAGTTTTCATCTCCTGGCACCTACACTATAAAACAAATAGTAAGAAGCGATGAGGGCTGCGAGTACGACACCACTGGAAAAGTGACAATTTACCCATTACCAAAACCTGATTTTAGAGACACCAATAAATGTGTAGACAATCAGTTTAATTTCTTTTCAAAGTCTGTTATTAGTTCGGGATCAATTATATCTTACCAATGGTATTTTGGTGATAATACCAGTTCAGCAACAAAAGATCCTTCGCACGTTTTTCCAGGGGCAGGTAATTACACAGTTAAGTTAGTTGCCACCAGTAACTATAACTGCATAGATTCAATAGAAAAAACGGTTGTGAGTTATCCTCCAGTACAAGTAAAATTTGGCGCTTACAATGTTTGTTTAGGAGACCCGATAGAGTTTACAGACAGCAGTGTAGTGCCATTTTCAACAATTAAAAAATACCAATGGTGGTTTGGAGATAAAGATACATCTATGGCAATCCAACCTTGGCACACTTACAAAACAGATGACACCTTTGATGTTAAACTGAGAATAACAACCTCCTATGATTGTGATTATGATAGCAGTGCAAAAGTTATTGTTTATCCGGTTCCTCTAGCTAATTTCAAGACTGATCCAGACCAGGGAACCATTGTTAATCCGGAAATACAAATTACCGACTTAAGCAATGGTGCAGATACATTAATGTATGATTTAGGAGATGGCACTTTTTCGAAAATGAGAAATCTGGTAAACAGTTATCCTGATAGTGGAACATTCACTTTGCGACAAACTGTTTGGAATATTTATGGATGCAGAGATACCTTTATAAAGACAATAACCATACGATATTTATTTGTTTTCAATACACCTACAGCATTCTCTCCCAATAACGATGGAATTAATGATAAATTTGAGCCAGGTGGTATCGGTTATGGCACATACTCGATGTGGATTTATAACAGATGGGGAGAAATGATTTATGAGACTACTGATGGCAAAGCATGGGATGGAACATATGCCGGAGAAGATGTTATGACAGATGTTTATGCCGTGAGATATAAAGTTAAAGACTTCAAGGGTAGAAATCACTATTACAGTGCAACCTTTACTCTGTTAAGGTAGCAGATTTTTCAAATTCAAAGTAATATTGTATATTTGCAATATAACATTGTTACACAAATATCTTAAGATCAAGGTTTTAACAGTTTTTATGTTTTGGGTTTGTGCCATAAATGCACAGTTTACGCCCAAACTAAATCGTTTTAGTGCACAGCACAGAGACGGAATTGTTTATCTGGACTGGGTAATGTCCAGTGGTAGTGTTTGTCTGGGAATTTCGATAGAGAAAAGTGAAGATTCTATTAATTTTAAAGAGATAGGCAGCATTGGTGGAATTTGTGGTAATTTGACAAAGCCAATAGCATATGCTTTTCAGGACGAATCGCCAATATTAAACAAGAAAATTTATTACCGATTAAGTTATCCTGGATTAGGTCATTCGCAATACATAAACATTGTGGTTATTGATGTAAAAAAGAATGATTACGAAGTAAATCCAAATCCTTCATCGGGCCTATCTAAAATTAATTTCTACAATCCGAAGGGAGAGCTCCATCATATAAAGATTCTCAATTTATCTGGTGTCCAGATTTTAGAATTAGACACAAACAACGAAGTATTTGAAATAGAAGCAGGATTACTGGAAGCAGGTATTTACCAGTTCATGATATACAATGATGCATTAAGTAACGTTGTGAATGGTCGCCTAATTATTGCGCAGTAATATTAGTTTCCAACCAATAAATTCATAGCTGCTTTCAAACTGCATTTTTGATATTTAGAGTAAGCTTCAGCAGCCTTATTTCTAATAACCTGATGACTTTGTTTTTTACAGTAAGCAACTATGGCATCGTGAACAGTATAGGCCTCTGGGCACATAAGACCGGTGGTCCATACCAAGGCATTTCCTCCAGCTTTTGTTATGAAAGGTTTAAAGTAATCGCGACTCCTGCAAGCAAGAATAATGCAGTCACGTTTCCGGCCATCTGTATTGTAGACGGAATCAGTTAGATCAAAATCCATTAAACCATCATGACCGATGTAAGCAATTAAGTTAGCATGACCATTAAGGCCAATCACTTTTTGATTGTAATGAATAGTATCTTTAAGTTGACCAGAGACACTGAAGATAAAATCTCTTGTGCAGTTTTTAATATAGCGTCCATTGTAGGCATCGGCAAGAAGATACTGACCACTACTGATATGCTGGAATAGCAGACGTTCAAGTATGATAGAGTCTTTAATAATAGAATCATTCAGATGTAGTTTTTTGATGAAACGCCATTCAGAGCTTTTTTTAAAATAGGATTTAATTCCATAGCCACAACCCCAGTAGAGGTTAGAATTGGGTTGGTTTCCTATACCTATTTTTGCTGGAACTGGAACAATGCCTTGATACTCGTTATCACAAAGAGCAACGAGAATATGAATGGCTGGCACAATTGAATCTTTTTTATTTTCGGTAGAAATTTTCGGTAAAGTTTGAGCCCCAATTTGAGAGTACTGCATTAGAAAACAGGCTACAAAAATTAAAAATTTATACATGGTTCAAATAACGGAATATTCTATTAAAAATTGTCAGATGTTCGCAATAGCAATATCAGGAATTGTATCTTTGCAACATGCAACATGTACCATTGGCTGAGCGGGTAAGACCTCGACAACTTGAAGATTATATTGGGCAGGAACATCTGACTGGTCATGGAGCGCCATTAAAAAACTATTTAGAATCTGGCACTATTCCCAGTATGATTTTTTGGGGCCCTCCAGGGGTAGGTAAAACCACTCTTGCAAGGATAATCGGAGAGACACTGCAACTGCCATATGTACAGTTAAGTGCAATCAATGCAGGCGTGGCTGATGTTAGAAAGTTAATTTCAGATTCGAAAGAACAGGGACGAATCCTGTTATTCTTGGATGAGATACACAGATTTAACAAGAGTCAGCAGGATGCTTTACTGGGAGCGGTAGAATCGGGTAATATATTGTTGATAGGAGCAACTACAGAGAATCCATCTTTCGAAGTGAATAACGCGTTGTTATCGCGCTGTCAGGTATATGTCTTGCAGGAGCTGAGTTCAGATAATTTATTAAGTATGGCGCAGCAAGCCATAAGCAAAGATGAATTTCTTCAATCAAAACAAACTAGTATCGTAGAGCATCATGCCTTATTACAATTCAGTGGGGGAGATGGCAGAAAGTTATTAAACATCATAGATATGATTGCCATGCACGAGCAATCGCCTGTAATAATTGATGATCAGAAAGTAAAAAACATTTTACAGAACAAGCAGATTGTTTATGACAAGGCAGGAGAAGAGCACTACAATATTATATCAGCATTTATTAAAAGTATCAGGGGCAGCGATCCAAATGCTGCAGTATATTATCTGGCAAGGATGCTTGAAGGAGGAGAAAAGCCAGAGTTTATCGCCAGAAGATTAATCATACTTGCATCAGAAGATATTGGGAATGCTAATCCGACAGCATTAGTAATGGCAACGACCTGTATGACGGCAGTTAAAACTATTGGGATGCCAGAAGGTAGAATTATTCTTTCACAGTGTGCCACTTATTTAGCCTGCAGTATGAAGAGCAATGCATCTTATATGGCGATTAATAGTGCACAGGAATTAGTTCAGAAAACAGGGGCATTGGCGGTCCCAATTCATTTGAGAAACGCACCAACTAAGTTAATGAAATCAATGGATTATGGCAAAGAGTATGAATATGCCCATTCACATCCAGGTAATTTTATAGAGCAGGAATTCTTACCAGATTCTATCAAAGGTGCCAAGTTTTTTGAGCCTGGCAATAATGCCAGAGAAAATGAGATGCGCGACTTCTTAAAAAAGCGCTGGAAAGATAAATACGGCTATTAAAGATAGCTACAAATCAAGTATTTAGCAAATTATTTTAACTAACCCTTGTTTTATAAACAAGCTTTTGTGCAAGGCATTAAAAAACGATAAAAATTCGTTACCTTTGCACATTTTATAAAATTTTAGCATGTATCGCACTCTAAAACACGTTAACTGGCCGGCCATCGAGGAAGAGATAATGAAGCAATGGGAGAAGGATAATACCTTCGCCAAGAGTATTGAATTGCGTCCGGAGAGCAAGCGTTTTGTGTTTTATGAAGGTCCGCCAAGTGCTAACGGGATGCCTGGTATTCACCACGTAATGGCCAGAGCAATTAAGGACGTGTTCTGTCGTTACAAAACTTTGCAAGGATTCAGAGTAGAGAGAAAAGGTGGCTGGGATACGCATGGATTGCCTATTGAGTTGCAGGTTGAAAAACGTTTAGGTATTACCAAAGAAGATATAGGAAAAAGCATCAGTGTAGAGCAATACAACAAAGAGTGCCGCAAAGATGTCATGGAGTTCAAAGACAAGTGGGACGATCTGACAACCAAGATGGGATACTGGGTCGACCTCGATCATCCATACATCACCTACGAAAACGATTATATTGAAACACTTTGGCATTTATTAAAACGCCTGCATGATAAAGGGTTTTTATATAAGGGACATACCATTCAGCCATTTAGTCCAGCAGCTGGTACCGGACTTTCATCACATGAACTGAATCAGCCTGGTACATACAAACCGGTAAAGGATACCACTGCAGTTGCACAGTTTAAAGTTGAAGCAGAAGGTGTTCAGAGTTTGAACAAATTATATGGTGCCGATGCAACAGAAATCTATTTTTTAGCATGGACTACCACACCATGGACTTTACCAAGTAATACTGCTCTGGCAGTAGGTAAGAACATCGATTATGTGATGGTGAGATCGTTCAATCAGTATAGTCATCAACCAATTACTGTTATTTTGGCTGAGGCATTATTGAGCAAGCATTTTAATTCTAATGCGGCTGAGCTTTCGTTAGGTGACTACAAAGCAGGAGATAAATTAATTCCTTTTGAAGTGCTTGGAAAAGTAAAAGGATCTGAATTAGCTGGTATTTGTTATGAGCAATTATTACCTTTCGAAGCCAATACCCGTGATCAGATAGAAGGCGATGCTTTCAGAGTGATTACAGGAGATTTTGTTACCACCGAAGACGGTACTGGTATCGTACATATTGCGCCAAGTTTTGGAGCAGACGATTTCAGGGTAGCCAAACAAAACGGCATAGGTTCATTAACCATGGTTGACAAGCGTGGTAAATTTTTATCAGGTGTTAAAGATGGTGTTTTCTTGTATGGCGATGAGTATGTGAAAGAAGATTATCTGAACGAAACAGAAAAGGTTGCGGCCACAGAGCAACAGCGTTTGCATTTACAAGGTTTTATGAAGGATACCAGCAAGTTGAATTACCTTAGTGTAGATGATAGAATTGCTTTAAAACTTCAGAACGAAAACAAACTATTTAAGAAAGAAAAATACGAGCACACATATCCGCATTGCTGGAGAACTGACAAGCCAATTTTATATTATCCATTGGAGAGTTGGTTTATCAAAACCACAGCAGTAAAAGATAAATTAGTAGAATTCAATAAGACCATTAACTGGAAGCCAGCATCAACCGGCGAGGGCAGATTTGGCAACTGGCTGGAAAATCTGGTAGACTGGAACCTTAGTCGCAGTAGGTACTGGGGCACACCCCTTCCAATCTGGAGAACAGAAGATGGTAGCGAAGAGATATGCATAGGATCTGTTGATGAATTATTTTCAGAAGTAGAGAAAGCCAACAGTCAGCTTGGATTATCACAGGTATTAGATCGCAACGCTTTTGATTTGCACAAGCCTTTTGTTGATCAGATAACATTAGTATCTGCCAGTGGTCAGCCAATGAAACGCGAGAGCGATTTGATAGATGTATGGTTTGACAGTGGAGCAATGCCATATGCACAATGGGGATTAAAGAACATGGATAAATGGGCTGAGAATTTCCCTGCAGATTTTATTGCAGAGGGCGTTGATCAGACCAGAGGTTGGTTCTTTACTTTACATGCAATAGCAGTGATGTTGTTTGATTCGGTTGCCTACAAAAACGTAGTGGCAAACGGACTGGTATTGGATAAGAACGGCAATAAGATGAGTAAGCGATTAGGCAATGCCATCGATCCGTTTACAACAATATCGACCTATGGAGCAGATGCCACCAGATGGTATATGATGACCAACAGCGATCCATGGGACAATCTTAAATTTGACATAGAAGGTATAGGCGAGACACAAAGAAAATTCTTCGGAACCTTATACAACACCTATTCTTTCTTTGCTATTTATGCCAATATAGATCAGTACGAATTTAATTCTGAGAGGACAATTCAAGTTTCAGAATTGAGCGAATTAGACAGATGGATTTTATCAAAATTAAACACCTTAATTGAGCGTGTCAGCAAAAGTATGGATGATTATGATCCGACACCTGCAGCACGTGCTATAGAAACCTTTGTTTGTGACGATTTAAGCAACTGGTACGTGCGTTTATCAAGACGACGTTTCTGGAAAGGTGAAATGAATAGTGATAAGCAGGCTGCATATGACACCTTGCACACCTGTTTAACCACAGTGGCGCAATTAGCCAGTCCGTATGCCCCATTCTTCACAGATTGGTTGTATAGCAGTTTGAATCCAAAGATGCAGGGTAGTTCTGTGCATTTGAGCAATATTCCGGAAGTCAATTCGGTTATGATAGACAAGGAGTTGGAGTTAACGATGCAATTAGCTCAGGATGTAAGCAGCATGATATTGGGATTAAGGAAGAAGCAAAACATCCGAGTAAGACAGCCATTGCAAAAGATTATGGTTCCTGCAATGGACATGACTTTCAAAAAGCGCATGGAGCATGTCAAAGACTTGATTTTATCAGAAGTGAACATCAAAGAAATTGAGTACTTGGATGCAGACAACGCTATTTTGGTAAAAGGGATTAAACCTAATTTCAAGGCTCTTGGTCCGAAAATAGGTGCCAATATGAAGTCGTTAGCAGCAGCAGTAGCGGCCATGGATCAGTCACAGATCAGGACCATAGAAACAGAAGGCAAAATACAGCTTAATCTCGGACAAATGGAGTTTGAATTGATTTTGGCTGATGTAGAGATTACCTCGCAGGACATACCAGGTTGGCTGGTGAGCAGTTATAACGGACTGACCGTTGCGATGGATATAACTATAACAGAAACATTAAAGAAAGAAGGGATAGCGAGAGAGTTTGTGAACAGGCTACAGAATCTGAGGAAAGACAGTGGCTTAGATGTAACCGACAGAATAGCAGTAACAGTCGATAGCGACGAAAGTACATTAAATGCTATACTGGATTTTAAATCGTATATTTGCAGCGAAATTTTAGCAGATACTCTGATACCATCGGAAGGCATGTTAGAAGGAACTGAAATAGAAATAGAAGGCATTATCTGCAAAATAAAATTAGAAAAAAATGGCTAAGAAAAAAGTAGAAGAAAAAGAAAAAACACGTTACAGCGACGCTGATCTGCAGGAATTCAAGCAAATCATTTTGTCAAAGCTTGAAGTGGCGAAAGACGAATTCGGCAAAATGCAGAAATCGTTACAGAATCCGAATGAAAACGGAGATGAAAATACCTCAAACCAGTATTTGACACTGGATGATGGTGCAAGTACATTTGAAAAAGAGAACTTGAATCAATTAGCAGCAAGACAGAAGAAATTTATTGATAACCTTGAAGCTGCATTGATTAGAATTGAGAATAAAACTTATGGTGTTTGCAGAGTTACAGGTAAGTTAATTCAAAAGGAAAGATTAAAAGCAGTGCCACATGCTACACTAAGCATGGAAGCGAAATTAAATCAATACAAATAGTCACTTGTCAAACGAAATTAGCACAGAGAATAAGAGTATTCCTGCGATAAAATGGGTATTGCCTTTTGTCGCATTGTTTCTGGTCATTTTTCTTGATCAGTGGTTGAAGTATTGGGTTAAAAACACCATGATTCTTCATACTGAAAGAAAGATTTTCGGAGATTGGTTTATTTTGCATTTTACCGAAAACGAAGGCATGGCATTTGGCATGAAGTTTTTCGATGTTTATGGAAAATATGCTTTGAGCATTCTAAGAATTGGTGTTTCAATTTTTGGTTTTTGGTATTTAGTTACTCATATCCGTAAGCATGCCAATACTTTTTTTCTGGTTTGTGTTGCCTTGATATTAGGTGGTGCAATAGGTAACATTATTGATTGTGTTTTTTATGGCGTAATTTACCATGATATGAACCAGTATAGTGGTGGTTACTTATTAGGTTGGGTAGTAGACATGCTGTATTTCCCGATCATTGAAACCCACTATCCTAGCTGGTCGCCGATAAAGCCAGGTCAGGAATTTGTGTTTTTCAGTCCAGTTTTTAATCTGGCAGATGCGGCTATCAGTATTGGAGTAGTATCAATTATAATTTTTCAGAAAAGATTTTTTAAGCAAACTGAAACAGCACAGGAAGTTGTAGAAACTCCTGTTGTAGAAGCAGCTGATGATACCAACAACATTGAAACTTCTGAAAGCAAAAATGAAAACATTTAAAGTAAGGTTGAGTAAAGCAATTGTTTTACTCACTATGATTTTTACCGGTGCTCAACTGTCAGCTCAGACAGACGGAATATTATGGAAAGTAAGTGGAAATGGACTTACAAAACCAAGTTATTTGTTTGGTACAATTCATTTGTACTGCAATCCAGAGAATTTATTAACTCAGCCATTGGTAGATGCAGCAAAAGCATCTGATGTTGTTGCTATGGAGCTCAACTTAAATGATTATAATACCTTAGTAGCTCTTTATACTTCCAGTATGGCGCCAGTTAAGAAAACATTGAGTGAGATCTTAACTAAGGCACAGTATAAAACTGTTGACAGCGCTATAAGAGAAGTTTTGAAAGATTCAATTTCGACATATAATGCCAAGTCGCCAGTTGCCATGATGGGCTATTTATATGGCAGTAATGACATCATTGGCTGTTCGCAACCAATGCCCGTTGATTTTTCTATAGCGCAATTAGCAAAGCAATTGGGTAAGGAAACATACGGATTAGAGAGTTTTGAATTCCAGGACAGCATTTTAAAAGCCATTCCAGATAGTATTCAAGTGAAATGGCTTATGGATTTTTGTGGTAATATCAGTAAAGCTAAAAAAGAGTTTAGCGATTTTATCAGCAGTTATGATGCACAATCAAGCAGCAAATTGTATCATTTGTCAGTAACAGTTTCACCAGAGTTTGAACTATACAAAGATTTACTATTAACTGACCGCAATAATTCATGGGTAAATTTTCTAAAGGAAAACATGAAATCGTATGCCATTTTTACAGCGGTAGGAGCAGGTCATTTAGGTGGAGATGATGGATTACTGGCACAATTAAAAAAGGCAGGGTATACATTAACACCTATAGCCATAAAATAATATTCGAATATGATGAAAGTTTTAAGATTTTATATTTTATACAGACTATATGTAGCTGTAGCATTAGTAGTGTTTGGGGTTTTGTCGCACGTTTATGGCGATCCTATTTTGGCCTGGATACTCTATATTTTGGCTTTCTTTTCCATTTTGCTGCACTTTCTAATTGGTCCGATGCGTTTGGTTAAAGATTCAGTTGAAAGTGGCAATGTCGAAGAAGCGGTCGAATTAATTAATAAAGTAAAGTATCCTAAATTACTTGTTAAACCAATTCGTTCGGCTTATTATATGTTGCAAAGTACACTGAACCTTGCTACTAACGATTTAAGCAGTGCCGAGAACAATATCAGAAAATCTTTAAGTACTACATCATCTTTAACAGGTGATATGCGAGGTACCAACCTGATGCAATTAGGTTTCATTCAACTCAGACAAGGTAAAACCAAAGAAGGCAGAGCTAATTTACTGGAAGCCGTTAAAGCCGGCATACCTGATAAAGAAAGTTTGGCTAGTGTATATCTTCAATTGTGTTCTATAGAAATTCAAAGACAACAGAACAGAGCTGGAAAAGCATACTTTAAGAAAGCTAAGGATTTGAATCCAAAGAACAAAGAAGTAGCTGATCAGATCAGAATGATGGAAAAGACCATCAGCAGATTACCTGGATAAAAAAAGCAGTCATTTCTGACTGCCTTTTAGATTGTTATTGTAAAAATTCACTAAATCAGATTCCGAACAGGCAAACACCAAATGAGAAGAGGTGTTGACCAGGATTTTGACCTTGAGGGTATGCTGAATCGGCATACATATTGGTCAAGCTATATTTTCCAAATACTGAAACATTATCGATTTCAATTCTGACTACAGCATTCATTTGCGTTTCATTCACTTTAACATCAACATCGTTTTTCTGTTTAAAATCGAGTGAGTTGCGATCACCCTTTAATACTGCAGTGCTGCGACCATTGAAACCGAACTCTACACCGGCAGCCAGGTTAAACTTATTGTTTTTACCATGAAATTCGAGCATAACCGGCACAGTAAGATAGCGCACATCCAGACGGTTTTTATCATAGTTATTGATGCTATCGTTATGCACTTTTAAATAGCCATTTTGATCGAGGTATTGTACCTGTTGTTTATTTTGATATTTCAGGTAATAGTTATTGATGTTTAAACCATAACTCAATAGGATTTGATTGTTATACAGGTTCATATCCTGACGAATCAGACCAATATTGATATTAGCGCTTTTGCTGAGTTTAGGCTGATAGGAAGTTGCTGCAGTATTATCAGACATGGTGCTTACAAATCCGATATCAAAAGTAGGCAGCCAAGAAGTTTCGATGAAGTGGTTTCTTTTTTTATCGTTTTTGTATTTGAGAATATCTATGACCTTTTTACCGGCAGAATCTATCTTGTTATCTGTTGGGTTAGAAGCCAGATTGATATCGTCAGAGTAGCTCACTTTAACCACTATTTTTTTATTGTTCAAAGTGTCTTTGAATTTAACGGTGGTGGTACTTTCGTCGCCAAGCGGTTTAACAGCTACAGTTTTGTTTTTGTAGGTAATTTTTACACTGTCGGAAGTCGACTGAGCTTTGGCAAACAAGCCAGAGAAAGCGATCAGTAATGCGGTTATAATTAATTGAATTGTTTTCATGATATATATGGATTAAAAGCCTGCGATGATTTGATATTTTTTATTTTCTATGATGATTTTTTTGGACGTTCTTGTATTGGAATCATTTTCAATTTTGATGCGAGAGCCACCAGTGATTCTTGAAAAGAGGGATGGTTTTTCTGTATCAGGTTTTGGTGTAAATTCGTTTTCTATACTCACAAGAATGGTTTCGGTAGCCGGAATACTGTTGCGAAGAGGTTCGTTCTGGATGAGAACAGGTGTATTAATTTCCACCAGTTTTTCTTGTTGATAAGGCTCTGCAATTACTGGGTCTATAACTTTAGTTATGATAGGTACTTCGTTGACAGGTTGTGGTATTATCAAATTTTTGTGAGCGATGTATCTAATTTTTTCTTTTAAAGGTAGAGCACTGTCTTTAGAAGATTCGTTGGTAGAATTAACAGAATTCGGACTGAGAGCAGGGGTTTGGATCACAGGTTTCTTGCCGGCAGGTTTAATATCTGCCATTTGAATATCTGTATTCTTTTGATTGTATAACAGAGCCACACCAATAGTGATAACAATCGCGGCGGCAGCGGCATATTTAAAATGGAGGGGAATAATTCGGGCAGACTTTTTCTTTAAAGGTGCGATATTAAAAGGCTTTTCATCTTGCTCTGGTTGAAGCACGGTTTTTTGCCAGGCCATCCAGAGTTTATTGTAGCCTTCGTCTGACTGAATGGCATCCAGCAATCTTTCTCTTTCCTGTCCGGTAATTTCACCTTCGAGTAATTGAAAGAGAATTTCATCTATATTATCGTCATTGATAGGTTTCATATAATATGTTCTATGCTAACTAAGTAATTTTTTAAAGTTTGTCTCGCTCTGAAAATGTACACTTTTACCTGAGATTCGTTAAGGCCGGTGATATTGCCAATTTCGGCGTAATCATAACCTTCATAATCTCTGAGCATGATGACGGAGCGCTGGATTTCCGGTAGTTTCTGAATGGCAGTATTCAGAATACTTTTGAGATCCGGCTGAGAAGCTTCTTTTCCTTTTTCACGGTATGATTCGGGCATTTCCACCATTTTCTTTTCTCTTCTAATTCCGTCAATCATTTTTCTGTAAGCGGTGGTAAAGAGCCAGGATTTACATTTCTCAAATTCCACCTTTTTCAGATTGAGCCAGAGGCTTTCAAAAGTGTCTTGCACAATGTTTTCTGCATCTTCTCTTACATTCAGGTTTTTGTTAATAAACCTGAACAGGGCAGAGGCATGCAAATCAACGGATGTGTTGTACTCTTTTTCTGTCATCTGTTATGATTGAAACGGGGTACACAAAGATAAAGTTACAGGACTTTTTTAAATTTTTTAAAATTGCCCCTGACAGGGTGTTTGAAAATAAAATAATTCTTACAAAACAGACTCACTGGGCAAGACTAGATGAATGCCCAAAGCAGAACGGGCTTTTTGATTTTTTGCAGAATCGAATCGATTTTTTGCATTCCCGCATTAGAGAAGGCAGGACAGCCCCATCCTTCCGGGGTTCCGCGTGGATAAACTTCTTGGTCTGTAACATCGCCCCAGCCATGCATTACTATGATTCGTTTGAGGGCATTAGAGTTAGAAGTTTCTAAGCCATGTAAGGTGTATTTAACATTGATTCCCCATGAACTATAGCCTCTACTGCCAATTTTAAATTTACCCAGTGAGCTGCGATGACTTTCGAAATCGTTGCTAAATTGTGGTGCTTCTTTACTGTAGTCGTAACCCCAGGGCATATCACCGCAACCATGACTGACCAGAAGCGTATCTATAATAGAATCTTTTTGTAGATTAATGAGAAAGGCTCTTTTTTTACCGGAGTGTATGCTGTAATCAATTAAGATAGCAAAGCTGGTATCCATGCGGTGTTTGATGCAATAGGATTTAGCTTCACTAATTTTTGCTTGATAAGATTTAGTGGAGGATGAATCACTTAGAGACGCTTTAGAAAAGGTAGATTTGGCCTTAGACAACCATTTGGCGCCAAATACAGTAATGGTTAACAACAAAGCAATTATTAGCAATAAACGAATCATCACAACTACAACAAAAATAGGAAGAAAATATTGTCATCCACCATATGAAATAGACAGAATGCCATCTGTAAATTGACATTCATCTAATAAATCATATCTGATTAAAACTATTTCTTATAATTGTTTAAATCAAAGAAATACTAATATGACACTTAACACTACCATTCTAAAAAACGGAACAGGGATGTTGCTGATGCTATTATGGATTTTCAGCGCATGTTCAAAAGAAGAAACTACAACTACGCCGGCAGTAGTTACAAAATCTCTCAACAAAGGCACACTGACACCAAAGAAATGGTACAGTGAGGGCAGTTCAGTGATCCATGATTTTAAAGCCAACGGTGTTTATAATGTCTCAGGATCATGGTCATGGGTGAAGAGCAGCGACACAATGCAGATTGTTACGCAGTCTGGTTTTCCGGCTGTTTACTGGAAAATTTTCTGGAACACAGACACAGAGATGAGCGCTGAGCGAGTGGATCAAAAAGTTACGATGTTGTTTAAAGACAAAGCCTGGTAAAATGTTGTCTGTGTAAAAAGCAGACAGTGTTGTGGAAATTATTTTACCAATTATTTGAATAGTCAGAAAGTATGCTATACTTTTGACCTTTAACAATATAAAATTTCCATATGAGTAAAATTTTTTCCATTTCAGTGCTGGCACTGGTATTAGTTAGCACATTCACAGCATGCAAAAAAGATGACGAATCTAGTGCAGCAAAAACTTTAAACAAGTCTACATTAACCAACAATACTACCTGGTACAATCAGGGAGGTTCAATTATTCACATCTTCAAATCTAACGGTGTGTATTCCAATTCTGGCACCTGGGCCTGGAAGAATGGATCAGACACAATGGAGATTGCTACAGTATCAGGCGGTCCAAAAACCTA
>JACCDQ011330256.1_pt1 | contig 17600 bp, 17 predicted proteins | sample 7446031 | NCBI WGS metagenome assembly JACCDQ01 (sample SAMN15323442, study PRJNA562643) | freshwater metagenome | isolation source: river surface water | place: USA:Blue River Watershed | collected 2017-08-17
ACAATTTTTACATAACTATGTTTCCTATGTGACTATGCGGTTAAATATGTCGGGGTACTTAAACATTCAAAATCCAAAATTCAACATCTATAATCCAAAACCTCTACTGGTGTTCTTCACGAAGTAAATCATTCACCGTTTTAACAGGGTTAAACGTAATGATAGGTACTTCCACAAAAAGCGTATTCCAGTCTGCCATAGCACCATTCCAAAGTCCTGGTAATTCTTGTGCTTTCAAGGCCTTTCCGTCCTTCGATTTTTCTGTGATAAAGCCTGTTTTTGGGTCACGGAATGTTAATAAATCATATTTTGTACCGCTGCTATCTTTTACCGAACAAATTAAATCTACAGGGTTAAAGTGTGTCGATTCGTTGAAAATCTCTTTTTGAGCAGCAGAGTCCATATCTACCTGAGCAGATTCTACAATTTGCAGTGAAGTTGAACCATCCGAATTTTTACACCAGAAAGGTCCACCACCAGGTTCACCCGTATTTTTCACTACCCCACATACACGAATTGGGCGAGCCAATTTTGCAGTAATGTAAGCAAATTGTTCTTCTGCAGTAGTTACACTTGCAGGGGTAGCTACGCACAAATCAACCTCAATAAACTTCAATACTTCAGCCACTAATTCTGTACTAGCTTCATTTGCTAATTGCTCTTGGTAAGCAAAAATACGAGCTTGATATTCCAATAAAATACCAGCTAATGCTTTTTTGTAGTCGAAAGTATCCTTTTTGATACGGTCTGGTACTACGTTATCAATATTTTTGATAAAAATTACGTCTGCATCAATGTCATCTAAGTTGCTCAACAAAGCACCATGTCCAGCAGGACGGAACAATAAAGAGCCATCTTTCTCTCTGAATGGCGTATTGTCCATATTTACGGCAATGGTATCGGTTGCAGCTTTTTGCTCAGAGAACGAAATATCAAATGTAACACCCAAATTTTCGCTGTATGAAGGAAGACATTCTTCTAATAACGCTTCAAATTTCGGTCTATGTTCTGGAGAAACCGTGAAGTGTAATTTTGCCACTCCTTTACTGCTTGCATAATTAGCCGCTTCTACTAAATGCTCTTCAAGAGCCGTTCTTGAGCTTGTTTCATAGGCATGAAACTTTAATAAACCTTTTGGTAAAACGCCATAGCCTAACCCTTTTTCGGTTAAGAACGCTTCTACAACAGCCTGCTTATTCGATAAATCTACGCCTGTAGCTACTAAATCATCATAGAATGCGAAGTCTGCTAATTTTTCAAAGAATTGTGTGACTGATTTATCTTCTTTTCCTTCTTCTAAAAAAGCAAAGAGTGACTTAAACATACGGGTTGCAGCTCCCGACGCAGGTACAAATTTAAGGGTAGTTAAAGCCGTCGCTTTTTCGGTGTATTGCCCAGCATAGCTAGCTAATTGCTCGGCTGTTAATCTGATTACACCATCTCCAACCGTTGCTGCTTTTTCTAACTGCATAAAAGGAAAACCTTCCTCGAAATCTTTAATTTGTTGCTCAACAACAGCAACCTCAATACCTTTTGATTGAATTTGGATAAAATCTTTTTCTAAAAACATAAATGTTAAATTGGGGTAAGTTTTATTGTTTGAATATACAAAAAAAATGTTCATTTGTACCAGTTAAATTCAGAATTAATAAATGAGGATTGTTTTTTTAGTAAACGGTCAATATTTTTACATTATATTCTATACTTAATCAGTTCACCTATCATTGTTCTATGTTCATGAAACTTTATACGCTATCGCTATTGTTGTCCTTTTTGACGACTTTTCCCCTATATTCACAGGCCAATGTGGTTATTTATGAAGTATTTGCTGGTGGAGGAAACATCGGTTCATACTATAAAAATGACTATGTAGTGCTATATAACAAAGGCAATGTAAGTCAATCGCTGGTGGGGTGGTCGCTACAAAAAGCACAAAATGCCAGTTCAAGCAATTGGAAAGTATTTCCTTTAACAGGTAGCATTGGGGCGAATCAGTATTATTTAATCAAATTTGATGGAAATAATAACGGCTCATTAAACCCTCTCCCGACTCCCGATTTTGATGTGACTCCTCTAGTGGGTAGTGGAGGCATTACTTTACTAGACGTTGATCTAGCGGTGTCAGCAGGAAAGCTAGCATTGTCAAGTTCCACTACAGCCTTTAATACTTCAACACCCTCTGGTGGTAATGTTGTCGATTTTCTAGGATATGGCACTGCTGATGCTGCCGAGGGAACAAAAGCGAGTGCCATGGATGCTACTCATGCTTTGAGAAGGATTGCCAATGGACAAGATACTAATGATAATAGCGTTGATTTTACGAGAGTATCTCCTAATCCAATTAATATTGCCTTGCCCGTAACGTTAACGTATTTTAGAGCGGTCTTAGAGGAGAATAAGCAAGTGCTGTTGCGTTGGGAGACGGCTTCAGAAAGTAATAGTAGTCACTTTGTAGTAGAGCGAAGTGCCGATGCCTTGAATTATCACGAAATAGCCAATCTACCTGCTCAAGGTAATAGCTTAGAGGTGTCTCAATACACTTTTACTGATGTAACTCCGTTAGCAGGTGTAAATTATTATCGTCTTCGTCAGGTAGATATGGATGATGCCTTTGTGACTTATCGTCCTGTTGCGGTTTGGACAGAAGAGTCAGGGACAGCATCTGGGCTTTATCCTAATCCAATGCTTGGACGTGTGTTTTTTCTAAAAATGGAAAATCTTGCACAAGCGTCGGTAATGGTATTCAGAGTGGATGGACGGATGGTCGATGTGACCAAAATAGATATGTCCCCGAATATCAGTCAATTAACCATAAATGAAGTCTTAGACGATGGTATCTATTTTGTGCATATTCGTTCAGAAGAAGCTACTTTGATGCGTTATAAACTGGTAGTAAAAAGTTTCTAAAAAAGAAATTTAAGCTTTTTAGTACTTTTTTAGTAAAAAATTAGTTATTTAGGCAATACTTTTAGTTCTTTATCATTTATGATTAAGAAAAACCTGTACTTTTGCAATCCGTTTGAGAGCTAGAGACAGAATTAGTTGTAGCAAGAAAAAACATAGTAAAGGATAAATGCGTTTTATCACTGTATAAATCCTATTAAATAATCAGTAACCAAAATTAGAGAACGAAAATATGTACTGGACACTCGAACTGGCTTCTTATTTAGAAGATGCCCCATGGCCTGCCACCAAAGATGAATTGATTGACTTCGCTATTCGTACAGGATCTCCTTTAGAGGTAGTGGAAAATTTGCAGGAGTTGGAAGATGATGGTCAGCCTTTTGAAAGTATCGAAGAGATATGGCCTGATTATCCAACGAAGGATGACTTCTTCTTTAACGAAGATGAATATTGATTTTTTAATGTTAGTAAAAATGAGACTACTCCAAAGGTAGTCTTATTTTTTTAGCCTTTTCATTGTACCTTAATGATACATTTGTTGTACTATTTTGATAAAAATTAAAAATAAAAATGCTTTCTTGCAAGGTAAAACCAAAGAAAATTCTCTAATTAGGATTTAGTAGTTATTTTTTCGCTCTTGTGTAAAAAAGCTTACTTATTTAGGTGAAAGGAAACGAATATTAGATTTATCCTATATCTTTGTAGAGCGTTCTCGTGACGCAAATCTTTTAACCTAGTAGAGTGGCGGCTTTACTAGGTTTTTTTATTGTACTTTTACAAGGATGTTTTTAGAAACTTCATGCGTGATAAAAAGCGAATTTTCTTGAGATAATATAATTTGCAAAGACTTGTCAAAATTATTAATGTCAAGCACTTCGATACTTGTTCCCAAAACCAAGTTAATCTTGTCAAGATACTGTAGAAATGCACTCGAATGTTCTGAAACTCCCATCATAATTACTTCTTCTCCTTTCTTGATTTCAGCTAAAGTCAAATAAGTCTGTGCTGGCATTACTCCATGATGGTCAGGGATAGGGTCGCCATGTGGGTCAAAGCTTGGAAAACCTAAGTATTCATCTAACTTGGCAACAAGCTTTTCTGAATCAATGTGTTCTAACTCCTCGGCAATATCATGTACTTCGTCCCAATTGAAGCCTAGTTTTTCTACTAAAAAAACTTCCCATAAACGGTGTTTACGGATTACTTTGAGTGCTACTTTCTCCCCCTCTGCTGTTAGGCGAACCCCTTGATATTTCTGGTAACTAACGAGTTTCTTTTCAGACAATTTGCGTAGCATATCTGATACGGAAGCAGCCTTGGTTTGGGTTTGTTCCGCAACAGCATTCGTACTAACCTCGCTATCAGTTTCAGAAGAGAGCTTGTAGATAACTTTTAAATAATTTTCTTCAGTAAACGAAGTCATGGAATATGGATGATTGATTAATGATTTAACAAAGATAAATTTTATAATGGGAAAAGAATAATTTTAGATTAATCTAAAAATTAGTTTTGAATTGCAAAAATTACTAATTATGTTTGTTCTAAATAATACCCAAATAAGGAGCGACACACGTTGTTGTAAATAGTATGAGTTGGAAAAAAGAGCAAGTAATGAATTCATTACCAGAAGTGAATGCGTCGGTCAATGTCCCCAAAGATGCTTCTTTCTGGCGTAAACTTTTTGCCTTTTCTGGTCCTGGCTTAATGGTGGCAGTTGGATATATGGACCCTGGGAATTGGGCTACAGATATTGCTGGGGGAGCAAAGTTTGGCTATACGTTACTAGCGGTTATTTTGATATCGAATATTTTTGCGATGGTGCTACAACACCTAGCATTAAAACTAGGGATTGCGACAGGGAGGGATTTAGCTCAGGCTTGTAGGGATGCTTATTCTGAACCTGTTACTTTAGTACTTTGGTTGTTGTGTGAAATTGCTATCGCAGCTTGCGATTTGGCAGAAGTAATTGGTTCTGCTATTGCCTTGAATTTACTATTTGGATTACCCTTGTCGGTGGGGGTGTTGATTACGGTCCTAGATGTATTGGTTTTATTATATTTTCAGGGAAAAGGCTTCCGAAAGCTAGAGGCTATCGTTGCAGCGTTAATTTTTATGATTTTGGCCTGTTTTGGTTACGAACTACTCGTGGCACAGCCCGTAATGAGTGAGCTTTTTCATGGTTTGTTACCTAAAACGGAAATTGTGACTAATCCTTCTATGTTGTATTTAGCCATAGGGATTCTGGGAGCTACCGTGATGCCTCATAATTTGTACTTGCATTCGAGTATTGTACAAACGAGAAATTATGACCGAGATGCAGAAGGAAAGCGTAGTGCTATCCGTTTTGCAACGATTGACTCTACCGTATCACTCTCATTGGCTTTTTTAATTAATGCAGCTATTTTGGTTATGGCTGCGGCTTCGTTTCATACAACGGGCTATCAGGATGTAGCGGATATTAACGATGCTTATCACTTACTTGATCCCGTTTTAGGAACAAAATTCGCTAGTATTTTCTTTGCTGTAGCCTTATTAGCTTCGGGACAGAATTCGACTTTGACAGGGACGTTAGCGGGGCAAATCGTGATGGAAGGCTTTTTGAATTTACGCCTGAAACCGTGGATACGTCGTTTAGTAACTCGTCTACTTGCTGTGGTGCCCGCTTTTATCGTAACGATTATGTATGGTGAAAAAGGAACAGGAGAGCTATTAGTACTCAGTCAGGTCATTTTATCGCTGCAATTGAGTTTTGCCGTAGTACCATTAGTCGTTTTTACAGGACAAAAATCGAAGCTAGGGGAGTTTGCCAACTCCCGTTTCTTGCAAGTTGCTTCGTGGATTATCACGGTGATTATTGTCAGCTTAAATTTATACTTATTGAAAGATACCTTCTTTTAGTAAATGATGCTGGTAGGTAATTTTGAATTTTGAATGCTGGATTTTGGATTTAATTCGTTGATTATTAGGTGGATGGTATGGTGCTATTAACTAGCACCGTTAAACATCATTAACCATTAATCATTACTCATTAAATCGTGTTTAATCTAAATTGGAAGTAAGTTTGAGCCAGCAGAACAATTTTTTGGAAATCAGGTACACGAATACGTTCTTGCTTGATTTTGGAAGCAGGGCAGTGCTTTATTTTGTCGAACAAACGTAAATAGTATTTATAAGCAAGATAAACGCCTGCTTTTGCTCCTTGTGGCAGTTGCAAAATACCTCGTAAGCCTGCATCAAAATCTGCCTGAATATCTGCTTCAATGGCTTCTTTATCCTTTAGGGTAAAGTTATTAAAATCCACATTGGGAAAATAAGTACGTCCTCGTTCTTGAAAATCTGATTTTATATCTCGCAAAAAATTCACCTTTTGAAAGGCGGAACCCAACAAGCGAGCATCATCTTTTAGGCGTTCGTATTCTTCCGAATTACCTTCACAAAAAACTCGCAAACACATTAAACCCACCACCTCGGCAGAACCATAAATATAGGTTTCATAGCCCGCCTGTGTGTAGTCTGTAAAGTGTAAATCCATTTCCATCGACTTCAAGAAAGATTCTATCAGTTCAGAGTCAATTTTATATTCATTCACCACCTGTTGAAAAGAGTGAATAACAGGGTTTAAGCTGATTCCTTCGTTAATAGCACGGTAAGTATCTTCTTTAAAACGAGTTAATAGCGATTGCTTATCGACTCCTTCAAAAGTATCCACAATTTCATCTGCATAACGAACAAACGCATAAATGGCATAGATGGGCATATGAAATCGCTTAGCTAAGGTTTTTATTCCCAGCGTAAAAGAGGTGCTATAATGCTCGGTAATGAGCTTACTGCATTTGAATGTGGTGGTGCTGTATAAATCCATAATGAACAAGATAATAGCAATTGATGTTGTTAGCACTAAATGATTAACGTACTGGGAACTCTTTTTCAACCTCATCCGCAACGACTAATCCCGATATCAGAGAAGGGGGCACTCCAGGGCCAGGAACTGTCAGTTGTCCTGTATAGTACAGGTTCTTGATTTTGTTGCTCTTTAAGCTTGGCTTCAAAATAGCGGTTTGCATTAACGTATTAGCCAATCCATAAGCATTGCCTTTGAAAGCATGGTAATCTTGTTTGAAATCTGCGTGAGCATAGCTACGTTTATAAATAACGTGTTCACGGATAGGTTCGCCACAGTAAGCTTCCAATTTATCCATCAGCATCGTGTAATAATGTTCTCTCATGGCTTCTGTATCTTCCAAATCAGGAGCAACAGGAATCAATAGAAATACATTTTCACATCCTTCTGGAGCAATACTATCGTCTGTTTTAGAAGGAGCAGAGGCATAAAATAAAGGCTTTGATGGCCATTTGGGTTCTGTATAAATTTCGTGTGCGTGTAGCGTGAAATCTTCATCAAAAAATAGATTGTGATGTTTTAACTTCGTTAGTCTTTTATTAATTCCAAGATAAAATAAAAGGGATGATGGAGCCATTACTCGCTTGTTCCAATAAGCTTCGTCGTAATTACGATTTTTAGGAGCAAGCAGTTTGTCTTCGATATGATGATAGTCGGCACTACCTACCACAACGTCTGCTTCAAAAATATCAGTGGTTGTATGTACTTTGGTAGCGAACCCGTTGGTTTCTTCAATATGAGTTACTTCCTGATTTAGGCGAATTTTTACCCCTTTTTCTTCCGCAAGTTGTACCATCCCTTTTACAATTTTGTGCATTCCGCCCATCGGATACCATGTTCCCAATTGGATTTCAGCATAGTTCATCAGGCTATACATGGCTGGAGTATTTTCGGGAGTAGCTCCTAAAAAGAGAATCGGGAACTCCATCAGTTTAAGGAGTTTTTCGTGTTTGAAAAATTTACGAATATGTTTCGCAAAGGACTGAAAAACGTCCATTCGTACTACATCATAGAGTAACTTCAAACTAATAAATTCGCTTACGTTACGAGAAGGCTTCCAAACAAATTTATTAATACCCACCTCATATTTATAGGCAGCTTGTTTTAAAAACTCATGAAGTTGTTGACGGCTACCTGTTTCGATGCTTTCAAATAAATCGCCTAATTTTTCTAAGTTAGCGGGTAAATCAACCGTTTCATTGCCAGGGAAAATAACAGAATAGGAAGGGTCTAAACGAACTAGGTTATAATAATCGCTCGTTTTTTTACCGAACGTTGCAAAGTAATTATCAAAAATGTCAGGCATCCAGTACCAACTTGGCCCCATGTCGAACGTAAACCCAGCTTCTTCAAATACTCGTGCTCGACCACCTTCAATGCTATTTTTTTCTACAATCGTAACATCATAGCCTTTGGTAGCCAAACTAGTAGCGGTGGATAATCCTGAAAATCCAGCTCCAATTACAATTACTTTTTTCATATTATTGAGTTCAAATTCATTCTTTTGTTGATGTACTAAAGTACTAAAGGATATAACTGTCTTTTGTAAGTCTCATGCCTTTTCCAAAGATATGCTATTTGTGTTATAAACAAACAGCAATGAGGAATACTCTTTCAAACAAAAAAGTCAGACAGTGCCTGACTATTTGTGAACTTCTTCTGTTAACCAAAAAAGTATCAATCAATTAGGATTGATTTTCTATGGAGTATTATCATAACTTTTGTTAATGAAGTGTGGTAGTTAATGTTCACTAGATTGTTTCTTTTTGGCTGTAAAGGATGTACCAATAAGGCTTCTACTACTAGCTTGCATACATGTATAGCTGCTCTTTCAATTCTTTACGAGCAATGTGAATTCTATTTTTAACTGTTCCAATTGGAATGTTTAATTTTTCTGAAATTTCGTGGTATTTGAATCCTCTAAAATAAAGCATAAACGGCGTTTTGTAAGATTCATCTAAAGCGGTAACTGCTTTGTTGATGTCAGCCATCGCAAAAGCTCCTAGTGCAAGATTATCTGTACTGCTGTCCATCGTATTGATATAGTGTAAATCATCCGAAGTATCAATAAACGTGTTTTTACGCACCATACGTTGATAATTAGTGATGAATGTGTTTTTCATGATGGTATATAACCATGCTTTCAGGTTTGTACCCTCTGTATATTTTTCACGATTGGTAAAGGCTTTCAGCAAAGTATCTTGTAACAAATCATTCGCATCTTCATAATCTCTGGTAAGCTTCATTGCGAACGGCTTCAGTGATTTTGAGACATTACCTAAGTGGAAAGAAAATTCTAATGCTGTCATGTCGTTTGTTGTTGATTTTTGTTTAACAAATGTATCTAAAGATTAAACAAAATAAAAGTAAATTTGATAAAATATTTAAATAAAAAAGTTAAACTTTTATTTAAGTTGTTGATAATCAAAATTTTAATTAAAAAATTTAATGTTTTATTTTTTGTAATAAAGGTTAAACAAATAAAGAATGCTTGATTACTGATTTTTACTTTTCATATAAGAATACAAAAGCGATATTAGGAATAGCCACTTATCTTTGTTCTGAGGATATCAACTAGCTATCCATTATTTCTAAGATTCCATATAATATGAGAGCCCTATTCCAAGAACGTCTCACTTCTTTTCAGGAGGAGGCTAACCTTTTTCAGAAACAGTACAATCAGTGGTCTGCTATTCGTGCTGTTTTATTTTTAATTTTTGCCTTCATAACTTATTTCCTCTACGTTTCTTATGATGTGTTGTTTCTATTACTTTTTATGGTAGTGGCAACGGGTATTTTTTTGAGTACGGTGGTGAAGCATCTTGCGATTAAGGCAAATCGAGATAAAGCTCGTCTATTAGCCTCCTTAAATCAAGACGAAATAAATCGTTTAGAATCGGTATTTACTCGCTCTGAAACGGGCTTGAACTTTGGAAATAACCAACATTTCTATACAGCTGATTTAGACATCTTTGGCAAACACTCGATTTATCAATTGTTGAATCGTACGCATACCTACGTAGGAGCGAGAGAACTGGCTTGGTGGTTACAGGAAACCGCAACGATAAACACGATTTTACAACGTCAAGAGGCGATTGAAACCTTGAAAGCAAAGATTGACTGGCGACAAAATTTTGAGGCTTCGGCGATGCTGATTGAAGAGGTTGCCGAACCTGTGGATAAACTCTTGGCTTGGAATAGCAGTCCAGCCAATACCAAGATTCAACAACCGCTTTTTCAATATGGTAAATACCTTGCTTTTGTAACCGTTCCCTTGCTGTTGGCTTGGGTAATTGGCTTGCTGCCCATTGGCTGGGTCATTGTGGCATTGGGCATTAACGGAATGATTTTGAAAGGTATTTTTGAAGAAATTGGTCGGGTACTTGCCCAAACGAGTCAGGTAGCGGGTGCGTTAAAAGCTTACAGCCAATTAGCCGATTTAATTACCAAGGAAAATTTCGATAATCAGGCACTTAAACGCCTACAAGCACAAGTAACTGGAGCATCCGAAGCTATTGGGATGTTAGATAAGATAACAGGACGAATGGCCAATCGCACCAATCCATTTTTTATGTTTTTTGTAGGTTTACCAACCTTATGGGATATTTGGTATTTCAACAAGCTCGAAAACTGGAAAGCGACCCATCAGCAAGACCTACCCAACTGGTTAGCAACCATTGCAGAGTTTGAGGCTTTGAATAGTTTGGCAGGTTATGCCTTTGCGAATCCTAGCTTTGTTGTACCTAATATTCAAGCAACAGGGGTGCAGTTAAAAGCCAAGGAACTTGGGCATCCGATGATTCGGAGTTCTAAGCGAGTTTGTAATGACATCGCTTTAGAAGGCATTGGTAAGACGATTATTATTACAGGTTCTAACATGTCTGGCAAGAGTACTTTTCAACGCACAGTGGCCATCAATACGGTGTTAGCATTGGCAGGAGCAGTGGTATGTGCCGAAGCCTTTGAGTGTAGTCAAGTGCAGGTGTTTACAAGTATGCGAACACAAGACTCTTTAGAGGAGGATACGTCATCGTTTTATGCTGAATTGAAACGCCTAGAACAATTGCTTGTACGAGTAAAAGAGGAGGGACGTATTCCAACGCTGTATTTCTTGGACGAAATTCTCAAGGGGACAAACTCCAAAGACCGTCATGACGGAGCAAAAGCCTTGATGCTACAATTGCATAAAGCCAATGCTTCGGGTTTTATTTCTACACACGACGTTGAATTGGGCGACGAATTTGCTTCGCAGGGCTTTGTCGAAAATGTTAGTTTTGCTTCCGAAGTACAAGAGGGAAGGTTGGTTTTTGATTACAAAATTAAGCAAGGAGTATGCCATAGTTTTAATGCGAGCCAACTGATGCGACAAATTGGTATTGAAATGTAATGGTTGCTGTAAGTGTTCTTGTAAGTTTTTCATTAACAAAATGTTATGGTGAAACTAATTTTTCGTTAAACCCTTGTTTTCTATTAAAAAAACAGTAATTTGCATTAAGTGACAGGCGAACCTTTTCATGTTAATCAATGCCTCAGCTCGGAGGGGCCTAAATCAACTGTTACGTTATGGGTAGGAAAGTCTTAGTATTGAATCAAGATTACAGTGCATTAACCGTTTGTTCTGTGCCTAAAGCCTTTTTACTAGTGTATTTAAACAAGGCAGATTTAGTTTCGGAAGCAGAAAGTGAACAATTACACAGTATTTCGGCATCTTATCCGATGCCTTCGGTCATTCGTCTTCATAGATACGTGTATATGCCTTACAAAGGGGTGATGCTATCTCGTCAGAACATTTTCAAGAGAGACTTAGGAACGTGTCAGTATTGTGGTTCAAAAGACGATTTAACACTCGACCACGTGCAACCTAAATCAAGAGGCGGGCGAACTACTTGGGATAACCTAACAACTGCCTGTCGCCGATGTAATTCTCGAAAAGGAGATTTGACACCCGAAGAAGCAGGCATGCACCTCGCTTCAAAGCCTTTCAAGCCTTCTTTTGTGATGTTTTTACGAGATTTTGGAGGAACACACGAAGCAAGTTGGCTACCGTATTTAGGAAAGAAAGAGAAGATGTTAGTGTAACGTATAAAGAAAAAGGCTACCATTCAACACAGAATGGTAGCCTTTTTCTCTTTATGCCTTCGGACGTTTATAAAGTGGCACGGTACTACAAGGTTCGCCAAACATGAGCGATTGTGCGACGGGTTGTAGTTTACGAGTGATTTCTACATAAGCTGCGGTGGGTACAGGTACTTTTGAACAGCCTTTTACGACTACTCGAGCATTTCGATAATCTTCTGGATTTACTTTTGCAATGGCATCGTAAAATAGCTTATCTTCCAAGGCCGCCAAATCGCCAAATACGACTGTATTGGCAACAGGTTCGAGTTTAAGAGCCAAAAGCATGTACGCCCATGTGGGAATGATGGCATCTTCTGAACAAATGATAGCCACATTTTTATCTGTGTAGTACGACCAATCGTGTGTTTTTAGAAACTCTCTGAAATCTTTTTCTCTGAGAATCATTCCCATAAAAAGATTGTCTTTTAAGTCATAAATTACCCGTTCATTTTTATCGTAAAGGTCTTCTAAATCGAAGGTGATAAGTCCGCTGTTAGCAACTTTATTGATGATACTATCTTCCATGAGTGTAATGTTTGAGCTGGATATGGGTATAGAGTAGTGCTATCGTTCGTCTCAGAGGTAATCCCGAAAAGCTATTATTCATTCATAAACGGTTTCCAAAAGCTATAGTCATACTTTTCCCAAGCATGGCAGCCAAATGGAAGGCGTTTTTGATTGAGTTGATAGCACAGTTCTGGATACTGTTCCATACTAAATTCGAGTGCTTCTTGCCAATTTGGTAGATTCATTAAAGGCCTGAAAGGCCAAAGTCGAATAAAATGGAGGGAATATAAACCATCTTCGTTTGAAATCCAGCGTTGTCCAACAAAATCCAGTACTTTCAATAAGCGAATGATAGGCTTCACTTTTCGTAGCGAAAAGCCTCCGTTTAAGAAAACACGTCTTCCTTCAAAATAATTCCCTGGGTTTTTGCCACCCACTTCCCAACGTTCAGGTTCTATATGTGGTGCTCCAATATAATCGAAGCCTTTATTGCACCATTCAAGGAGGCGGTCTTCAAAGACATAAGCATCTAATTGGTAGATAAGAATGTATTCAAAGTCAAGAAATGCTTGATAAAAACTCACCGAAATCATAAGGTTATTATATCCCTCAATTCCTTTGAAATAATGATCTGGAAAATCTTTAAATTGAAGTTGAGGGTAGTTGGTACGAAGCTGGGTTAGGGCTAAGGATTGAGGTTTAATAACCACAATAGGGTGACTTCCCAATACAGACAAGCATTGTTGGAATGATTTTTTTTCAAAATCATTCATATCTTCCTTGTAAATCGGAATTACTATGGCTACTGGTTGAGTCAATTTAATTAATGCTAGTTGTACTAAATTATAAAAGTATAAAAGGTTTGTGCTGCTCTTTGGATTACTCTAGTAAATCGCCTAAAACGGTTTTCCACCAATGCTTCTGAGGGTCATAATAGTTTCCTTTTAAAAGCTCTATGGCTACATAAGGCACTCGCACAAGGCGATTTTGGGGCAGAGATATTCGGGTTTCAATATGTGTTATCAGTGTTGTTAAGACAGATAATTTTGTACTCGGAATATCTTTTCTATCTGCCAATAAAGCATATAGTTGTTTTAATTTTGTTAGCTCTTTCACCAGAGGAGCGATTTTTTCAGCCCTTGGTCGTTTAAAGCGGTCACTAAAAGTAACGTATTTTTGGCTTGTACCAAAGCCTACTTGCTGACTAGCATGTCGGCGATAGTTAATAAGTGGTTCGTTGATAAAACCAATTTGGTTATTCATCGTCAAAATCAACGTCATCCAACTATCGTGAATCATTTCTTTGATTCCATCAGGAAAAGGAGTTAAGGACGATAAAATACTTGCTCGAATTGCTAAAGTTGCTCCTGTGACAACATAACCACGATACAAAAGCTTATAAGCGTCATCACTTAACCACTGTTCTTGTGCCTTAGTATCAAAAGACACAGCCCCCCAAACACTACCTTCTATTGGTTTTGATTGGGCATCCATAAGCCCACCATCCGAAAATACAGCCATTTTATCGGGATGTTGATTCAGATATGCTACTTGTTTAGCTACTTTTTCGGGTAGCCAAGCATCGTCTTGGTCACAGAGAAAAATGATGTCACCAGTACAAAGTTCTAGACATTTTTCGAAATTCTTAGTAGAACCTAACTGCTTTTCATTTTTATAATAACGGACAGGAAACAAAACTTCTTTTCCAAAAGCTGTGATTATATCGTAAGTGCTATCAGTTGAACAATCATCACACACTACTAATTCATTGACAGGAAGTGTTTGATTTTTGATACTATTTAATTGTTCTGTCAAGAAGCGTTCTCCATTATATACGCACAAAGCTACTGAAATCATTTGTTTTTTAATTACGGGATGTCCTTATTTTTGTTTAAATCTGTCCTGTTTTTTCTGTATAATTAATTGATGACAAGGAGATTAAAAAGCCTATTCAATTGATGGGAAATAGCAGGTGTACTGTGTTTGTATGCTCGCTAAGCTGTAACTACTGCTTTTTTGGGGGTAGTACCCACAAAATCCTTCAAATAAAAGGGTTCAAAAGTGACCACATTCTCAAATTCACCCTTTTCAAAAAGCGGCGTAGCCAATAGACCAATGGTTTTGGCAGACGGATAGACCTCTGTTGTAGGGAAAATAGCATTGGGATGATTTATAGTTTCACTGCATTTGGCCGCACCATCACCAAAAAATACGATAGGACTATTGTTTAGGATTGTTGCAAAGGAGTTTTCGTCAATAATTTTTGCATTTGTCTCTTCTATTATCTTCATCGAGTGGTCTATCAGCGAGCAATACACCTCCATTCTTCGGGCATCAATCATGGGGCACAAGAAAGTATTACGAGGGTAAAAGTCTTTGAGTTGATAAGCCATCGCTTCTAAACTATTGACCGAAATGAGCGGTTTGTCGAGGGCAAAGCAGAATCCTTTTGCTGTAGATACACCAATACGAAGCCCTGTGTAAGAACCTGGACCTTTGGCTACCGCAATGGCATCGAGTTGATTTAAGGAGAAACCTGCTTGTGATACGACTTGTTCACAAAGCACAGTTAACAAACCAGAATGGGATTTTTCAGTAAATAATTCCGACAAAGCAAGTAGTTTTCCTGACTGATACAGGGCAACGGAACACACTTTGGTGGAGGTATCGATACTTAATATTAAAGACATGGAAGTAAACGTTTGAATTCGTGGCGAAAGTTGTACAAATTCACCCAGTAATATTAGGAATTACTATTCAAAGATACAGAATAATTTTGGGATAGCCTGTTAAATGTCCTTAATCTGGCTTTTCAGTAGGTTATTTCTAGTGTTAGAGGCATGAAAAGCCTTCGTTTTAGGCGAAGGCTTTCTTGAAACTTACTAATTATTTTGTTGCTTGAAAACGAGCTTCTGCCTTATTCCAATCTACTACGTTCCAGAATGCATCAATGTAATCTGGACGTTTGTTTTGGAATTTCAAGTAGTAAGCATGTTCCCAAACGTCTAATCCGATGATTGGAGTACCTTTTACTTCTGCCACATCCATCAATGGGTTGTCTTGATTTGGTGTTGAAGAAATAGCTACAGAACCGTCTGCTAGTGCTACTAACCATCCCCATCCCGAACCAAAACGGCCAATTGAAGCTGCTTTGAAAGCTGCTTTAAACTCGTCGAAAGAACCGAATTTAGCGTTGATTGCTGCTGCTAACTCACCTACTGGAGCACCACCACCGTTTGGAGAAAGTGTTTCCCAGAAGAAGGTGTGGTTATAGTGTCCACCACCGTTGTTACGAACTGCTGGCGAAAGCGTTGAAATAGTCGCTAATAATTCTTCTAATGACTTGCCTTCTAATGCAGTACCCGTTACCGCTGCATTTAAGTTTGTTACATACGCATTGTGGTGACGGTCGTGGTGGATTTCCATTGTCAACGCATCAAAATTGGGTTCTAACGCATCGTTTGCGTATGGTAGAGGAGCTAATACAAATGCCATTTGTTTATGTTTTTAAAGTTAAATAATCATTCTATTGAAGAACTAAAAAAAAGGTGTTTAAGTTCTCAACTTTGCAAAAAAACTGCGTAATAAGCTTTCACACTCTGTTTGTAAAACGTCTTTTTTTAATTGCGTTTTAGGGTGTAAAATACTCGGTTGAATACGGGCAAATCCTCGTTTTTCATCCGAAGCTCCAATAACTATGCGTCCCATCTGTGACCAGAAAATAGCTCCCGCACACATGACACAAGGCTCAAGGGTCACGTAAAGCGTGCAATGCTTCAAATACTTTGCTCCCAAATGTTGGGCGGCAGCAGTTACGGCAAGCATTTCGGCGTGTGCCGTCACATCGTTGAGCTTTTCTGTTTGATTGTATGCCTTCGCAATGAGTTGGTTTTTGCAAACGACCACAGCTCCCACAGGAATTTCTCCTTCTTCAAAAGCCATGGTTGCTTGCTGCAAAGCAATTCGCATGAAGTATTCGTCTGAAAATATCATCGTTAGTAAAGCTTTTAAACAGCTAGCTATTTACTGAATCGCTTTGTTTCTCATATAAAAATCAACCAATACCAAGGCCGCCATTGCTTCTACGATTGGTACAGCACGAGGGACAACACAAGGATCGTGGCGACCTTTTCCTGAGACAATTACTGGGTTGCCTTCTGCATCAATACTTTCTTGGTCTTGCATGATGGTCGCAACGGGTTTAAAAGCCGTTCTGAAATAAATGTCAGCTCCGTTTGAAATACCCCCTTGAATTCCTCCAGAATAGTTCGTTTTTGTTTTGGCTACGCCATCCTCTAAATAGATTTCGTCGTTGTGCTCCGAGCCAAACATTTCAACACCTGCAAAACCGCTACCGTATTCAAAGCCTTTAACGGCATTAATTGACAACATGGCTTTGCCCAATTCTGCATGTAATTTATCAAAGACAGGTTCTCCTAAACCAGCGGGAGTGCCCGTAATGACACAGTCCACTATACCACCAATGGAATCGCCTTTTTTACGGGTTTTGTCGATGTAGTCGAACATTTGTTGTGCCATTGCTGCATCTGGACAACGAACAGCATTGTTTTCCGCTTCTGCTAAGTCTAATTGTTGGTAAGGTGTTTCTAGTTTGAGTTTCCCAACCTGCGAAACATACGCTTTAATATCGACACCAATTTGTTTTAAAATCAATTTTGCTACTGCTCCAGCCGCTACACGAGCAACGGTTTCACGAGCAGAACTACGTCCTCCACCACGGTAATCACGGTTGCCTCCGTATTTCACATGGTAGGTGAAATCAGCATGAGAAGGACGGAATTGTTGAGCAATGTGCGAATAATCTTTAGAACGTTGGTCGCCATTCCAGACCATCATGGCAATCGGCGTTCCTGTCGTTTTTCCTTCAAATGTTCCAGAAAGTACTTGGAATTCGTCGGCTTCACGACGTTGGGTCGTGATACGAGACTGTCCTGGTTTACGACGGTCTAACTCGCTTTGGATAAACTCCATATCGAAGTCAATACCCGCAGGACATCCGTCCAAAATTACGCCAACTGCCGCCCCATGCGACTCTCCGAAGGTACTAATCTTAAATAACTTACCGTAAGTGCTACTCATTTTTATGTATTATTTATTACGACGTGGTATGAAAATATAAACCATACCAATCAACATGATGACAATTAAA
>JACCDQ011021906.1_pt1 | contig 17593 bp, 14 predicted proteins | sample 7446031 | NCBI WGS metagenome assembly JACCDQ01 (sample SAMN15323442, study PRJNA562643) | freshwater metagenome | isolation source: river surface water | place: USA:Blue River Watershed | collected 2017-08-17
CCAATTTCATGGGAAAATGCGCCATTCGCCTCTGTCATCGCACGGAGGACCTCCGTTTTTGCTCTTAAAAATTCATGTCGACCAATCTCCACCCCATGCTCAACGTAGCCGTCAAGGCTGCACGCGCCGCAGGCGCCATCATCAACCGCGCCGCCTTGGACGTGGAGGCTGTTCGAATTTCGCAAAAACAAGTGAACGACTTTGTGACCGAAGTCGACTTGGCCAGCGAAAACGCCATCATCGAAACCCTGCTCACCGCGTATCCTCATCACGGCATCTTGGCCGAAGAGTCTGGCAAAACGCACGGCAACCCCGACGCCGACCACGTCTGGATCATCGACCCCCTCGATGGCACCACCAACTTCATCCATGGCTTTCCTGTTTATTGCGTCAGCATTGCGCTGGCCGTCAATGGCAAAGTCGAACAAGCCGTGGTGTACGACCCCTCGCGCAACGATTTGTTCACGGCCACCAAAGGCCGCGGCGCGTACATGAACGACCGCCGTTTGCGCACCAGCAAGCGCACGCAAATGCACGAGTGCCTCATTTCGACAGGCTTCCCTTTCCGCCCAGGTGACAACTTCAACCAGTACCTGCGCATGATGGGCGATGTGATGCAACGCACTGCCGGCTTGCGCCGTCCGGGTGCTGCCGCCTTGGACTTGGCCTATGTGGCCGCAGGTTTCACAGACGCTTTCTTTGAAACAGGCTTGCAAATTTGGGATGTGGCAGCGGGTTCATTGCTGGTGACAGAAGCCGGCGGCCTGGTGGGCAACTTTACAGGCGAAGCCGATTTCTTGGATCAAAAAGAATGCTTGGCTGGCACCCCCAAAATTTACGGTCAGCTGGTGCCTATCTTGAGCAAGTACAGCAAATTCGCCAGCGCTGGCGAGAAAGCCTCTGTGCGCGCCGCTGACGCCAAAGATGCAGCAGCATCTCAGGCAGGTCAAGACTCAACGGACAGCCCCTTCTAAGCCATGACAGACGCGCTCGACCTGAGTGCCCACACCCCCATGATGCAGCAGTACCTGCGCATCAAGGCGGAGTTCCCTGACACCCTGGTTTTTTACCGGATGGGTGACTTTTACGAAATGTTCTTTGAAGACGCCGAGCGTGCAGCTGGCCTCATGGACATCACCCTCACCCACCGCGGTCAAACCGCCGGCAAACCCATTGCCATGGCGGGCGTACCATTTCATTCAGTTGAAAACTATCTGGCCAAGCTCATCAAGCTGGGCGAGTCAGTGGCCATCTGCGAGCAAGTGGGCGATGTGGCCACCAGCAAAGGCCCCGTCGAACGCAAAGTCGTTCGCGTCGTCACCCCGGGCACCCTCACCGACACCGAGTTGCTGTCCGACAAAAGCGAAGCCATTTTGTTGTCGCTGCACATTGCACCGCGCAATGCCTGCGGCTTGGCTTGGCTGAGCGTTACGCAAGGTGTCTTGCATTTGGCCGAATGCACGCACGACGAATTGGCCGATTGGTTAGAACGAATCTCTCCAAGTGAATTGTTGGTCAGCGCCAGCATCACACCCAAGTGGGAACAGCAACTCCAATCGATGCGATTGGGCCAACGAGGCTTGGCACTGTCCCTCACTTTGCGCCCCGACTTTCAATACGAAGCAGGCTTGGGTCACGGCAAGCTCACCAAACAACTCAACGTTGCCAGTTTGGCCGCGTGGGATGCCGACAAACTAGGCCATGCGCATGCCGCAGCTGGTGCCTTGCTCACTTATGCAGAACACACTCAAGGCAGAGCGCTGCCCCATGTGTCGCAACTCAAAGTGCAAAAGGCCAATGACCTCATTGACCTCCCCACCAGCACACGTCGCAACTTAGAACTCACGCAAACTTTGCGCGGTGAAGACTCACCCACGCTGTTCTCTTTGCTGGATACCTGCATGACCGGCATGGGCAGTCGTCAGCTCAAACAATGGCTTTTGAACCCACCCCGTGATCGACAAATTGCAGTGGAACGCCTTGCTGCCATTGACCAGTTGAACGATCAAAGCGCTTCGGCCCAAAGCGGTGTGGCCATTTGGTCGCGCTTGCGTGAACAACTCAAAGGCGCCAGCGATGTGGAGCGCATCACGGCACGCATTGCGCTCAAGCAAGTGCGTCCGCGTGAGTTGGTGGCGCTTAAAAACGCCCTCCTTCGCTCCGCCAATTTGGCGCTGCAATTGCAAGAAACACTGGGGCATTTGTCGCCCACCAAACTGTTGCACGACATCCATTTTGATTTGCAACCGCCTGCGGGTCTCACAGAAATATTGCAACAGGCGCTATTGGAAGAGCCCGCCAATTTAATTCGCGATGGCGGTGTGATGGCCCATGGCTTGGATGCCGAACTGGACGAACTGCGCGCCATTCAAACCAATTGCGATGACTTTTTGCTGGAACTCGAAACCCGCGAAAAAGCGCGCACTGGCATTGCCAATTTGCGCGTTCAATTCAACAAGGTGCACGGCTTTTACATTGAAGTGACGCAGGGTCAAATTGACAAAGTGCCCGACGACTACCGTCGCCGTCAAACCTTGAAGAATGCCGAGCGCTTCATCACGCCCGAGCTCAAAGCCTTTGAAGACAAAGCCTTGTCAGCGCAGGAACGCGCGCTGGCCCGCGAGAAATATTTGTACGAGCTTTTGCTTGACCAACTGCAAAACCACATTCAAGCACTCACCAAATTGGCGCAAGCCATGGCGCAACTGGACGCACTTTGCACACTCACCGAGCGTGCCGCCACACTCAATTGGTGCGCCCCCCAATTTACCAAAGAGCCCTGCATTGAAATCAGGCAAGGCCGTCACCCCGTGGTGGAAGCGCGACTGGCCGAAACCTCGGGCGGCAGCTTTATTGCCAACGATTGCTTGATGCACAGCAAACAGCGTTTGCAAATCATTACGGGCCCCAACATGGGCGGTAAGTCGACCTACATGCGGCAGGTGGCATTGATTGTGCTTTTAGCCAGCATCGGCAGTCATGTGCCCGCCAGCAGTTGCAGGCTGGGGCCTATTGATGCCATCCACACCCGCATCGGCGCGGCCGATGACTTGGCCAATGCCCAATCGACGTTCATGCTGGAGATGACCGAAGCCGCTCAAATTTTGCACAGCGCCACGCCTTTGTCCTTGGTTCGCATGGACGAGATTGGACGCGGCACGTCCACCTTTGATGGCTTGGCCTTGGCCAGTGGCATTGCCACACACTTGCACGACAAAACGCAAGCCTTCACCCTGTTTGCCACGCATTACTTTGAACTCACCGAATTTCCGGCCACCCACCACGCTGCTTTGAACATGCACGTTGGCGCCACAGAGTCGGGCAATGACATCGTGTTCTTGCATGAACTGCAAGCAGGCCCTGCCAGCAAGAGCTACGGCGTGCAAGTGGCGCGGTTGGCAGGCATGCCCACCGGCGTGTTGAACCACGCACGACACACACTGTCTGCACTTGAAGCCGGTGCCAATGAAAACCGCATCCAAGTTGACTTGTTTGCCCCACCGCCAGACGCTGCAAACGTGGGTCCCTCCGCGCTAGAAGCAGCTTTAGCCCAGATTGACCCAGATGCACTCAGCCCCCGCGAAGCTCTGGAAGCCCTCTACAGTTTGCAGCGCGTCTTGAAGCGCTCCGAACAATGACGCACCTTTTAAAGGATGTTGAATGACTTATTGCGTTGCCATTAAAACCCGTGCCGGTTTGGTTTTCTTGTCAGACTCGCGCACCAACGCTGGCCTGGACATGATCAGCACGTACCGCAAGATGATCATCTACGAAAAAGCGGGCGATCGTTTCATGGTCTTGTTGTCTGCAGGCAATTTGAGTATTTCTCAATCTGTGCGCGAAATGCTGCAAGTTGAGAAAATCATCGACCACCCCGATGCAGAACCAATCACCATTTGGAATGCCAAAAGCATGTTCGATGCTGCCCGTGTGCTGGGTGCAGCAGTTCGACATGTGCATGAACGCGATGCAGCCGCACTCAAAGCGGGCGGTGTTGATTTCAATGTGTCCATGATTTTTGGTGGGCAAATCGCTGGTGAAGGCATGCGACTGTTCCAGGTCTACTCACCTGGTAACTTCATTGAAGCCACCGCCGAAACGCCTTACTTTCAAATTGGTGAATCCAAATACGGCAAGCCTGTCCTCGACCGTGTCATCACACCCGACACGCCTTTGGACGAAGCAGCCAAGTGTGCACTCGTGTCCATGGACTCCACACTCAAATCTAACCTCTCTGTGGGCTTGCCGCTCGACATGGTGGTCTATGAAGCCGACAAACTGCAAAGCGATCGGGTGGTCTGCATCGATGAGCACAACCCGTACTTCAACATGCTTCGCGACAGCTGGGGACAAAAACTGCGTGCGATGTTTGACAGCTTGGAAGACCCTGTTTGGAATGGCGAAGCCACCACCATCCCCTTAAAAACCACCAGCAGAAATGCACCCTTGAAAAAGATTGCAACCCCAGAAGAGAAACTCATCTAATGGCTTCGATTGTTTTTTCGCACGGCAACAGTTTTCCTGCCAGCACCTATCGTGTTCTGCGTGAGGATTTGGTGGCGCGCGGCTTTCAAGTCGATGCCATCGAAAAATTGGGACACAACCCAGAATACCCGGTCACCAGCAATTGGCCGTTCTTGGTGAAAGAGCTGGCCGAGTTTGCCGGCAAGGTGATGGCGCAGACAGGCGAAAAACCTTATTTGGTTGGTCACTCACTGGGTGGCATGCTCAGCTTGATGTGTGCATCGCAACACCCTGAAGTGGCTGCTGGCGTTGTCTTGCTGGACTCACCTGTGGTGAGTGGTTGGAAAGCCAGCGCGCTTCAACTGGCCAAGAAAACAAATTGGATAGGCAATGTCAGTCCTGGCCGCATCAGCAAATCACGTCGAAAACACTGGCCCAATGTCGACGCGGTGATTGATCATTTCAAGCACAAACGTGCATTTGCACATTGGCACCCTGAAGTGCTGCACGACTACGCCATGCATGGCACGAAAAATGAAAAGGGTGAACGCATTCTAAGTTTTGATCGCGACATCGAGACGCAGATCTACAACACCCTGCCACACAACTTGCCTTCTATGCTGAAACGCCACCCACCCAAATGCGCCGTGGCATTCATCGGCGGCACACATTCGCGTGAAATGAAAGTGGTGGGCAGCGAGATGACACACAGCATCTCCAAGGGACGCGTCATGTGGCTGGATGGCTCCCATCTCTTTCCAATGGAAAAACCCATGGCAACGGCAGCGGCCGTGGAGGCCGCCCTGCGCAACATGGGCGCAGTGCCGAAGTAACTGCGCCAACGTAACTACGCCAAATTCACGGCAGCCAAGCGGTTTAAGGTGCCCAAGTCACCATGCCGGTCCAAGCGGTGCCCAGCACCACCAAACCAAATGCAATGCGGTACCAGGCAAACACCTCAAAGCTGTGGCTGGCAATGTATTTCAAAAGCCAGCGCACGCAAATCCAGGCACTGATGAACGAAACGACCAAGCCTGTGGCAAACAAAGGCACGTCCGCTATCGACAACAAAGCCCGTTCTTTGTAAAGACTGTAGGCCCCTGCCCCCATCAGGGTGGGAATGGCCAAGAAGAATGAAAAGTCGGTGGCAGCCTTGCGTGACAGCCCCAACAGCATACCGCCGATGATGGTGGCACCACTTCGGCTGGTACCAGGCACCATGGCCAAACACTGCACCAAGCCCACCATGAGGGCATCGCGACCGCGCATGTCTTCCACAGCACGGATGCGTACACTGGACGCGGGTCTTCTTTCAGCCCACAAAATGATGAAGCCGCCCACAATGAAGGTCGTGGCGACCACCCACGGCGTGAACAAGTGCGCCTTGATCAGCTTGCCAAACAACAAGCCCAAGACCACAGCCGGCAGAAAACCAATGAAGACATTGAGAACAAATCTTTGCGCTTCAACTTGATATGGGAGCGCCTTAAGGATGCTGCGAATTTTTTCCCAGTAAACCAAGATCACAGCAAAAATGGCGCCGGTCTGAATGGCGATGTCAAAGACCTTGGCCTTGTCGTCATCAAAGCCCAACAAAGCGCCAGCCAAAATCAGGTGCCCCGTTGACGAAATGGGCAAAAATTCGGTCAATCCTTCCACCACGCCCATGACCGCGGCTTTAAGCAGCAACATTGAATCCACAGGTACTCCTTCGATATCCCTGAATTATCGCTCTTCACAGGTGCCACACCCACTGACTGCCTCTAAAATCAGGCCATGAGCACAGCCAACGACAAAGTCAATCCAACAGACGCCCCCACAGAGGGCCACAAGGTCAGCAACTTTCTGCGCCAGATCATAGAAGCCGATTTGGCCCAGGGCACCTATGCATCCCGGCAATGGGCTGGCTCACCGGGAGACGCGGCCAACCATGCCAAAGGCATGCCCGATCCTGCCAAAATTCGCACACGCTTTCCGCCCGAGCCCAATGGCTATTTGCACGTGGGTCACGCCAAAAGTATCTGCTTGAATTTCGGATTGGCGCGCGACTACGGCGGTGTGTGTCACATGCGATTTGACGATACCAACCCAGAAAAAGAAGACACCGAATACGTCAACACCATATTGGATGCTGTGAAGTGGTTAGGCTTCAACTGGGATGCCAATGGCACCTCGCACCTGTACCAGGCCAGCGACTACTTTGACTTCATGTACCGCGCGGCCGAGTTCCTCATTCAGGCCGGACTGGCCTATGTCGATGAGCAATCGGCCGAAGACATGCGCCTGAACCGTGGCGACTTCAACACGCCCGGCAAAGACAGCCCTTTCCGCACTCGCACTCGCGCAGAAAACCTCAACCGTTTCCGTGAAATGCGCGACGGACAATTGGCCGACGGCGCTGCCGTGCTGCGCGCCAAAATTGACATGGCGTCGCCCAACATCAACATGCGCGATCCGGCCATTTATCGCATCCGCAGGGCCACGCACCACAACACGGGCGATACCTGGTGCATCTATCCGATGTACACGTTTGCCCACCCCATCGAAGATGCGTTGGAACAAATCACGCACAGCATTTGCACCTTGGAGTTTGAAGACCAACGGCCGTTTTACGATTGGCTGTTGGCGCGCCTTAGCGAATCACACAACTTGCCTGATGGCACAGTGCTCACCGCTTTATTGTCCCAGCCCAATCCCAAGCAATACGAATTTGCGCGCCTGAACCTCACCTACGTGATCACCAGCAAACGCAAATTGGCGCAACTGGTCAACGAAGGCAAGGTTCAAGGTTGGGATGATCCTCGCATGCCCACCATTGTGGGTTTGCGCCGCCGTGGCTACACACCCGAGAGCCTGCAACTGTTTGCCGAGCGCATTGGTGTCACCAAAAGTGACTCATGGATTGACTACAGCACTCTTGAGGGATGCTTGCGCGACGATCTCGATCCCAAAGCTGCACGGGCCATGGCTGTGCTCGACCCCATCGCGCTCACCATCACCAACTGGGATGAACTGATGGGTACCGGTACGTTGGACGATTGCCAAGCACCTGTGCACCCGCATCACCCTGAATTGGGCAAGCGTCAATTCAAATTTGGAAAATCACTTTGGATCGAGCGAACTGACTACGAAGAAACACCACCCAAAGGTTTTTTCCGTTTATTCCCTGGCAACAAAGTGCGTCTTAAATACGGCCACGTGATTGAATGCACAGGTGCCAACAAAGACGCCAACGGCCAAGTGACTGAAGTGCTGGCCCAACTTATTCCCGATACAAAAAGTGGAACCCCAGGCTCTGACAGCGTCAAAGTGAAAGGCGTGATCACTTGGGTGTCACAAGCCGAAGCCACTGTGGCGGAGGTTCGTTTGTATGACCGTTTGTTCAACGAAGCACACCCCGATGCGGGTGGCAAAGACTTCTTGGCCAGCCTGAACCCCCACAGCCTGCAAGTCATCCAAGCGTTTGTGGAACCCTCACTGCGCAACTGCTCAGCCGATGCCAAATTTCAATTTGAGCGCCATGGCTACTTTGTGGCAGACCGCATCGACCATGTCAGCGGCAAACTGGTCTTTAATCGGTGCACAGGCCTGAAAGACACCTGGAGCAAATAAGCGACACGTATCGGCTGTCCCTGCATCAAACAGGGGCAGCGCCCGGTGTTTCAGGCCAGCATGCTGGCAACCAGTAAAGCCACACAGCTGCCCACACCCAGCACCCAAGCCAAAGAACGAAATTTGTCTTGATCGCTGATGTAGAAAGCGATGTAAGCCACCCGTGCCGCGATGAACAGACCTGCATACAGTTCTATTTCATCGATTGGCACTTCTGTGTACAAGGCCAGCAAAATACCGACCGCATAAAGCGGAAACGCCTCAAAACAATTGGCTTGCGCTGCATTGGCCCGCGCACGATAGCCCGTCAGATGCGACAACCACTCCCGCGGATTGTGGTTGTCGTAATTGCGCTGACCGGCTTTGGCAATGATCGCGCAAACCCAAGGCATGGTGCCGGCGACCAGCACAGAAGCAATGACCAAATTCATGATGACTCTTTTCAAAGAAATGAAAATATTTCCAGTGCGAAACGCACAAGGTTACAGTCTACCTGAAGGCTTCATAGCAAAAATTGACACGATCCCTGGCCTGGTCACTTAGAATTTAGGGTCAACACGGTTCCGCACAGGAAATATTCATGTCTTTGTTCTCAATTCGCGCATCTTTACTGGCTTTGGCCTCCGCCTTTCTCGTGGCAGCTTGTGGCGGCAGTTCATCTTCCACCACACCGCCCCCCCCTGCGGCGGGTATCAGTGTTGTGGCCGGCGACAGCCAAGTCACGGTCAGTTGGCAAGAAACAGCTGGCGTTGAATACTGGATCTTTGCGGCGCCCAACAGTCCCAGCCTCACCATGGCCAACTGGTTGGCCACTGCTGGTTCCACTTACCGAATCAAAGTGACCTCGCCCTTTGTGGTCACTGGGCTCACCAATGGCACCCCTTATTCATTTTTCATGACAGGACGCATCAATGAGGGACCAGGTGGCGATGCAACGCCCACAGTGACCTCGACACCGCGCATCTCCGGCATTGAATGGGCCAACGGCACAGCTTTAACGACCGGAACACGTACTGGCTTGACATTTGGCAGCTACATTGAAACCGCCACCAATACTTTGAAATACGCTTATTTGGCAGTCGGCAATGGTGGCCGCATGTTCAATGCCACCAGCCCAGATGCTTGGAGCACGCTGCCCTCCGTGGTCGGCACCGATTTGCACGCTGCTGAATTTGGATTTGCTAAATTCATTGCTGCAGGCGCAAATGGCAAGATCATTTACAGCACCGATACAAAAACTTGGACAACAGCCAGCAGCAACACCTCGCAGAATTTGAACGCCCTGGCAGCCAATGGCAGCATGGTGGTTGCTGTCGGCGACAACGGCACCGTGCTGAACAGCAAAGATGCCATCACGTGGACGGCAGCCAGCAGCGTGCCAACTGCTGCGAATTTACATGGCGTTGCATACACTGCTGCTGGCACATGGGTCGCGGTGGGGGCAAGTGGCACCATCCTCACCAGCACGGATGGCACGACTTGGACAGCGCAAGCATCCAACAACACGAGCACATTAAAGGCCGTCGGCGCATTGACCAGCGTTGTCGACAGCACCACCAGCCATCGATTCGTTGCGGTTGGCGAGAATGGCACAGTTCTGAGCAGTCCTGATGCCATCACTTGGACATTGCAAAACGCCAACACCACAGCGTCTTTGAATGCCTTGTCATCGGTCAATCAGTTCTTGGTGGTTGGCAGCAATGGCACGATCATGACCAGCACCGACGCCGCCAATTGGTCACACCAAACCAGCAACACAAACGCTGAACTCAAATCTTTGTTACGCGCACAAAATCAGTACCTTGCGGTCGATGCAGCGGGCGGCATTCTCACTTCCAAATGATGAACGCTCACTGAGCCCCCAGAGGCTAGCAACTAGACACACAAAAGGCCTTCTTTCGAAGGCCTTTTTTTTGGAGCTTGCGAAGGGTTCAGCCTTCGATGTGCAACTCTTGAATTTTTCGTGTGATGGTGTTGCGCCCAATCCCCAACTTCACTGCAGCTTCAATTCTGCGCCCCCTTGTGGTGGCCAGTGCAGCTTGAATGAGCAACGATTCAAAGCGACGCGTCAGCACATCCCATACGTCTTGTCGATCCGTGCCCAAGAGTTGAAGCGCCTCCACTTCTAAAGCACTCTCCCACCCAGCGTGCGGACCCAGATTCACCAAGGAACTGCTCGGCACCGCATGCGCGATGGCCATCGCTTCTGTGGCAACACCTGGCTCATCTGACCTCATTCCTGTCGCCGCCACCTGCGCATCTGGGACAGGCGACAAAACCTCAGGTGGCAAATCTTTGGGCTCAATCATTTGAGCCGGCGCCATGACGGTCAACCAATGGCAAATGTTTTCCAACTGGCGCACATTGCCAGGAAAGTTGAAGTGACTCAACATCTCCAAAGCTGGTTCTGAAATTCGCTTGGGCTCCACACCCAACTGTTGCGCGCTTTGCAACAAGAAGTGTTTGGTGAGTACATGCACATCTTCGCGACGTTCGCGCAAAGCAGGCAAACGCAAACGGATTACATTCAAGCGGTGAAACAAGTCTTCGCGGAACACCCCTTCTTTCACGCGTTGTTCAAGGTCTTGATGGGTGGCGGCAATGACGCGCACATTGGCCTTGACCGCACTGTGTCCACCGACACGGTAGAAATGACCATCGGACAACACACGCAGCAAGCGTGTTTGCAAATCAAAGGGCATGTCACCAATTTCATCCAAGAACAAGGTGCCGCCCTCTGCTTGCTCAAATCGACCCCGTCGAGATGTTTGCGCACCCGTAAATGCACCGCGCTCATGCCCGAAGAGTTCGCTCTCCAGTAAGTCCTTGGGGATGGCCGCAGTGTTGATGGCCACAAAGGGGCCGTTGGCGCGTGGTGAGTGCTTGTGCAGTGCACGCGCAACCAGTTCTTTGCCAGACCCCGACTCACCCGTGATCATGACCGTGACATTGCTTTGCGACAAACGGCCAATGGCGCGGAAGACATCCTGCATGGCGGGCGCTTGACCCAACATCTCAGGCGTGGCGGCCATCAATTCTTCAGCCACCTCTTCGCGTTGACTCTCTTCCAACGCGCGTCGAATCAATTCGATGGCCTTGGGTAAATCAAACGGTTTGGGCAGATACTCAAACGCCCCGTTTTGAAACGCAGAAACGGCACTGTCAAGGTCTGAAAATGCCGTCATGATGATGACCGGCAAACCCGGCAGACGCAACTTGACTTCCGTCAAGAGATCGAGGCCAGAGCCGCCAGGCATTCGAATGTCACTGACCAATACCTGGGGGCCTTCACGGCCTTCCTCTGTGTTCAGCGCCGCCAAAACCTCCCGAGGATTTGTAAAACTGCGAGTTGCCAAGCCTTCACGCAGCAAGGCTTTCTCTAAGACGAATCGAATGGATTGGTCATCGTCTACGATCCAGATAGGCTTCATGGGTCTTAACTTTCTCTAAGTGGCATGCACTGAAACAGCTCAGGGCAACGGAATCAAAATTTTGAAATCGGTACGGCCTGGCACGCTTTCACACTCAATCAAACCATGATGCTGCTGAACAAAAGTCTGCGCCAAAGTGAGACCTAAGCCAGAGCCACCTTCTCTGCCCGAAATGAGCGGGAAGAAAATGCGATCCTTGATTGAGTCTGGAACACCAGGCCCGTTGTCGATGACATGCAATTCCAATGCCAGTCGGTAGCGTTGCTTGCCAAAAGTGACTTGGCGTGCAATTCTTGTCTTGAATCTCAGCTCTGCATTGCCGTCTGTGATTCGCTCTGACAAGGCTTGCGCAGCGTTGTGTGAGATGTTGAGGACCGCTTGAATGAGCTGCTCTCTGTCACCCCTGAACTCAGGAATGGATGTATCGTAGTCACGAATGACACGAATCCCTCTGGGGAATTCAGAGACGATGAGCGACCTGACCCGTTCACAGACTTCGTGAATGTTCACATCGCCCACCAAGTGGGGGCGCCGATGTGGGGCCAGTAAGCGATCGACAAGTGTCTGCAATCGATCCGCCTCACGAATGATCACTTGCGTATATTCAGTCAGCTCTTTGGATTCCATTTCCATTTCGAGCAATTGCGCGGCGCCTCGAATGCCGCCCAATGGATTTTTAATTTCATGGGCCAAATTGCGAATCAATTCTTTGTTGGCTTGCGCTTGATCTAGCAGGCGCTCTTCTCTGTCCTGACGTGTTTGCTGCTGAATGGGCAGCAACTCAATGATGACTTCCTCGGAGTCATCTGACTGCGCAACGATCACATGCACCGGCAATGCATCCTCCGGGTTAACTCGCAACAACTCGGCGTCGTATCGCAGCGCGGCAAATTCATTGGCTTTGGCGCCCGTTAAGGCATGCAGAAGGGGCTGTGGATCGGCGAAAAAGTGCAAAAAAGAATGCCCTTCTAAACTTCTTCGCGACTGCCCCATTACATCTTCTAGTTCTGAATTCACAAAAACCACCGAGCCGTCACTTTTCAAGACAGCAATGGGCGTTGCCAACAAATCGAATGCGTGAAAACGTGTGGCGGGTGAGCTGGCGGGGGCTGTTGTCATGGTTCACTCATTTTGAATTCAGCGTTGGCACAGGCTTGCCGTATCGGTTCAGTTCACGCTGCAAGGCTTGCATGTCACGTGCCAGTCTTTGAAGCTGATCCTTGAAGTCTTGGGCACCTTGTGCATCGCCTGAAGCGTGCTTGGCTTCACCAGCGGAAGCGGCAGCTTGCCCACCACCGCTGCGACGCACCAATTCGGCGTATTGAACGCTTAACTTTTGCCACTCATCCTCCAAGATGGTGCGCATTTGAACCTGCCGGTTTGACGCGTCACCTGAAGACTGGCTCAGATCAAAACCGACGCCAGAAGGCTTCGGAGCAGGCGAGCTCCAGCCACCAGAGGGCGCAGATTTGAGGGTCGGCGTTGGCACCTGCTGAACCCGTGTGCCCTCGATTTGAGTGGGTTGTGAAATGCGCAATGCCTGACACAACTTGGGGTCATGCGGTTGATTGGTAATTTCTTGACCACACTGATAAATGGTTTGGCTTGCCCATGCACTGAAGCTTAAACCCCCAAGAAGCCAAGCACACAGGGTTGTGACCAAGATTGAACTTGTTTTTGTGCGCATTGCCAATGAGGTCATTCCGTTTGCTTTCAGCCAAAAAAAAGGACGGCCTGAGCCGTCCTTTTCGGGTAGGGCTCAGGTGCCCAACTCGCTGCAAATTACAGTGAGTAATACATTTCGTATTCGATGGGGTGCACGGCTTGACGGAAGCGTGTGACTTCACCCATTTTCAATTCAATGTAGGCGTCGATCATGGAGTCTGTGAACACGCCACCTTTTGTGAGGAAGGCACGGTCTTTGTCCAAATACTCGAGGGCTTGGTCCAAGCTGTGGCAAACGGTTGGCACCAATGCGTCTTCTTCAGGCGGCAAATGGTACAAATCTTTGGTAGCCGCTTCGCCTGGGTGGATCTTGTTTTCCACGCCATCCAAACCAGCCATCATCAATGCTGCGAAGCAAAGGTAGGGGTTGGCCATTGGATCTGGGAAGCGCGCTTCAATGCGGCGACCTTTGTCAGATGCAACGTGAGGAATGCGAATCGAAGCAGAACGGTTGCGGCTTGAGTAAGCCAACTTCACAGGCGCTTCAAAACCAGGCACCAAACGCTTGTAGCTGTTTGTTGTTGGGTTGGTGATGGCGTTCAATGCACGTGCGTGCTTGATGATGCCGCCGATGTAGTACAGCGCGTAGTCTGACAAACCTGCGTAGCCGTTGCCAGCGAACAAGTTTTTGCCGTCTTTCCAGATGGACTGGTGAACGTGCATGCCGGAACCGTTGTCACCGACCAAAGGCTTGGGCATGAAAGTCGCAGTTTTGCCGTAGGCATTGGCCACGTTCCAAACCACATACTTCAATGTTTGAGTCCAGTCAGCGCGCTCCACCAAGGTGCTGAAGCGTGTACCGATTTCGTTTTGACCAGCGCCAGCCACTTCGTGGTGGAACACTTCAACGGGGATGCCCATGGATTCGAGAATCATGACCATCTCAGCGCGGATGTCTTGTGTGCTGTCAACGGGAGGCACTGGGAAGTAACCACCTTTGACGGTAGGACGGTGACCGCGGTTGCCACCTTCCATTTTCTTGGAGCTGTTCCAAGGGGCTTCGTAGTCGTCGATCTTGAAGAAAGTACCGGACATGTCGCTGCCGAAACGAACGTCGTCGAACAAGAAGAATTCTGGCTCGGGTCCGAAGTAAGCGGTGTCGCCCAAACCGGAAGCTTTCAAATAGGCTTCTGCGCGCTTGGCGATAGAACGTGGGTCACGGTCGTAGGCTTTGCCGTCACCGGGTTCCAACACGTCGCAACCCAAGATCAAAGTGGTTTCTTCGAAGAAGGGGTCGATGTTGGCTGTGATGGGATCGGGCATCAACAACATGTCGGAGGCTTCGATGCCTTTCCAACCGGCGATAGAAGAACCGTCGAACGCGTGGCCGTCAGTGAACTTGCTTTCGTCAAAGTGAGAAATTGGCACGGAAACGTGCTGTTCTTTGCCACGGGTATCGGTGAAGCGGAAGTCAACAAATTTGACTTCGTTGTCTTTCACCATCTTCATTACGTCTGCGACGGTCTTTGCCATCAGAATCTCCTGGTTGGATGGGTGTTGATAATTGGTTCTTCGGGAATGCAGTTTCTGTGCCAACAAAGGGTACTTTGCAAGACAAACCCAAGACCGCTATTGTGCCCCGAGGATAGGGTTCTACCTAGGTGAACAGCAGGAATTTTTCTTGCAAACAGATGCACCAAGTAAAAGCATATTTGCACCATTGTAGTGCAAATATAGCTATCGCACCATTTCGGGGCCTAACTCAACTTTGAAAGGCTCAAGACCGGCTTTGAGCGCCACAAATGCATCTTCAGCCAGTGCCTCTGTGCCTTTCACGCCCAATTCAATGTGGCGGCCCCATTGGGGATGGTCAACGCTGGGGAGGCTAAACACCTTGACGCCTGGGTGTGCCCCCTCAATGGCCTCCATCAAAGGCGTCAACGTGGCTTCCATGGCCCCAAAGACGATGACCGAGCGCTCAATGCGTTTGGGTGCGACGCCCCAAATTTGGCAATAGGCATCTAACTTGGCTTGCATCATGGGCCAAGCCATGACCGGGAAGCCTGGCACAAAGTGCACCAAGCCATGGCCCTGCCCTTGGCAAGTAAAACCAGGAATTTTGTTGTAGGGGTTAGGAATGATGGCCGCCCCTTCAGGAAAGGTGCCCATGTTCAGGCGGTGCACATTGTCTTCGCGCTCTGGGTCGTAAGGCACGCCCTGTTCTTGGGCGACATCTTTGATGCGTTCCAAAATGAGGGCTTTGGCTTCGGGATGCAAGACCAACGGTTTGCCCAGGGCTTTGGCAGCACATTGACGGGTGTGATCGTCGGGTGTGGCGCCAATGCCGCCGCAGGACACCACCACATCGCCCGACGCAAAGGCACGCGCCAGCACGGCTGTGATGCGTTCGGGTGAATCGCCCACGTACTCAGCCCAGGCCAATTGGAAGCCACGCTGGCTCAGCAATTCGATGAATTTGGGCAAGTGTTTGTCGACCCGTTTGCCAGACAATATTTCATCGCCAATGATGATCAGTCCGATGGCAGGCGGCGTTGGGTGAGCGTTGCTATCGGTGTGGGAGTTGTTACTGGTGTTCATATCAGTCATTCAAAATCTTGCCCGGAACATCCACCACTTCACCAGTGCTGTCATGCGAGGCGTTCATAGCACTTGGCGGTTCATTTCGAATTTCTGCCAAGGCCTGCAACAGAAAATGAACAAACCAAAGTGCAGAAAAAACAAAGACCAAGGTGTAAATCCAAACCGCAATGGGGATCAACACCACAAAAGCGGCGGCAAACAATGCGCCTGAAGCCCAAATCAAACTGGGGGCAGCGCCCATCATGCCGGTGATCACGCCCATGATGAGCAACTGAACGCGAAAGCGTCGCATCAACTCAATGCGCTCCAATCTAGAGGCATGTTCTGCCAACACATCGTAGGCCATCACGCGGTAGGTGAGCCAACCCCAAATCAATGCAGGCAGGATCATGGCTAAGGGCGGAATCCACCACAGGGGCAGGGTTAGGATGAATGCGCCTAAGGCAATCACCACAGACAAGAGAGTCCAGCCCATGCTTTGCAACATGGAGCCGCCATGTTTGCGCTCAAGAGATGCAAACCTTCTCTCGGCCACCAGCCCCACCAATGAGGGCGCCATCATGAACGAGACGGCCACCAAAGACATGACCACCACCAACGGGGTCACCGCAAAAATAATGATCAATGGCGCGACCACTGCCCGCAAATTGGCCAAACCCACTTTGTCCAACCAAGCCAGGGACCAACTCAAAACACTGGTGGTTTCCATCCAATTGCGAACAGCCGTGACGGCAGCATCCCAGTAAAGCGCACCCAGTCCCATCACAATGATGGCCATCAAGATCAGTGGCAAGAACGACAGCATCACCACCTTGGGGTGGAAGCAATATGCAATGGCGCGCCAAAAGGCATCCATCAATTTTGTCATGCCGATGAGCCTCCCTTGAAGAAGCGCGCAAAACCTAAAACTTGCTGCGACCAAAAACCACGGCCATAGTCGCGACCGTCTTCCACTTGATCACGAACGCCTGTGGCATCGTAACGATCAGAAAAATTGGCGGTGCCCAACAGCATGTCCCACCAAGGGAACAGCACGCCAAAGTTGTGGCCGCCCAAAGTTTGCCGGCCGGCCGATTCATGACCAATGCCCACGGCGTGGTGCAAACGATGGAATCGAGGGCTCACCCACAAGCGTTCGCCCCAAGCCCCGAAACTGAAGCGGAGGTTGGCGTGCTGGAAGTTTTCGCTCAATTGACTGATGGCCACCAGCGCCACGAATTGTCCAGGGCTCACCCCAATCAATTTAGCGACGATGGACAAGATCAAGGTGGTGAACACATCATCGAGCAAATGATTGCGGTTGTCGGTCCACTGCGTCATTTGCCTTTGTGAATGATGCAAAGAATGCAAGGCCCACCAGCGATCGAACTGGTGTTGGCCTCGATGAATGAAGTAATGAATGGCATCCATCACCACCAAATAAATGAGGAAGCTGACCAGCGCCGTATCTGTCACACCCGGCCAAAAGGCATCGATGTGCAAGGTCGGAAAACCATGCACACGCAACTCACCAAAAACGTTTTCCACCAAATTTTCAAAGGTGAAAAACATCAGTAATTTAAACAGCCCTAAGCGGTGAATCAGCGTGTAGAAAATGTCCACACGAACGGCTTGAGGGTCGGACACGGTTTCTACAGGTCGCCATTTTTCCAGCGGTGCAATGATGCACACCATGACCCCAATTTGAAGCAGGCCCACCAACAACCAGCCTGTCCCTTCGTACGCCACCTCTAACAAATTGCCCGCCCCCACTGCAAACGCAACAGGTTGAACAACGGATTCAAACAAGCCCATTTGCAAGGCTGCAAAGTTGTCAGAAA
>JACCDQ010582887.1_pt1 | contig 17591 bp, 12 predicted proteins | sample 7446031 | NCBI WGS metagenome assembly JACCDQ01 (sample SAMN15323442, study PRJNA562643) | freshwater metagenome | isolation source: river surface water | place: USA:Blue River Watershed | collected 2017-08-17
CTCGCGCTGGCGTTCCGGCGGCAGCACGCGGGCGATCGACTCGCCGAGCATCTCGTCCTCGCGCCAGCCCAGCGCCGCCTCGGCACCGGCGTTCCAGCTGGTCACGCGGCTATCCAGCGACTTGGTGATGATCGCGTCGCGCGAGAACTGCACGATCGCCTCGAAGCGCTGCTCGGCCGCCCCGATGCGGCGCCTCGACGCCCGGTAGAGCAGCCACAGCAGCAGCGCCACGGTCAGCACGGCCACGCCCGCCAGCAGGCCGACCATCGTGATCTGGCGCCGCCAGTCGGCCGCGAAGTCGTCGACCGCCAGACCGACGATGACCACCAGCGGCAGGCCCGTCACGCGCCGCCAGGCGTTGACGCGCTCGATGCCGTCCAGCGCGGTGCTGGCGGTGTAGTAGCCCTCGCTGCCGGGCCGGGCCATCTCGTCTCGAAGCTGGCGCGACACCTCGGTGCTGCCGATCACCTTGTCCTCGTTGACCGGCCACGGCGTGCGGTAGACCAGCGCCATGCGCTGCGTGCGCACGGTCGCCGCGCCACGGTCGCCCAGTGCCAGCCCTTCGAAGACCCGATCCAGGCGGCGCACCGGCAGATCGGCCACGACCGCGCCGACCAGACGCCCGCCCGCGTCCGTCACCGGCCGCATCAGCGTCATGACCCAGACGCCGTCGGGCGCATCCCGGCGCGGCCCTTCGACCAGCAGCCGCGCGGACGGCTGAAGCTGCGCCAGACGGGCCAGCGCCCCGCCCTCGCCCAGCGGCGCATCGTGGTCGCCGCCGGCCAGCCAGCGGCCGTCGGCATCGGCCACGCGCAGGTGGCGCAGCCCGCTGGTGAGTTCGACCTGCTGGTGCAGCGCCAGCGACAGCGCCGGTCCGCCGCGCCCCCGACGCGCCTCCAGGGCGGCCACCACCATCAGGCTGGCATCGGCCTGCTCGAACACGCTGCGCAGATTGGCTTCGAGCAGCAGGGCGATGTTCTGGGTCGCCAGCGAGGCCCGTTCGCGCTGACGCTCGCGTTCGAGCATCAGCGTCAGCGCGGCCAGGCCGAGCACCAGCACCAGCACCACGCTGACGGCCAGCAGATACGGCCAGCGCGAGGTCGCACCGCGACGGGCGGGGATGCCGGTCAGGTCGCGACGCAGGGGCTGGGCCATGCGGGGCGCCGGGGCAACGCGAGGGCTCGCGGGCGTCGTCATGTCAGCCCTGCACCGTGTTGGGCGGCGCGACGCCGACCGCGCTGCGGCCCTGCTGGCGCGCCTGGCCCAGCGCCAGCTCGGCCGCCGCGAACAGCCGCTCGCACTGCTGCGGCACGGGCACCAGCGCGCGGCCGGGCTGCGACGACACGGCCAGACAGGCGCCGGGCGTCGCATGGCCGTCGGGCATCGCCAGCCGGATGCGCTGGATCGCCAGCAGCAGCCGGTCGGCCAGCAGGCGGGCCTCCTCCTGGGTGGTCTGCGGCAGCAGGATCGCGAACGACTCCGGCGTCATGCGGCCGACCTCGTCGGTGGCGCGCAGGCCGTCGCCCAGCAGGTGCGCGACGGCCACCAGCAGCCGCTCGACCACGACCGCGCCCCAGCGTTCGTTGACCGAGCGCAGGCCGTCCAGCTCGATCAGCACCAGGCAGGTCTCACCGCCCTGGCGCTGTGCGCGCATCAGCTCGCGCTGGACCAGCCGCAGCATCTCGACCCGGTTCCAGACGTGGGTGAGCGCGTCGCGCACGGCCTGCTGCTGCATCTCGGCGGTGCGTTCCTGCAGTTGCAGGCGACAGCTCTGCAGCTCGGCGGCCAGCGTCTCCTTGAGCACGTGCTTGCGCCAGATCATCTGGCTGACCATGAAGCCCAGTGCACTGGCGATCAGGCCATCGACGCGGTTGGCCGCCAGCAGTGCGGCGTCGTCCTGCGTCAGCCCGAGCGCCCAGGCGTAGACCCCGTAGGCCAGCCCGTACATCAGCGCCGCACCCGGCGGTCGCAGCAGGAACAGCGCGCCCACCAGCACGCAGCCGATCAGGAAGGACGTGATGCTCGCGCCGATCCACTGGTCGATGCTCGCCACGGCGATGGTGAACAGCAAGGCACTGCCCAGTCCCCAGACCTGCAGCAGCTCCTGCCAGGCCCGGCGCAGACGCGGCTGGCGGCGGGTCCAGGCGATCAGCGCGCCCACCAGCACGAGGTTGGCGGCCATCACCAGGTGGACCAGCACGACCGCCTCGCGCCAGCGCGCACCGTCGCGCAGGTTCGGGTCGAACCACGCACTGGCCGAGTGCAGCAGGCTCAGCGGCACCAGCAGCGCGGCCAGCCAGATCAGGCGGCGCAGGTTCTCCAGCAAGGCCTGGACGGCAATGCGCTCGTTGCGAGCCCACACGCTGCGCCACTTCAAGCCCGCTCCCGCCACCACCGCTCCTGCTGTTGATTCCGTCCGAACGTCCCGGGGTGACGGTCAGGGCATGAGCCTCAGCCCGGCGCCCGCTCCTGAACCTGCAGCCCCGCTTGGGAAAGTGTATTCGCCTGTGTCGATGTCGCCACAGGCGATGTCGAGGCATCCGGCCGCGACGTGCCGAGCGCACCCGGTCGCGGCGCGCGCTCGTGCAGCAAGTCCGGGGCCACCTCGCGCTGGCGGGCATCGGACCAGAACTGGCGCCAGGCGCGCGCACCGGCCACGCCGTTCCACAGCCCGAGCGCATGGCGCATGGCCTGGGTCCACGGCCGGCCGGCCTCATGGCCGCGCTGCAGGTAGGCGACCCAGGCCGCCTCGACCTGCTCGCGCGTCTCGGCCGGTGCGCTTGCACCGAAGAAGCGCGCGTCCCATTGCGACATCTGCCAGGGCTCGTGGTAGGCCTGCCGGCCCACCATCACGCCGTCCACATGCTGCAGGTGGTGGGCGATCTCGTCGTCGCTGCGGATGCCGCCGTTGATGACGATGGTCAGCTGCGGGAACTCGCGCTTGAGCTGGTGCACCAGTTCGTGGCGCAGCGGCGGGATGTCGCGGTTTTCCTTCGGGCTCAGGCCCTGCAGCCAGGCGTTGCGGGCGTGCACGATGAAGACCTCGCAACCGGCCTCGGCGACGGTGCCGACGAAGTCGCGCACGAAGTCGTAGCGCTCGATGCGGTCGATGCCGATGCGGTGCTTGACCGTCACCGGGATGTCGACCGCGTCGCGCATGGCCTTGACGCCGTCGGCCACCAGCATGGGCTCGGCCATCAGGCAGGCCCCGAAGGCGCCGCGCTGGACCCGCTCGCTCGGGCAGCCGCAGTTGAGGTTGACCTCGTCATAGCCCCAGCGCTGCGCCAGCTTCGCGCAGGCGGCCAGATCGGCCGGCTCGCTGCCGCCGAGCTGCAGGGCGACCGGGTGCTCGAACGCGTCGAAGTCCAGGTGCCGGTGCTGATCGCCATGCAGCAGGGCGCCGGTGGTGACCATCTCGGTGTAGAGCCGGGTGTGGCGGGTCAGCAGGCGGTGGAAGTGGCGGCAGTGCCGATCGGTCCAGTCCAGCATCGGCGCGACGCTCAGGCGCCAGGGGCTGGCGGGGTCGGGCCGTGTTTCGGGCCGTGTTTCGGGCCGTGATTCGTGCCGTGCTTCGGGCATGGCGGACAACAGGGACATGTGAACTTGACGTCGGTGGCGCGGTGACACGAAGCCGTGATTGTCCGCTGCGGCAGCGCCGTCACAGGTCGATGCTGAGATACCTCGCCGAGGTCAGCAGCACGGTCGCCGCACCCGCGTCGACCAGCGCGGCCTGGCGGATGTCGGCCGGTGCGAGGTGGCTGCGGCCCTCGCGCAGCAGCAGCACGTCCAGGCGGTTGACCAGGTTGCCGACCACCGAGCGGTCGATGTCGTCGACCAGCACGATCAGCGCCTCGCCGGCGATGGGCACCACCGCGTCGTTGCCGCGCAGGCCGCGTGCGAGCGCCTGCATCAGCGCGGGCAGCCGGGGCGACGGCAAGGTGCTGTCCAGCCCGTCGGCCTGGCCCGGCGCGACGGGCACGCCGCTCAGCGCCGACAGGTCGTCGGTGCTGCGGGTCGGCGTGGCGGTCAGACGACCGATCGGCCCGGCCACCAGCAGTTCGAGGCCGGGGTCCGCGCCGGACGATGTCGATGCCGGAACCTCGCCCGCCAGCGACAGCGGCGACAAGGCGCTGCGACTGCCCGGCGGCCGGTTGACCGGCATGTCGATGTGCAGCCACAGGACCGGCCGACTCGCGCGCGCGCCACGGCCGTAGCCGGTGCGCGCAAGCTGCCATTCGAGCGCCATGAGGTTGCGATAGGTCAGCGCGCCCGATCGCACGTCGCGGCCGGCGCGGCCCTCGCGAGCGGCGCGGGTGCGGTGGCGCGGTTCGTTCCAGACCATGCCCAGCAGGCCGACGACCGCCAGCCGCATGACCGTCGCCAGCAGCACGGTGTAGCCGTCCGGTCCGTCAAACGGCGAGGCGCCCCCTTGCTGGTGGCCCAGGTTCACCAGCACCACCGTCGACACGGTCACCGCCAGCGACGCAGCCGACAGGCCACCCAGCCAGCCGGCGATGAAGACGTAGGCCGGCAGGATCACCAGCGCGTCCGGCCACTGCGCGAACACGAGGGCCAGCGCCGGCCCGGCGAGGACCAGCCCCAGCACCAGGCGCCAGCCGGGCAAGGGCCAGCGGTCCAGGCGCAGCAGTGGCACCAGCACCAGCACCGACAGGCTGCTGGCCAGGGCATGGGTCGCCAGCATCATCGTCAGGCCGTGCAGGTCCAGCTGGACCACGCCGTCGGGGACCAGCCCGCCCAGGATGACGTGCAGCCCGGCCATGCCCGCCCCGGCGACGATCGACAGCGGCACCACGCCGAAGGCGACCATGCGCGCCATCGCCGACAGGCGGCGCAGCGGTGGCAGCCGGGTGTCGTGCAGCAGTTCGTCCCAGACCCGGTCGACATGGCGGGCGCTCAGGACCGCCTGCACCGCCACGATGCCGCCAGCCACCAGCGCCTCGACCACGCGCTGCGCCGGCAGCAGGCCATGGGGCTGACCGATCGCCTGCGCGGCCGCCTCACAGCCGATCAACAGCGCGGCCAACGCGCCCCAGGTGCGCCATGGGCGGCCTTCGCGCTGCCAGGTCGCCGCCACCAGGGCCGGACCACAGGCCAGCGCCACCGGCGCGAGGTCGCCCGGCGCGGAGCCCATCAGCACCGCGCCCATGCCGAGCACCGGCATCAGCAGCCAGGCGAGCACCAGCGGCCAGCGCGGTGCCGATGGCGCACCGTCGCTCATCGCGGGGCTCCGGCCGGACCACCCGATGGAGCGCCCGGAGGATCGCCCGATCCAGGGTGATCGGCCGGATCGGCCGGATCGGACACCAGCGCCGTCGCCGCCGCGATGACGCGGTTGCGGCCCGCGCGCTTGGCCTCATAGGCGGCGGCATCGGCGCGCTTGAAGAGCACGTCGGCGTCGTCGCCGGGCAAGGTCGCGGTCACGCCGATCGAGATGGTGATGTGGGCGAAGCCGCCGTCGGTCGGGATCTCCAGGCCTTCGACCAGCCGGCGCAGCGACTCGGCCCGGCCGGTGGCGAAGTCCAGGTCCGAGCCGGGCAGCACGACCACGAACTCCTCGCCGCCGTAGCGGCAGACCACGTCCTCGCTGCGGTGGTTGTCCTGCAGCACGCGGGCGATCTGGCGCAGCACCTCGTCGCCGCCGGCGTGGCCGTAGTGGTCGTTGACGCGCTTGAAGTGGTCGGCGTCGACCACCATCAGCGCCAGCGGCCGGTTCTCGCGCTGGGCCCGGTGCAGCTCGCGGCGCAGGGTGGCGTCCAGGTAGCGGCGGTTGAACAGGCCCGTCAGCGGGTCGCGCACGCTGGCGTCGCGCAGCTTGGCCTGCAGCTGCTCGACCTCCTCGATGATCCGGCCGCGCTGGGCCGACAACAGCGTCAGCTCGATCTCGGCGCGCTTGCGCAGCGTGATGTCGATGGCCGCCGCGAACGCGCAGGGCTTGCCCTCGTATTCGACCGCCCGCATCGTCAGCAGCGACCAGTGCGCCGCCTCCGCGCCGATGCCCGGGCGCTCCAGCTCGACGTCGCGCAGGATGCGGCTGCTCTGCAGACGCTGCATCAGCTCGCCGCCCGGACGCAGTGCCGGCAGGCTGTCGTGGATGCGCAGCTCGGCCGTGCCGTTGGCCAGCCCGAGCGCGCCGATGGCCCGCTCGTTGGCGTAGGCCACATGGCCGTCGCGGATGCCGAACATCAGCACCGGGAAGGGCGCCACGTCCATCAGGAACTGGAAGCGCAGGTCGTCGTCGCCCTGGCGGGCCTGGGCGGCCTTGAGCAGCTCGACCTCGGCGCGGCTGCGCGCGGCGATGCGCCACAGGCCCCAGACCGTCAGCCACAGGGCCAACACCACGCCCACCAGCGTCACGCGCATGGGGTCGGGCAGCAGCGAGACGGCATCGGGCGAGGCCTGCCACAACAGGCCTTCGGCGCGCGACAGGGCCTCGGCCGGGGCCAGCCCCAGTCGCACCTGCTGTTCGGCCACGCGTTGCCAGTGCGAGCGGCTCATGTGGCCCAGCTCGATCTCGTCGCGCCGGCTCAGGCGCTCCATCTCGCGGCCCTCGGCGACCAGCTGCTCGATCGTCCGGTGCGGCGCGTGCAGGCGGTGGATCAGCCGGGCGGTGCCCTCGATGTCGTCGAAGGCCTCCTGCCAGCCGCGCAGCGTCGCGCGCCGGAAACGTTCGACCTGCTGGGGCTCGCGCTCGACCAGCGACTGGCTGGTGAACAGCACCTCGCTGTAGAAGCCCGGCAGATGCCGGTCCAGCTCGAAGACCCAGACCGGATGGCCGCGCGCGATCAGCGCCTGCAGCTCGTTGGTGCGGTAGCCGGCCATCAGGTCGATCTGGCGGTTGGCGAACTGCTCGATCGGATCGGGCGGAATCGCCTGCGGGATCTGCAGCAGGTTGACGCCGGCGGCCTCCAGCGGCAGCACCAGCTCGGTCTGCTCGGCCAGTTCGCCGCGCCAGACCACCCGGCCCTGCGACAGGCGGGCGAGGTCCTGCGGGGTCGGCGCCCGCGGCCCGGTGCGGTCGTCGCCCGGCGGGCGCTGGGCCATCCAGACCAGCGGCGACTCCTGCAGCACCGCCGCCAGCGCCACCAGCGGCTTGCCACGCATGCGCGCCACGGCGATGCCGGCGTTGCCCACGCCAAACTCGGAACGGCCGAGCGAGACGGCATCCAGCGGCGCCGCAGCGCCATGACCGCCCGGGCGCAGCTCGACGTCGAAGCCTTCCTCGCGGTAGTAGCCCCGCGCCAGCGCCACGTAGTAGCCGGCGAACTGGAACTGGTGCGTCCAGCTCAGCTGCACCGAGACGACGTCCAGCGCCCGCGCGGACTGGGGCAGCCAGCCCAGCAGGGCCGACAACAGCAGCGCGAGCAGTCCGCTCAGACCCCTCGAACCCCCCGATGCCCTGGAAACCTTCAACCCGGTGCGGCCACGCAGCGGTCGTCGCCGCCTGTCGAGTCCTTGATCCATCCCTGTTCCTTCACTTCTTGTCGTCCACGGGGCGAGGCCGGCGGCCGCGCCGATGCGCGGGGCTACATGTCCAGCCCCTTGCGGATCGCCAGACGGATCAGGTCGGCGTTGTTGTCCACCCCGAGCTTGCGCATGAGGTTCATCTTGTGGGTGCTGACGGTCTTGGCGCTCAGGAACAGCCGATCGGCGATGTCGCCCAGCCGCACGCCGGCGACGATCAGCGACAGCACCTCCTGCTCACGCCGGGTCAGCTTGACCTCGTCGTCGCCGGGGCCGTCCAGCACCATGCGCTGGGCCAGCGCGGATTCGACGAAGCGCTCGCCCGCGGCGAGCTTGCGCACGGCGGTCATCAGGGTCTGGATGTCGCAGCCCTTGCTCAGGAAGCCGCGCGCGCCCTGTTCGAGCGAGCGCTGCACGATCGAGGGCGAGCCGTGCATGGTCAGCACCAGCACCGGCAGTTCGGGCCAGGCCTGTCGGATCCGGCCGAGCAGCACCGGGCCGCTCTCGCCGGGCATGTTCAGGTCCAGCAGCAGCACGTCAGGCGGGTTGCGGCGCAGCAGCTCGATCAGCGACTCGCCGTCGCCGGCCTGACCGATCACGGCCATGTCGTCCTGTCCGGCGAACAGCTCGGCCAGGCCGGCGCGCAGGATCACGTGGTCATCGGCCAACACGACGCGGATCATGATGCGGGGTCCTCTTGGTGGGCCGACGTCGCCGGCCATGGCAGTTCCAGGCGCACCCGGCATCCGCGACCGGGCTGGCTGTCGATGTTCAGGCGAGCGCCCAGGCGCAGCGCACGTTCTTGCATGCCGAACAGGCCGAAGTGACCCGGCCGGTGCCGCTTGGCGGGGTCGAAGCCGATGCCGTCGTCCTGCACCACGATGTGCAGCAGGTTCACGTCGGCCTGCAGCGTCAGTGTCACCCGCCGGGCGCCGGCATGGCGGGTGATGTTGCCCAGCGATTCCTGGACGATGCGGAACAAGTCCTGCGTGGTGTCGTCGTCAAGCCGGGCGCAGCGCCCGGCGGCGTCGTCGATGTGGACCTCGCAGGGCAGTTCGGCGCGCAGCCGGAACTCGTCGGCCAGCCACTCGATCGCGCTGACCAGGCCCAGCTCCAGCGCCGGCGGGCGCATGAGCGTGCTGAAGTCGCGCACCATGTCCAGCGCCTCGTCGACCAGCGAACCCACCGCATCGACCCGTTCGGTCAGCGCCTGCGGCTCGGCCGGCGTCTGACCCAGCATCTGCACGCGCAGCTTGACGGTGCTGAGCACCTGCCCGAGGCCGTCGTGCAGGTCGGCGGCCATGCGCTTGCGCAGCTGGTCCAGCCGCGATTCGCTCTGCGCCGACAGTTCGCGCAGCTGCGCGCTCAGGTCCGACAGTTCCTGCGAAGCGAGTTGCGATTCGGTCACATCCTGGACGGTGCCGTGGACGCGGATGACCTGACCGCTGCGGTCGGTCTCGGGCTCGACCCGGATGGCGTGCCACTGCAACTTGCGCGTGCTGTCGCGACACGGGCAGCGCACGATGATCTGACCCGAACGGCCGTCCAGCACCGAATCGCGCAAGGCCACGAGCTGCGGCCGGTCGCGCGGGTCCAGCGCGGTCAGCATGTCGACCATGGTCAGCCGGCCGTCGATGGGCAGGCCGCCCAACATGCGCAGCAGTTGCGGCGAACAGTGGAAGTCGCCGCTGCGCACGTCGTGCTCGAAGCTGCCGATGCGCGCCAGCACCTGGGCGGCCTGCAGGTTGGACTCCGAACGGCCGAGCGCCTGCAGCGCCTGCTCGCGCGCGGACACGGTGGCCAGCCACTCGGAGACATCACGCACCAGCATGAGGCGGGCCTCGCGGCCCTGGTGGCGCATCGGCCGCGAGTTCAGGTGCACGTAGAAGGTCGAGCCGTCGGCCCTGCGGTGCTGCCACAGCCCGCCGCTGGCCGGCATGCCCTGCCCGAGTCGGCCCAGGTAGGCATCCATGCGGGCATGTTCGGGGCCGGTGTGGATGTCGGCCAGCGACAGACCGCGCCAGCCGTCACCGCGCCAGCCGTACTGCTCGCAGGCGGCGGGGTTGGCGTCCAGGATCTCCCGGTTCTCGACGTCGACGACCAGCAGGGCCTGGGGATGGGCGAAGAACAGCAGGTCCTCGGCCTCGCGGTCGTCGACCGGATCGGCCTCGCCGACCTGCAGGCGTTGCTGGCAGCGCGTCAGCGCGATGCGAAGGCTGGCGAGTTCGTCGTTCTGGGCGTGCAGGGTGGCGCGCGCCGCGTGCAGGAGTTCCTCGATCAGCGCGGAGGTGCCGTCGTCACCGCGACGCCGGATGCTGCGCGCCAGTGCGCGGGCTTCTCGCAGTTGATCGATCTGGCGACCCAGTCGGTCGATGAGCGGCAGACATGAAAGATCGTCGTGATCGGAGAAATCGGGCATCAGGAAACCGGCGATGACAGAACTGTGGACCGCCCTGCGGGCCACGGACCAGGTCCGATCGGCCTGGAGTTCGGGTAAGGGAAAGAGCAGGGCAAACGTCCAAACCGTGATTGGTTCACACCCGGATCGTGGGATCAATCAGGGAAGTCTGAGCCTTTTCAGCGCCAGCCGATGGGCGTCATTGGCACTGAAAAAGACACTTGTTCCCGAACTGAAGCCTCACCCGCCCCGAAATCCAAAACGCGACGAAGCAGAACATGACCCAGACCTCCCGGATTGCGCCCAGCTTCTGGCAACGCTGGACCGGCCCTGCCCGGGGCACCGTGCGGCCCGCGCCGACGCCCCTGCCCGTTGGCGACGTGAATGTCGCCGTCGCGACAGACTTCGTTCCCACGACGCTGCCGATGGCCTTCGTCGACGACCCGCAAGACGATGACCTCACCCCGATCCCGCAGCGCGACGTCACCGAAGAAGGTCGACCGCTGCTGCGGGCGCTGGCCCGGCAGGAGTTCGAACTGCACTACCAGGCCCAGTACGACTGCGTCAGCCGCCGCATGATCGGGGTGGAAGCGCTGTTGCGTTGGCGCCACCCGACGCACGGTCTGCGGGTTCCGGGCGAGTTCATGGGGGCGGCCGAACGCAGCGGCGCGATCCGTCACCTGGACGCCTGGGCGCTGCGCACCGCCTGCAGCCAGATGCGGCTGTGGCAGGACCTGCAGATTGCGCCGCCGCTGATGGCGGTCAACGTGTCGGCGGACCAGTTCGCCCGGCCCGATCTGGTCGACTTCGTCGCCGAGGTGCTGCGCGAGACCGGCCTGGCCGCCGACAAGCTGGAGCTGGAGATCGTCGAGCGCGCCCTGCTCGATCCCGTGCGCGCCGCGCCAACGATGCGACGCCTGCGGGCGATGGGCGTGCGCCTGGCGATCGACGACTTCGGCACCGGCTATTCGTCGCTGGGCTACCTCAGCCGCTACCCGGTCAACCGCCTGAAGATCGACCGCTGCTTCGTGGCCCGCATGGGCCGTGACCGCACCAGCGTGGCGATCACCGACGCGGTCGTCGCGCTCGGCCTCAGCCTGGGGCTGGACGTGGTCGCCGAAGGGGTCGAGACCGAAGACCAGCTCGAACACCTGCGGCTGCACCTGTGCCCGGCCGCGCAAGGCTGGCTGTTCGGCCAGCCGCAGCCGGCGGTCTCCTTCGCCCAGCTGCTCCGGCGCGAGCGGCAGAAGCGCTGAGGCGAGGCAGACGCTGAGGAAACGCAGACGCTGACGCGAGGCGTCAGTCGATGTGCAGACCGACCGGTCGCGCATCGCTGGCGACCTGCACCTCGCCCACCACCGTCGCGGCGGCGAAGCCGTGGCGGTCGAAGACGGCCCGCACGGCATCCAGCGCCGAGGGCGCACAGGCCACCAGCAGGCCGCCGCTGGTCTGCGGGTCGGTCAGCAGGGCCCGGTCGACCGCCGCAAACCCGGCTGGCAGGCGGACCTGCTCGCCATAGCCGGCCCAGTTGCGGCCCGATGCGCCGGTGATGCAGCCCTGCTCGGCCAGCGCGCGCACGCCGTCCAGCAGCGGCACGGCCGACCAGTCGATGCGGACCGCGCAGCGCGAGCCGCGTGCCAGTTCCAGCGCATGGCCGGCCAGGCCGAAGCCGGTGACGTCGGTCAGCGCGTGCACGCCGTCGATCGCGGCCAGGTCCGGCCCGGGCGTGTTCAGGCGCGTGGTGGTGTCGATCATGCGGGCGTAGCCGGCGGCATCGAGCAGGTTCTTCTTCAGCGCAGCGGACTGCACGCCCACGCCGATCGGCTTGCCCAGCACCAGCACGTCGCCGGGCTGCGCGTCGGCATTGCGCTTGATGCGATCCGGATGGACCAGGCCCAGGGCCACCAGGCCGTAGATCGCCTCGACCGAATCGATCGTGTGGCCACCGGCGATGGGGATGCCGGCGGCGCGGCAGGCGCTGGCACCGCCTTCGAGGATGCGGCCGATCGTCGCGGTGCTCAGCACGTTGATGGGCATGCCCACCAGTGCCAGCGCGAAGATCGGCCGGCCGCCCATGGCGTAGACGTCGCTGATCGCGTTGGTCGCGGCGATGCGGCCGAAGTCGTGCGGATCGTCGACGATGGGCATGAAGAAGTCGGTCGTCGCCACCAGCGCCTGCTCGTCGTTGAGGCGGTAGACGGCCGCGTCGTCGGAGGTCTCGATGCCCACCAGCAACTCGGGCGGCAGGCTCATCGCGGCGGTGCCGCGCAGGATCTCCGAGAGCACGCCCGGGGCGATCTTGCAGCCGCAGCCGCCGCCGTGGGAGAGCGAGGTCAGGCGCGGCTCGGCCGCCCGGGCATCGGATGCGGCAACCGGGGACGACGCCGTAGGCGTGGAGGTCATGGCTTGACTCCGTCAGGAGCGGGCCGGATCAGGCCCGCAGGGTGGAAGCGGAAGCGGGCGACTCGCCCAAGGTCGGCGCAGGCTCATCGCGTGAGCTCCACAGCGCCAGCGCCTCGTTGACGGCCAGCGCCAGCAGCACCAGCGAGCCGCCACCGATCACCGCCGCCGTGGGCGATTCGTCCGAGCCCAGCCACGTCCAGGCCACGCCGAAGAGGATCTCCAGCAGGCCCAGCAGCGAGGCCTCCGGCGCCTTCAGCACGGCACCGACGGCCACCGCCAGCACGCAGGGGATGGCCAGCTGCACGACGCCCAGCATCGACAGCAGGCCGATGTCGTGCGCACTGGCCTGGAAGGGCCAGGCCAGCGGCAGCATCAGCAGGCTCGACAGCGTGGTGCCCAGCAGCACGGCCGGGGTCATGTCGCGGTGATCGTCCGGATGGGCGCGTGCATTGACCTGCGCCAGCGTCCACATGGTCGCCCCGGCGATCGGCACGGTCAGGGCCACCAGCGTGCCCCAGAGGTCACGCGCCGTGCCGCCACCGACCTGCGAGCCGTACATCCAGCCGATGCCGATGCCCGCCAGCAGCACGGCGATCCAGGTCCGCAGCGGCAGTCGCTGATCCAGCACGAAGCGGGCGATCAGCGCGGTGAAGACGGGCGCCAGCGCCATCGTGATCAGCACGTTGGCGACGGTGGTCATCGTCAGCGCCAGCATGAAGGACGTGAACAGCACGCACCAGCACAGCGCCGAGAACAGCATCGGCCGACCGCCGTCGCGGATGCTGCGCCAGAGCACGCCCGGGCCGCGCCACCAGGCCAGCAGCACCAGCAGCGCCACGCCATTGGCCGCGCTGCGCCAGAACGTCACCTCGAAGGACCGGGCCGAATCGAGGTGGCGCGAGACCACGCCGGCGATGCTCCACAGCAGCGTCACCACCAGCATGGCGGCGACGGCACGTCGATGGGTCAGCGCGATCATGCCGGCGGGTCAGCCTTCAGCGTCAACGCTCAGGCGACGGCCGATTCGCGCGAGGCGCGCTTGCGCTCGTGCTCGGACAGGTGACGCTTGCGCAGACGCACGCTCTTGGGCGTGATCTCGACCAGCTCGTCGTCCTCGATGAACTCGACGCCGTACTCCAGCGTCAGCTCGATCGGCGGCGTGATCTTGATCGCGTCTTCCTTGCCGCTGACGCGGAAGTTGGTCAGCTGCTTGGTGCGGGTCGCGTTGACGACGAGGTCGTTGTCGCGGCTGTGGATGCCCACGATCATGCCCTCGTAGACCGGGTCGTTCGGCTTGACGAACATGCGACCGCGGTCATCGAGCTTGCCCAGCGCGTAGGTGAAGATCTCGCCCGCGTCCATGCTGATCAGCACGCCGTTCTTGCGCCCGGCGATCTCGCCCTTGTGCGGCTCGTAGCCGTCGAAGATGTTGGCGATCAGGCCTGAACCACGGGTCAGGTTCATGAACTCGTTGGCGAAGCCGATCAGGCCACGCGCGGGGATGCGGTATTCCAGGCGCACGCGGCCACGGCCGTCCGGCTCCATGTTGACCAGCTCGCCCTTGCGCTCGCCCAGCGCCTGCATGACGCCGCCCTGGTGGGCTTCCTCGACGTCGGCCGTGACGAGTTCGATAGGCTCGTGGCGCACGCCGTTGATGTCGTGGAACACCACGCGCGGCTTGCTCACGGCCAGCTCGTAGCCTTCGCGACGCATGTTCTCGATCAGGATGGTCAAGTGCAGTTCACCGCGACCCATCACCTCGAAGATGCCGTCCTCGTCGGTCTCGCGCACACGCAGCGCGACGTTCGATTGCAGCTCCTTCTGCAGACGGTCCCAGATCTGGCGGCTGGTGACGTACTTGCCTTCGCGGCCGGCCAGCGGGCTGGTGTTGACGCAGAAGTTCATCGTCAGCGTCGGCTCGTCGACCTTGAGCATCGGCAGCGGCGACGGGTTGGCAGGATCGGTCACGGTCACGCCGATGCCGATCTCGTCGATGCCGTTGATCAGCACGATGTCGCCCGGGCCGGCCTCGGTCACCTGCACGCGGTCCAGACCCTGGAAGGTCAGCACCTGGTTGACACGGCCATTGACGGCCTTGCCGTCCGGGCCTTCCATGACGACCACGTTCATGCCCGGCTTGATGGTGCCCGCGCTGACCCGGCCCACGCCGATGCGGCCCACGAAAGTCGAATAGTCCAGCGCCGAGATCTGCAGCTGCAGCGGCGCGCTCGGGTCGCCCTGGTGCGACGGCACGTGCTTGAGCACGGTGTTGAACAGCGCGGACATGTCCGGGCCCCACTGCTCGCCCGGCGCGCCCTCTTCCAGCGAGGTCCAGCCGTTGATGCCCGAGGCGTAGACGACGGGGAAGTCGAGCTGCTCGTCGGTCGCGCCGAGCTTGTCGAACAGGTCGAAGGCGGCGTTGATGACGGCGTCCGGCTTGGCGCCCGGCTTGTCGACCTTGTTGACGACGACGATGGGCTTGAGGCCCAGCGCCAGCGCCTTCTTGGTCACGAAGCGGGTCTGCGGCATCGGGCCTTCCTGGGCGTCGATCAGCAGCACCACGCCGTCGACCATCGACAGCGCGCGTTCGACCTCGCCGCCGAAGTCGGCGTGTCCGGGCGTGTCGACGATGTTGATGTGGGTGCCTTCCCAGCTGACGGCGCAGTTCTTGGCCAGGATGGTGATGCCACGTTCGCGTTCGATGGCGTTGCTGTCCATCACGGTGTCGACGACCTTCTCGTGCTCGGCGAAGGTGCCGCTCTGGCGCAGGAGCTGGTCGACCATGGTGGTCTTGCCGTGGTCGACGTGGGCGATGATGGCGATGTTGCGGATTTGCTTGGTCATGGCGTTGAGGTTGCGGCAACGGGCCGCAGGGCCTGTATTTCGGGTGGACTGAGGAGGCGGTCGGCGATCAGCTCGCCCGCGGTGATGTGTGCGCTGCCCAGCAGCGTGCGGCCGTCAGGGCCGTAGACACGCACCGCCGGCTGATCGGGGCCCTGACCGCGGCGGCGCATGCCGGCCAGGAAACGGGCGGCGTCATCGGCCGCCAGCGTGAGTGCCGGCCAGTCGCGCAGCAGCGCATCCGGCGGCAGCAGGCAGGCCTCGCGGCCGGCCTCGTCGAGTTGCAGGAACGACTCCAGCGCGATGGCTTGCGCCAGCACCAGAGGCCCGCTGGCCGTGCGGCGCAGCGCCGCGAGGTGGGCGCCACAGCCCAGCCGCTCGCCGATGTCCTCGGCCAGCGTGCGGATGTAGGTGCCCTTGCTGCAGCGCACGTCGATCACCAGCTCGTGCGGCGCAGCAGCATCCCACGCGACGATGTCGATGCGGTGAATCGTCACCGCGCGCGGCGTGCGTTCCAGCACGATGCCCTCGCGGGCGTATTCGTACAGCGCCTTGCCCTGCACCTTCAGGGCCGAATGCATCGGCGGCAGCTGCATCTGGTCGCCGCTGAGCGCGGCGCACGCAGCCTCGATGGCCGCGCGGTCGCAGGCCACCGGACGTTCGAGCAGCACGGCGCCCTCGCGGTCGCCGCCCACCGTGGTCTGGCCCAGGTGCAGCGTGGCGCGGTAGGCCTTGTCCGATTCGAGGCTGACCTGCGAGAACTTGGTCGCCGCGCCCAGGCAGATCGGCAGCAGGCCGGTGGCCAGCGGATCGAGCGTGCCGGTGTGGCCGGCCTTCTCGGCCCGCAACGCGTTCTTGACCTTCTGCAGCGCGTCGTTGCTGGTCCAGCCCACCGGCTTGTCCAGCAGCAGCACGCCATGCACCGGTCGACGCGGCAGGCGCACCCGGGGAGCCGGCGCGGCCGCACCCTCGCCCGTGCCGGCGGGGGCACGTGCGGTGTCGGGGGCGGCGAGCAGGTCGGTCATGCGTCAGGGTCAAGGTCCGGGTTCAAGGTCCGGGATCAGGGTCAGCGCGCGTTTCAGGTCGGGTTGTCGTCCGAGTCCAGCGCGCGCATCGAGTTGGCCTGGCGGATCAGCGTGTTGATCTCGGCCGCGCGTTCGGTGGTCCGGTCGAAGTGGAAATGCAGCGTCGGCACGGTGTGGATCTGCAGGCGCTTGAACAGGCCGTTGCGCAGGAAGCCGGCGGCTTCGTTCAGGGCTTCTTCGCACGCGGCCGAGTCGCCGACCAGAAGCGAGAAATAGACCTGCGCGTGGGCGTAGTCCGGCGTGATGTCCACCGAGTTGATCGTCAGCAGCCCGATGCGCGGATCCTTCAACCCGCGCACGAGTTCCGACAGGTCGCGCTGGATCTGGTCGGAGACCCGGAGGCTTCGATTGGGCGCAGCCTTCTTGTGTCGCATGGTTCAGGTCCTTCAAACAAGGAACCCCGCCTAGGCGGGGCTCCCGACGACTGCCAAGCAGCGAGCGAACTCAGAGAGTTCGGGCCACTTCCTTGATCTCGTAGATCTCCAGCACGTCACCTTCGACGATGTCGCTGTAGTTCTTGAGCTTGATGCCGCACTCGAAGCCTTCCTTGACTTCCTTGACATCGTCCTTGAGACGGCGGATCGACTCGATCTCGCCGGTGTAGATGACGATGTTGTCGCGCAGCAGGCGGAAGCGCGCATTGCGGCGCACCAGGCCGGAGGTGACCATCGAGCCGGCCACCGTGCCGATCTTGGAGGCCACGAAGACCTGGCGGATCTCGGCGGTGCCCAGCGCTTCCTCGCGCTGTTCGGGCGCCAGCATGCCGGCCATCGCTGCCTTCACCTCATCCACGGCGTCGTAGATGATGTTGTAGTAGCGCAGGTCGACGCCATTGCCTTCGGCCAGCTTGCGCGCACCGGAATCGGCCCGCACGTTGAAGCCGATGATGACGCCCTTGGAGGCGATCGCCAGGTTGACGTCCGACTCGCTGATGCCACCCACCGCGGCGTGCACGATCTGAACCTTGACCTCGTCGGTCGACAGCTTGAGCAGCGAGGCGGCCAGCGCTTCCTGCGAACCCTGCACGTCGGCCTTGATGATCAGCGGCAGCATCTGCGCGGCGCCCTGGCCCATGTTGTCGAACATGTTCTCGAGGTTGGCGGCCTGGCGCTTGTTGAGCGTGACCTCGCGGTACTTGCCCTGGCGGAAGGTCGCGATCTCGCGGGCGCGGCGCTCGTCGGACAGCACCATGAACTCGTCGCCGGCGGCCGGGACCTCGGTCAGGCCCTGGATCTCCACCGGGATGGACGGTCCGGCTTCCTGCGCGTCCTTGCCGTCCTCGTCGAGCATGGCGCGCACGCGGCCATAGCTGCTGCCGGCCAGCACGACATCGCCCTTCTTCAGGGTGCCGCTCTGCACCAGGATGGTGGCCACCGGGCCGC
>JACCDQ010188861.1_pt1 | contig 17583 bp, 15 predicted proteins | sample 7446031 | NCBI WGS metagenome assembly JACCDQ01 (sample SAMN15323442, study PRJNA562643) | freshwater metagenome | isolation source: river surface water | place: USA:Blue River Watershed | collected 2017-08-17
AGCGCATCTCCATTAGCAACATTCACTGTAAATGTCTTAAACGACAACTTACAAATTTTAGCAGAACCAACTAACTTGGTTGTTAGCGGCATGACCGTACAAGTAGTAGCAACAGAATTATTAGGAACCCCATAAAATGACAATTAAACCATTCGCAATTCAAGGAGCCGACTTAACACTCGGCGGAGTAAGTTTACAAGCAGGTACAACTGGCGTTGTTATTCCTGGCGTTACACAAGCAGCAAACTTTTATGTAGAGGAAGTAGAAGACAGGGACGGTAATAATCCTGACATATTTGGTAGTGATCCAGATGCTATACGATTACTTGATAATGCTGCTTATGTGTTTAGAAGCGGAGCAGGAGTACCTAGCAATGGTTATTCAGAAGCTGGCTACAGCGTAGATGAACTCGAAGACGGTGAAATTAAAGAGATTAACGTTGAAGTAGATGGTTTATTCTCAACTGCCGACAGAGACCAAGCTGTGCGAGATTTTATGTGGGCGTCAACTGTTTCAGATGCTAAAACTAAACCCCAATTTGATACCAATGATTGGACACAAATTGCATTTAAGCCTAAACTAAGAGCAGGCGAAGTTGAAGCTATCGGTGGCGGTGGCGGCGCAGACTTAGGTGACTTTAGTATTGACGGTAGCACACTTGAAGCAGAAACAATGACCATCAAGACCAACGATGGTGAGTTAAACATTGAGTCAGACTCTCATGTATATGTTAAATCATCTGGCGGTACACATCAATGGTCTTTCGCCAATGATGGTATTTTATCACTGCCAGAAGGCGGAGACATTAGAGACAGCAATGGTAGTTCAGTTTTAGGTGGTGGCGGCGGCGCAGACACCGGTAATGTAGTGTTTGATGGTGACCAGTTGTATGTAGGCGGCACAGGTTTCTTGGACTTAAAAAACAATGATAACCAAGTCGAACTTGGTAGTAACAACACCGGCTCATTGATACTCAGTGTTGACGAAGGTACTCAACGTTGGGAATTTGACAATGACGGTGGCTTAACATTCCCGGATGGTACTACGCAAACTACAGCATACACTGGACAAAGTGGTGGCTCTACTTCAACATTATATGTTGCTGTCAATAATGACGGTAGGGCGTTTACTTCAACTGATGGTTTATCGTGGACAGAACATACAACTAGTATGAATGGGGTGGGCAGAGTTGCAGTTGGTCCTAATATGATTGTATATACGGCAAGTGCTGATGATGTTAGTAACGGTGACGATGATGCGTTATGGTACGCATCAATCGATACTCCTGGAACAGTAACCGAAGTTACTGGATTTACTAATTTTACTTTAACTCAAGTAAAATATTTTGCTAACATTGAAAAATTTGTAGCAATTGGTAACAACAATGATAACACACCGGTTATACTATACAGTTCCAACGGCATTGACTGGACTCAAGTGGATCTTGATAGCGAATTCCTTGCTTCTCTTAATGGCGGCAGTGGGTATGCAGATAATTCAGAGTTTACCGATATTGAAACTAACGGTACTGGATTCTTACTAACGACTAGTGATAACAACCTAGGTGCTTTCTACACTACAGATATTACAACATCAATGGGACAAGATGCTCGTATTGATTTTAGTGGCTTTGGTTTAGGCTATGGATTTCGAAGAATAGCTTTTGCATCCGCCGGAGAGTATACCGGCTGGCACATAATGCAAAATGACAGTGATAATGACGATGCTTGGTACTATAATAACAACACAAACCCAACATCCGGTACGTTTAGTGCATTTGCTCTTGATAATATAGGCGGCGAATTTGCCGCTGAAGTAAACTACGAACCAGATGTATCAGAAGTTGTGTTTGGTGCTTACAACGGCGTTACAACAATTATGATTGCTACTAATGACGGGCAGATACTATACTGGCCTGCCGTTTCAGCAGGTCCGTGGGTCAGTATTCCTAAACCATATACAGCAACAGATTTTGATATTACTCAGTCGAATACGGCAACAATTACATTTGGTAACAAGAGTGCCATCACAAATGAAAAGATTGTGTTGTCTAACTGTACTCCGTCAGATTACAACGGAACATACTATGTTGACAATAACAATTTTTTATATACAAATGCTGATATGGGTACAGCGTTCGATTCTTCTGGGCTTGGCTCATTTGAATCAGGCACACTAACATTTAGTCACGGACAGTACATTGACGCACTACATTACAGTAACGGCAAGTTTTATGCTGGTAATGACGATGAAGAAATGTTTGTGTCTACTGATGGCGGCGCTACTTGGACAATAACAGACACATTTACTGGTAGCCCAGGCGACCCAGAATATATGAACGATATCGATTCATATGTAGTAACAACAACAGTTATCAATCGTTTAGACTATGCAGACGAAGAAACTGGCTACAACAGTGAAGCAGTATTAACATACGATTTCAAAGTTGATGTTGACAATGCTCACTTAGATATTAACGGCGATGGTAGTTGGGAAATAGGTAGTGAAAACTTTGATACTATGATTTACTCTGCTGGTCCAGAAGAACCAACAAACATTATTGTTCAAGCAAACAACAGATACTGGACATTCAATGATGCTGGTGGTTTAAGATTCCCAGATGATACTGTACAAACAACAGCGTTTGTAAATCGTAACATTAATGTAGACGGTGGCGGCGCAGCAGTACACTTTGAACAAGAAGTAGGATTCGTTGATGGTGGATTCAGCGCAACAAGACACGGTGTTGCTGATCCAGTATTCAATGGCGGTAACAGATTGACCGAAGACAATCAATTTAACTTAAACGGCGGTGGAGCATAAACAATGGCAAATAAAATTCAACTAAGACGAGATACGGCTGCTAACTGGACTAGGATTAATCCTATTCTAGCAGACGGTGAACCGGGTCTTGATATTACTAATAATAAAATTAAGATGGGTGACGGTACAACAGAATGGACTGACTTGCCTTATCTAACAGTAGATGAGCATACTAGACTAGTTAATACTAATGCTGTTGTAACTTTAGATTCTACTGGCGAATTAAACATTCCTGGGACTATCCATAGCACTAACGGCATTACTATGACTTCAGGACGTGGTGCAGTACAGTTCGGTGCTAACTTAGAAGCCCCTGGACAAGCGTCACACTTTCATATTAACAAAACAGTTGAGACATCAAGTACTACGGATTTATTCTTTGGTGACGATAGTAACTATGTTAAACTACCATCTAACGGTGGAGTAGTGATTGGAACAGACGGTACAACAACTTGGTCGTTTGATGTTAACGGAGCTTTAATTGTTCCTACAGTTGAAAGTACAATTTTGTCAGTAGTAGGCACTGATGCTACAACTCTTGATATTAGTAATATTACCGTCAACGGTAGTAATCAGGTTACCGTAACAACTAGTACACCGCATGGTATCACTCAAAACGGTACTAAAGTTAAGATTGCAGGATTGACAAGATGTACAGAACTCAACGATGGTCTGTTTTATGTAGTACCTGATGCTGAAAATACTTTCCTCTTGTTTACCGACGTTGACTATACAGTTCAGTTTGACGGCAGTTTATTAACTGAACCGTATGCTACAACAGGGCCTAGAGCAACTACCGAAGCGGCGGTTCCTCATAATCCACAAACGACCGCAGACCAATCACCGCTAGCAGGTCAATCAAGTATATACTTTGATGGTAGTTCATTTATCCGTGTTGCTCCCAGTAACGACTTTGACTTTAATGTAGGACCATTTAGTGTTAGTTTCTGGGTGTACCCGATGGCTTACAACATTGGAAGAATATTTACGTTTGGAACTTGGCCAAACGAAGTATTAGGTATGAATCACGAAAATAGCGTTACACCATATGTTTGGATTAACGGTCAACCTTTTGGTACAGGCCTAGGCGCATTGGCCTTAAACACTTGGCACTATGTTGTAATCACTAGATTTCAAAATACCATGTCTTTTAATATAAACGGAGTTACTGGTAATAGTTTCTCGGGTATCGGTTATGACCTGTATATGGCTGCAACTAAGTATTTGACTATTGGTAACGATGAAGCTGGCAGTGCTGGTTTTATTGGCTACATCAGAGATTTTAAGATTAATGTTGGTGAAGGTATTGATCCTAGCACAATCACGATACCAACAGCACCTGCTAGTGTTGACGCATCTACTAAGATACTATTGTTGGCTAACAAAAACGACCAATCAGGTAGTGGCACAGTTACAGGTGGCGGAACAGTTACAGAAAAGATTCCAAGTGGCACTATTAACATTGCGACAGCACCGGGACCTAACGACAGCGACTACGGTGACATTAACTTAACCGCAGGATTTGCTACACTAAAAGTTGACGGTAAACACCATGTTGTAGCAGTATCAAACCCAGGTGGTGACTTTCCAATTAACGGTTCAGGGCAAAGTACAATACTCATAGATGTTGGTTCAGAAACTAATCCAATCGATGCTAGTGAACTTTTTAATTGGTATAATAATGTGTGGTATGTTGGACCGGACACAGGATATAACGGTTCAGGAACGACCCACGTTATAATTGTTCCGACACCAGAGCGTGTGGGTGTAGAAGTAACCATCATCAATGATACTGAAGCTGGACTAACGATAGCAGAAGGCGTCGGTCCCCTCACAAGCATGGGTCCTTTTGAAAGCATTAAACTCATGTCATACAAAGATGAGTCAGGCGAAATTTTTTGGTGGCAAACTGCCTCTTACAGCTGGTAAGGACATCCTCGAAAGATTGCTGTAAAAACGATAAATAATAATAGGAGATATATAAATGTCAAGCAAAATTCAATTAAGACGAGATTCAGCCGCAAACTGGACCGCAACAAACCCTATCTTAGCTCAAGGTGAGCCGGGTTTAGAAACAGATACAAACAAAGTCAAATACGGTAACGGCACAACAGCTTGGAACTTGTTAGATTATGCTAGCGGTGGTTCAGGTGGTTCAGGTGATTACTCTGCTAGTTTTGAAGATGGTATCAATGATAATACCTATCACTTTGTTACAGTTAAAGGTAAAAAAGAATTTACTTTTGAATCAGAAGGCTACAAAGTAGTTGAGATTACTCTAACTGCTCCAATGGTTGCAAACTTAGTTGCTGATGGTAACTTAACATTTACAGCCGCAGACACTCCTGTGATGACTGCTATTTGGTTACAGAAAAATACATACAATAATAATTTGAGCATTTATAATAAAGTTGATTACGATGCTAACAACTTTACTGACATCTTTAATAGTATGTCTAGCCCAAGTGACGGTAACTTTCTAATTAACATAACGTCTACTGGTTTTGTAGCAGGAGAAAAGATTGTTATCAAGTACTATACAGAAGGTACAATCTATGCCGATAGTGCTTACAGCAACTACGGTGATTATGTTCCTGATGTTTCTGAATCTAGCGCAACTAATACTGTTACAATTGACGATACTGAGTTTAACAACCTAGGTGACGGTAATAGCGGATCAGCATTATATGACTTACTAGATGCAGATTATCTTGACAGACATGAACTTGTTTTTGTACAAGGTGATAGAGATGACCGTCGTAACATTACTAATGTTGTTAATAACAGTGGTGTTATTACTATTACATTCGACGGTGATGCAGTACAAAGTAAGACTACAGAAACTGTTACATTTAGTTTTGAAGCAGTAGATGCACAAACAGATAGTTCTCAGATGACTTTGCCTATGTCAGCCTATCCAACATTTAACGCTGAATGTATTCAGAATGGATTTGGTACAGAAACAAACAAATATACCGGAGGTACAAATCGTTCGGGATATTTAACAATCAACGGTGGAGAACCTGTTAGCTTTTATTGGTGGCAAAACAGTAATGATTCACAGTTCTTTCTTAACATGCAGGGTAATATAACTTACCAAGCAGGAGACACCATTGCTGTTACATTCTATAAAGCCCCTACATTAATATCACTCACTATCTATCGCCCAGCTAATATGGTAGATAACTGGAACAACGGTTATAAGTGGTTTGACTGGAAAGAAGATTTGGCGCAAGAATATAGTCCAGGTGAGGGTAACGGTGTTATGGCTGGCACAGGTCAACTATTAATGACAACATATCGTCAACCTATCGGTTCTTGGCAGGCAAGCTTCCGCTCATTACCAGTACAGTTCGGTTGGTCTGGTAGAGGCAACAATCAATTTGACCCACATGATCCTTACAACGATAATGATGTATCTAACTGGGGATATAGTACAAATGACTGCTACCCGATGTATGATTTTAGCGAAGAAGGCATTGTGTTTAACAGCACTGAAACTTATAACGGACTAAGTACAACTCATAAAGTTCGTATCATTTATAAGTTTGACCTCATCATTGGTGATGACGCAGGGGACGATTGGTTCGATTGCTAATATGATAACAAAACGCCCTGCTAACACACGTGGCGTTATAGAAAAGAAAGGTTCTATATTAAGTTATAGAACCTTTACTTTTCAAGCGTACATGGATTGGCGCTATATGAACTTTGGCGCACTAGAAACTATCAACGATGATAGAGTAGAACCGGGTTACCATGTTGGTCGTCACAAGCATGTTGATAGAGAAATCTTTGGCTATGTAGTAGATGGTCCTTGTTATCATGTAGATGACACGAACGGACATATTGACATACCCTCAGGTGCAGTACAAAGAATGTGCGCCGGAACAGGTATGTTTCACAGCGAAGGTAATGGCAGCGACAAACCTATACGATATCTACAGTTATGGATTCGCAGTGACGTTAAGAACGCAACCCCAGTGTACAACTATCATCAGTTTACTCGTGCGGATAAACTAAACAAGTTCTGTGATATAACAGCTACTCTACCTATTCGTGCAGACGCTAGATTACTAGCAGGTATCTTTACTAAACCCTACACTCACACATTGAATCCTAGTAGACGCTATTACTTATATGTAGTTAAAGGTACAGGTACTGTTAATGATGATACCTTTATTGAGGGTGATGGTTATGCATTCACATCAGAAACTACCCTCAATATCACTAGTGAAGATAGTGAAATGCTGTTGTTTGATTTAAGATAAAATGCCTTGCTCTTGTAGCTTGACACACGTATCACACTTTCTACAAGGTTCAATACTTTTTTCCGTGTAAATTGGTGTACGGCAACTCCAGAACAAATCTCTCAATGATTCAGGCAACATGTCGTATATTTCACGCTTAGTCATATCCAACATAGGATATATTTTCTTAACATCAGTAAACGCCGCTAGTATCTTGTCAGCACGTTTGCGTCTTTCTTCCAATGACAAGTTAAAGTCATTAGCCTGCATACCTAAAGCAATTTTCACTATGTCTGGATTAACTGAACAAATGTACCCAGCAAAGAAGTTAATACTATCAGTATCGTACATAAACTTGCCATTGAATGGTAGTGTGCTTATTTGACTCTCACTATACACGAAACTAAATCCCTGTTTCTTTAATTCAGTTAATGCCTCACCCACTGAAACGGCTTCGGCTGTGGCTCTGTTTTCAACGTTATCTTGGTGAATATGATGAATGTGTAACTTATAATCCTTATATTCAGGATCAGTTAATAGTTTGTAAATCATGCCCAGACTGTCTAACCCGCCTGAGTACATTGCTAGTATTGTTTGTTGTTCCATATGTAAAATGTGTAAATGTCGTTAATTTTGTGTTCTTCTGGGACTGGATTTAGTTCTTCTGCTAGTGGGAAGTAACAAGCATACTTTGTTTTCCAGTTGGGGTTCAAGAAACTACGTGATATGAACCTATCACAGTTTGCCAGTACGATAGGTAATAAGTCTTGTGTAAACTCTTTGCCAAATGCCAATGCCCCGTCTACAATGATTGTGTCAAAGTGCTCGTCTAGTGAAAACCAGTCTTTATGCTTAATCTTACTGTCAGTGTATTTAGGTTCTAAATCCCATGCCTCAGTACACAACGGAAGCAATATTCTAGTACTACCCAGCAACAACACCCTCCCCGAACAGTAACTTTCAAATACTTGATAATCATCCTGATTTGGCGCTGCTGGCCATTGTAAATTAGTCCAGTAGTCTTTATCTGAGTGTATATCCATGTTTTATTTATAGTAGCATATACAGACTTTGACTTTTCCACTGCTCTGATGAAATTTGATAAATATATTATCAACGGATATTTTTATGAAAATAAACTCACTTTTACAAGAAGGCATCACAGCCGCAAGCAGCCCAGAAAATGCAACAAACTCAGCCCCTAAAATAGGTCGTTCAGACAAATTCTTAGAGGATGCAAAACTAGAAGAAACATCCGCAGGAGCCACAGGTTCAGGCTCAGTTGCTTCTGTATCTAGCCCAGTCGGCGGCGTACAGCGTAGAGCTAAAGGTAGTATTTTCAGCGGCATTAAGACTAGCGAAAAATTCCCCAACTCAAAAGCTGTTAAAGAAGCTCAACTAGACGAAGTAAATCCTCAAAACTTTGATAGTGATGAAGATTACTATGATGCAGTCGAAGCTGATGATTTAGACCTAGACAAGTTTGGTAACGGTTGGGATATTCCAGACGAAATTGCAGTTTTGACAAATCAGTTAAGAAGAACGCAAAGCCCATACTTGCGTCAGCAGATTGAAAACAAAATCAAGCGTTATGAGGATATTTACTACGGCGAAGATGATTTAGAAGAAGGCTCAGCACTCAATAGAGTTAGAGATGAATTAGGTGACCAGGGTTATATTGGAACCCAAGCCGACAGACTACGTGACCGTGAAAGACATAAAGAATGGATGGATAAACACCATGACATCAGTATGCACAAGTTAGACAAGTACAAAGACGCTGATGATGCTTATCACGATTCTCGTGTTGCTTACTGGAATGCAAAAGCAGACCAATACAAACAAGGACCAGTACACGGTGGTTTACCGGGTACAGGAAGTGATCCAATGATTGATAAAGCAATGAATATGTTCATTGACCGTATGAATCGCCATCAATATAAATCACAACGAGATGTTGATCCTGAACAACTAAAAAAAATCACTGACATTAAATATAAGGATGAAGTTGACGAAGGTAATGCATTCTTACAACAACACGGCTTCAGTGGCAAGTTTCCAGAGCCAAGAAAGCCTAGACCAGATGGCATTATGAGTAAGAGCGAAGTATTAGGCAAAGACGGTTTAGTGTATCACTGGCAAGATCCTCGTGGTCGTCAAGATGTAGGTCAAGTTGAGACTACTGCCCAATCAGGCATTAATGGTAGTGCAAAATGCAAAGTATGCGGAACAGCATATTCAAAACACTTTAGATTTGATGACCAGGGTAAGCCTGTTTCATCGTTGTTGCGTCACCCTACTATGATTTCAAGAGACTTCCCGGATCTTAATACACCAGTAGAAGAAGCTAAGAAAGCAAACACTAAAACTGCTAGAGCAGAATTCGGTAAGCGTGTAAAGGCTAAGCCAAGTGAGAAAGAACAAGAACAGAGAAAATCTGAATCTGATGCAGCTTGGGAAAGACTAATGGCTTATGCTGACGAGCAAAAGAAAAAAGCGCAAGGTGTAGCTGAAGAATCTAATCCTGAATATGATGACGAAGCAGGATCAGCAGAAAGTAATTTACATACTATCGCACGTGCAGCACAAGGATTGATTGATACAATCGGTGAAGATGAAAACTTACCAGAATGGGCGCAAGAGAAGATTGCTAAAGTTGAAGGTATGCTTGTTGCAGTTTGGGATTACTTAGAAAGCCAAGAAGCTCAAGGTATCGATCCTCAAGTAGACGAAGATTGGCAAAAGACTAACAAACAAGATAAAACAGATGGTATGAGCCCTAAAGCTGTTAAAGCATATCGTAGAGAGAATCCAGGAAGCAAGTTAAAGACTGCTGTTACTACAAAGCCAAGCAAATTAAAGCCTGGTAGTAAAGATGCTAAACGCCGTAAGAGTTTCTGTGCTAGAATGGGCGGCATGAAAGGTCCGATGAAAGACGAGAAAGGTCGTCCAACAGCTAAGGCTAAAGCACTAAGTCGCTGGAACTGTGAATCAGTCGAGCAAACAGTTAAAATGCTAGAAAGCGTACAACGTGATTTGAGCGAAGTCAAACAACGCTTGGACCCTAAGTGCTGGAAAGGCTATAAAAAGCAAGGTACTAAGATGAAAGGTGGTGTTCGTGTAAATAACTGTGTCCCGGTTAGCGAAGCTGAATTCAATGAAGATAAATTAGCACAAGACTTGTACAAAGATTTACAAATCTTTAAGAAGGGTGCTGACAAAGAAATTGGACCTAAAGCCAAAGATAAAGAAATCTCTAGCAAAGCTAAAGATAAAGAAATTATTGCGAAAGTAACAAAGAAATGAATTTTCAAGAACTATTTGAAGGTGTAACACCAAAATTACCAGGAGCTGTTAAAGGCATCAAAGTAATGTCTATTGACCAATTCGTTGGTCAATCTGCTCAAAGTCAAGAACCTGAGCAAGAAGTAGATGAAGCTACTGCACTACCAGCACAGCAACGTGAACTAGGTGGACAAGAGTTCCAAGACTATATGACACGTATCAAAGGTACAGATGACCTTGATAAAGAAGGTAATGTTAAACTAGATAAGAAGGGTATTCCTAAATATACTACCGGCAAGACTAAGACTGACAAGTATAAGATGCCATACATTCACCGTTCAAGTGCTATTGAGTACTACAGTGAAGAAGGTAAGAGATACAAAGAAGAAGCAGTTATTGAAGCATTGAAGCAACGTCCTAAGAAGTTGTTAAAGCAGAACGAAAAGATGAAGCATTCTAATGGTGAGTTAGAGCAGTTCTTTAACGTTGGCTTTGCTGCATTGACTGGTATTGCAGTTGATGAATCAACTGGTAAACTAATCGTAGTTAACACATGTCCAGGTGCTGGTGCATGTAAAGTTGATTGTTTCGCTATGAAGGGCGGCAAAGTTCAGTTCAAGGCAGCTTGGTTAAGTGACGGTCGCATCTTAACATATCTATTGAATGACCCAACTGGTTTCTTCACACAATTATCTAACGAAATTTCTAAGGAAGAAGCAGCTGGTATCAAAGGTGGTTACACAGTTACTATTCGTTGGCACGATGCAGGCGACTTCTTTAGTCCAGAGTACTTAGACTTAGCATTGAAGATGGCAGCAAAACATCCTAACGTTAAGTTCTATGCTTACACAAAGATGGCAGGTGCAGCACTAGCTAAAAAGCCAGATAACTTTATCATCAACTGGTCAGAAGGTGCTCATACATCACAAGAGAAACAAGTTAAGGCTGCTGATCCTAACTTAGAAACAACTAAGAACTCACGTATTGTTCCTGAGAAGTTGTTCTATGACTTGTTAGCTAAAGACGCTAAGGGTAACTTAGCTAAAGGCTCATCGGGTCAATGGCAAGTTGCTAGTCCAGAAGCATTAAAAGAGTTGAAGAATCGTTTAGCTCAAGCATATAACATTAGCCCTAGCAGTATTCTTTCTTATGATGAATACTTGTCTAAGCCTAAAGTTTCTGGCATGAAGTATAACGTTATCGTTGCTCCGGGCGAAGGCGATATCAGTGCGAACGACCAAAACGTTCTATCTACTCTACTATTGAGACACTAAATAAATGGACTACTTTGAATTCTATTGGAATCGTAAAGGTAGTCCTCCACCACAACCAAGTAAATAATTATGTTATCAGACAGCTTAAAAACATTACTAGCAAGCACACAAAGTTTTGCTATCAAATCACAGAACTTTCATTGGAACATTGAAGGTTCTGACTTCCCACAATATCATGCATTCTATGATACATTGTACGGTGATGTAAGTGATACTATTGATAAGATTGCTGAATACATTAGAATCTTAGGTGCGTATACACCTGGTAGCTTGACTAGATATGTTGAATTATCTGTCATCAAAGACCAAACTAAAATTCCACGTGCCGAATTGATGTTTGTTGAATCATTACAAGACTGCGAGACAATGATTCAGTTAGTTACTGAAATGTTTGACCAAGCAACTGCTGAACGTCAACAAGGTGTTGCTAACTATATGGCTGAACTACAAGACTTATATGCTAAGAAGGCATGGTTCATTCGTAGTATTCTTAAAAAAGAACGTGAGTAATGAGAGCAAACGAGTTCATCACTGAAGTATTCGCCCCCGGCAAAACAAACTGGAAGTGGCGTCACCGTGGTAGTGAAGAAGCTACCGCTGACTTCACGGTAGGTGATAGAACATATCAATGGCATGCATACTCACATGTTCGTGCGGGTAATCCAACTAAGTGGGAAATGCAATTTCGCTTGATTAGAAGTCCAAATGATCCTGATGATTTAGATTTGTTTGGTACTACTGGAACAGGTAACTCAGCGGAAGTATTATCAACCGCAGTTGACATTACTCGTGCATTCTTAAAAGAATACGGACTTGACAAAGTAGAAGAAATCACATTCAGCGCAAAAGAAAACAGTCGTATTGCATTATATGCTAAGATGATTAAGCGTTTATTGCCTGATTGGGACTTATATCAGAAATACACAGAATACAACGGGATGGAATATCATCTAACTGACCGTAGAGCGTATGACAAACCCGAGAATAAAATCGCATAAGAACATGCCTTAGGACCGTGGTAGTTACTACCATGTAGGCGTCGCCCGGCTGCTGGGCTTAGGAGTAACGATTCGCTACCGTGAAACTATAAAGTGAGCTTTTACCATTTCTGATAAATAATATATTATGCGAGCATTTTCATTTATCACCGAATCAGCAGTTGACGAGTTAGCCGACAAACTGCCAACACTTAAACGCACAGACTATGATGCAATTGATGCGTTGATGCAACGAATCAGTGCTAAACATGACCTAACTGGTAAAAAACTACACAACTTATTTGTAAGCAAATACGGACACACACCTGATACTTGGGTCAAGAGAATCAAACAGAGAAATGAAGAAGTCACTGAAGGTGTAGAGACAGATGATGACGTTAAGAAAGTCAAAGAATTCATTGAGTGGGCAAAGAAAACTCTGAACGTTAAAGGTACTCCTAAGTTTCACTTTAGTAGAGATACACAGCAAGCACAAGAAGACCACAGAACAGGTATGCACGATAGTCAAGGTAACATTATCGTGTATATTGAAAATCGCAACTTGATTGATATTTTCAGAACAATTTTCCATGAACTAGTACATCAACGTCAAGATGAATTAGGTATGATTGAGAACGGTGATAGTTATCCCGGTAGCCCCATCGAAGCAATGGCTGACATGTTGGCTGGAAAGTACATAAAGATTTATGGAAAAGAACATCCTGAAATCTTCCAATAAAGTAAAACAAAAGTTAACAGAAGTGCCTGATGACTTGTTTGAAATGGGTAAAGAGAATATTGATTTTAAAGCACAGGTGCTACAAAGACAGTATAATAAGAATCCTTTGAGCATTTTTAACTTGATAAAGAGAATGATTAATGAGAGCAAATGAGTTTGTAAATGAGGACATGTCACGCCGAGGATTCTTAGGCGTATTGGGCGCAGGTGCCATGGCAGCTTCAGGTGTAGCTCAAGCAAAAATTAATCCAACTCCCCAACCAGTAGCAAACAACCCTAAAGCAGAACTGTTACTCAAATGGGCTAAGAAGTTCATTACTGACCCTGCTGAGTTAGCAGCATTCATGGCACAATGCGCCCATGAGAGCGATAACTTTAGAGCAATGGAAGAATATGGGTCTCCTGAACGTTTTGCTAAGAAGTACGACATTCGTTACAACCCACAAAAAGCAAAACAATTGGGTAACACCCAACCAGGTGACGGTATCAAGTATCGTGGTCGTGGATATATTCAGTTGACTGGTAAGTATAACTATGAGAAAGCCGGTGAGTGGATTTCAAAATACATCAGTCATCCAGTTGACTTTGTAAAGAATCCTGATTTAGTTGCGACACCAACAGCGGCAGCATTGAGTAGCCTGTGGTACTGGATGACATTTGTTAAGCCACGCACAAAGAGTTTCACTAACACCAAACAAGTTACAAAGAACATCAATCCAGGATTGAAAGGTCAATCTAGTCGTGAACAAAAAGCACGTGATTGGCAAGCACACTTAAACGTTAAGCCTGGTAAGCCATATAAAGTTGCATCAAGATGAGAGCAAGTGAATTCATAACCGAAACACTCAATAAAGAAACATTGAACCCAAAGTTTCACCATTCTATAGAAGATAACGGTATCACATATACAGCAAGGTACATCAAGTACGGTGGTGATGGTAAATCATATTTTGCAATCACTGCCACCCAAGAGATAGACAATCAAACAGTTCGTGCTGGTGAAGTTATGTTTAGACCAAAGACTGATGGTCACGGAAACTATTGGTTAGAATCATACATGACTTGGGTAAAGCCAGACTATAGAAAATTGGGCGTCACCCGTATGATGTATGCTTATGCTAAGATGTTGGGCAACGATATCAAACCAAGTCATGACCAAACACCTCGCGGTCAAGCAATGTGGCAGAGTTGGAAAGACTCTGGTGATGCTGAACACTTAATGAAATAAGGTTAAATTAATTACGCAATAAGTTTGACTTTGTTGCGTAGTTCATATATAATAACTACTTCTTTAGGAGATTATTATATGACAGTAAAAATGTTTAGTGGTGACCAAAAAATCAAACTTACCCAATTGATTAATGAAGGTATGCAAGTCTTACACGAGATTGATACACTCAACGAAGGTCTATCTGACACAGTAAAAGCAATCGCAGAAGAATTAGAAGTCAAACCTTCTGTACTCAAAAAAGCTATCCGCGTAGCACACAAGGCAAGTCTGACACAGACCAACGCCGACAACGAAGAACTCAACACAATTTTGGAAACAGTGGGTAAAACTCTCTAATGTCATACGTTGATGCTATTCATTCACGTGATGAAGACCGTATCTATGTAGTAGAGAGAACCCCTGAGGGTAAAAGAGCATATAAAGAGTTCCCAACTAATTATGTGTTCTATTACGATGATCCAAAGGGGAAGCAACGAAGTATTTACGGCAATTCCGTAACACGTTTTAGTTCCAGAAAACGAAGTGAGTTTGAAAAAGAACGTAGAGTCCTCTCAAACAAAACTCTGTATGAAAGTGACGTTAACGTTGTGTTCCGTTGCCTAAGTGAAAATTACTTAGGTGTTGAACCCCCAAAACTTCACACATGTTTTTTCGACATTGAAGTAGACTTTGATCCAGTAAAAGGTTTTAGTCCTACAAGTGACCCATTCAACCCAGTAACTGCTATCTCATTGTATTTGGATTGGCAAGACACATTGGTAACATTGTGTATCCCGCCAAAGCACATGAGTAAAGAAACAGCACAAGAAATTGCTGGTCAATTTGAAAACTGTTTAATCTTTGACAACGAGAAGGATATGTTTGACACATTCTTTATGTTGATTGAAGATGCTGACGTTATGACTGGTTGGAACTCAGAAGGCTATGATATTCCATACATGGTCAACAGAGTTACACGTGTAATGTCAAAAGACGACACACGCAAGTTCTGTCTAATGGGACAACTTCCCAAACCTCGTGAATACGAACGATTCGGTAAAGTCGAAATGACTTATGACTTAGTTGGTCGCATTCACATGGACTATTTACAGTTGTATAAGAAGTACAACTATGAATCACGCCATAGTTACAAACTAGACTTCATTGGTGAAATGGAAGTCGGTGAGAACAAAACACAATACGAAGGTACACTTGACCAATTGTATAACAAGGACTGGTTTAAGTTCTTAGAATACAACAGACAAGATACTATGTTGTTGGTAAAGATTCACAATAAACTAAAGTTCTTAGAGTTAGCAAACGCACTAGCACATGAGAACACAGTTTTGTTACCCACTGTTATGGGCTCAGTAGCTATGATTGAAATGGCTATTATGAACGAAGCACATGCACGTGGTATGGTAGTTCCAGATAAGAAAAGGAAGAAAGAAAATGAAGAAGACATTCAACCAGCGGCAGGTGCCTATGTTGCTAATCCCCAAAAGGGAATGCATGACTGGGTCGGGGCAGTTGACATCAACTCACTCTATCCGTCAGTCATCCGCGCACTCAACATGGCGCCAGAAACCATCGTTGCTCAGGTCAGACAAGACCTCACAGACCAATACATGAAAGAAAAAGGTCAGCGCCTAGCGAAAGCTAAAAAATATTATAAAGAGGGCGATGACGATGTAACTGGTGCTATTCTATGGGAAAACTTGTTTGGTGCTTTAGAGTACACAGCAATTATGAACCAAGAACGCGGCACATTATTATGGGTAGACTATGAAGATGGTCGCTCAGTGCAAATGTCAGCGGCAGAGATATGGAAGATGGTCTTTGATAGTCATAAGCCTTGGATGATTTCAGCAAACGGAACCATCTATACTTATGAAAAAGAAGGTGTGATTCCCGGTCTACTAAGTCGTTGGTACAGTGAACGTAAGGAAACACAAGCTAAGGCAAAAGAAGCATATGGTACAGACATGTACGACTATTACGATAAGCGTCAACTTGTTCGTAAGATTTTGCTTAACTCTGCTTATGGTGCGTTGTTGAATGAACACTGTCGTTTCTACGACAAGCGTATTGGTCAGTCAGTCACACTAAGTGGTCGTCAGATTACTAAGCACATGATGAGCCATATCAACGAATGTGTTGAAGGTGAATACAAGCATGATGGTCGTTCTATCGTTTACGGTGATACTGACTCATGTTACTTTACTGCTTGGCCCGCACTTAAGGATCAAGTAACAAAAGGTGAAATGACATGGGACAAAGACATTTGTATTCAGCTTTACGACACAATCGGTGAGAACGTTAACGATTCATTCCCTGCATTCATGGAGAAAGCATTTCATGCTCCCCGTAAGAACGGTGCAATCATTAAAGCTGGTCGTGAACTAGTTGCTGACCGCACAATCTTTATTACTAAGAAACGTTACGCAGTTAACATCTATGATAAAGAAGGCAAGCGTAAAGATAAAGATGGTTCACTAGGTGACATTAAGGCTATGGGTTTAGATTTGAAACGTGCTGATACGCCTAAATACGTACAAGAGTTCTTAATGAACGTTTTGAGTATGGTTATTCAGCAAGGTAAATCACGTGAAGATGTTATTGAAGTCATTAAAGATTTCAAACGAACATTGTCAGCACAAGAATCATGGACTAAAGGTTCACCTAAGTCAGTTAACAAGTTGACTACTCACACAACTAACTGGAAGAAAACAGGTAAGTGTGGCGTAGGTCATGCTATGGCAGCTATCAATTGGAACTATCTACGTGAAATGCACGGCGATAACTATAGCCAAAAGATTGTTGACGGTATGAAGATTGTTGTTTGTAAACTCAAACCAAATGCGTTGAAGATGACCTCTGTCGCATACCCAACTGACGAACTACGCTTACCAGAGTGGTTCAAAGAGTTACCATTTGATGATCAGGCAATGGAACAAACATTAGTCGATGAAAAGATTGATAACTTGTTGGGTGTGCTTGAATGGGACATTCGTAGTAATACAG